>Ga0209913_1000343_pt1 | contig 42357 bp, 48 predicted proteins | sample PersoiDNA2013203_FD_185805 | JGI IMG/M metagenome (GOLD analysis project Ga0209913, IMG submission 185805) | Permafrost soil microbial communities from the Arctic, to analyse light accelerated degradation of dissolved organic matter (DOM) -... | ecosystem: Environmental > Terrestrial > Soil >...
TCGTCCAGCACGCTGACCAGCCGGCCCGCATCCAGCCCTTGCTGCGCATACTGTTGGTAGACGAAGGCCAGCCCCAGGCCTTGCTCGGCGGCCTGCACCATCAGGCGCATGTCGCCCAGGGCCAGCGGGCCGTCAACCGCCACCTCGATGCGCTCTTCGCCCTGGGCAAACTCCCAGCGGTAGCAGGTGCCGTTCGGAAAGCGCAGGCGAATGCAGGGGTGCTCGATCAGCTCGCGCGGGTGGGCCGGTCGCCCATGCCGGGCCAGGTGCCCGGGTGAGGCCACGACCACGAAGCGCTGCGGCGGCCCCAGCGGCACGGCCACCATGTCCTGCTGCAGGCTCTCGCCAAAGCGCACGCCGGCATCAAAGCCCCGGGCCACGATGTCGATCAGGCTGTCGTCGCCCACCAGTTCCACACGCATGCCGGGGTGCCGGGCCAGAAACAGCGGGACCAGCGGGGCCAGCACCCAGTCGCAGGCCGCCCGTGGGGCATTGATGCGCAAGGTGCCGCTGGGCGAGGCGCGCAGATCTTCGATGGCGGCCAGCGCCTGGGTGATCTCGTCCAGCGCCGGGGCCAGGCGGGCCAGCAGGCGCTCGCCGGCTTCGGTGGGCGCCACGCTGCGGGTGGTGCGGTTCAGCAGGCGCACGCCCAGGCGGGCCTCGAGCCCGCGCAGCGCATGGCTCAGCGCCGAGGGCGAAACGCCCAGTTCGGTGGCGGCCTGGCGGAAGTTGCGCGTTCTGGCCACGGCGGCAAAGGCGTGCAGATCGTTCAGGCTGGCGGGCTTGGGCGCCTGGGGCCGGTGGGAGGCAGGCGAGGAGGTCATTGTTGAATTCGCTTCAACAGCACATGTTTGATTGTGCGTATTGTTGCATGTGTCGTTCGGGCCTACGCTAGCGGCCATGGATCAACCCAGGTGGCCCGGCGCCACCAAGAAAGTCAGGAGTTTTCGCATGCAACAACGTCAATTGGGGGCCGGCGGCCCCTTGGTTTCGGCCCTGGGCCTGGGCTGCATGGGCATGAGCGAGTTCTATGGCCCCAGCGACGACGAGCAGTCGCTGCACACCCTGGCCCGTGCGCTGGAGCTGGGCATCCGCCTGTTCGACACGGCCGATACCTATGGCCTGGGCCACAACGAATCGCTGCTGGGCCGCTTCATCCAGCAGGGGGGCGTTGCCCGGCGCCAGCAGATGGTGGTGGCCACCAAGTTCGGCATCGTGCGCCAGGCCGGCCAATACGAGCGCCGCATCGACAACTCGCCCGCCTACATCCGTGCCGCCTGCGAGGCCTCGCTGCGCCGGCTGGGGCTGGAGCGCATCGACCTGTACTACTGCCACCGCCGCGACCCGGCCGTGCCCATTGAAGAAGTGGTGGGCGCCATGGCCGATCTGGTGGCCGCTGGCAAGGTGGGGGCCATCGGCCTGTCAGAGGTGTCGGTGCCCACGCTGCGCCGGGCCCATGCCGTGCACCCGGTGGCGGCGGTGCAAAGCGAATATTCCTTGTGGAGCCGCGAACCCGAAGGCGGCCTGCTGGCGGCCTGCGCCGAATTGGGTACCGCCTTTGTGGCCTACAGCCCATTGGGCCGGGCCTTCCTGACCGCCACCGTCGACACGGCCCAATTGGCCGACAACGATTTCCGCAAGCACAACCCCCGCTTTGCGGGTGAGGCCGAGGCCCACAACCGCCAACTGGTGGCCGCGCTGGGGGGCTTTGCCGAGGCACGGGGCCTGAGCAATGCCCAGGTGGCACTGGCCTGGCTGCTGAACAAGGCGCCCCATGTGATCCCCATCCCGGGCACCCGCCGCATCAGCTACCTGGAGAGCAATGCGGCCAGCGCGGGCATTGCGTTGTCTGCCGATGAGATCGCCTGGCTCGATCGCTTGTTCGACCCCGCCGCCGTGGCCGGGGCACGCTACCCGGAGGCCGGCTTTGCCGGCGTCGAGCGAGGCTGAACCCGTCAAGCCGCCCCGGAAGGCTCGGCCAGCCGGGCCAGCTCGTCGTCGGGCATGCCGTAGGCGGTGAAAAAGGTCTGCAGGGCGCGTTTCACGGCCTGCTTGATGCGGGCGGGCGGCATCTCGGTCTCGATGCCCATCAACAGAGGCGCGACGGTCTCACATTCGAGCAGGGCACTCAGTTGCAAGCTGGCCAGCATGGGGTCTGCCTGGCGCAGTTTGCCGCGGCTCATCTGCAATTGCAGAAAATCCGCGATCTGTCGCATGCCCTCTTTGGGCCCTTGCTCGTGGAAGCGCTGACCAATGGTGCTGCGGCCTGATTCGGCAATCACCAGGCGCCGGGTCTGGATGGCACCGGCAGAGCACAGAAACCCCACCACCTGTTCTCCAAAGACCTGCAGCGCCCGGGACACGTTGTCGTTGTCCTGGTTCAGCGCCGACAGCATGGGGTCCAGCTGCTGGTGCGCGGCGTGGTGCATCACGTCGACGAACAACTCTTCCTTGGACTTGAAATAGCTGTACAGCGTGGCTTTGGACCCGCCGGTCAGTTTGGAGATTTCGGCCATCGAAGCCCCCTCAAAACCGGCCTCCATGAACACCTTGGAGGCCGCTTCCAGGATGGCCTCGCGCTTTGCCTCGGTCTTGACTCTCATTCTTTTTAATCCTTTACTGAACCAGGGTGTTCAGTTTTGCTTGACTCCATCGGGGCACTCAATCTAACATGGCGCCACTGTTTTAAACATACCGTACGGTTTGGTTAAGATCAAGAAAAACCGTCATCCGCAGCATGCATCTACTGGAGTCCAACCCATGCCCCAACCACTGCGCCGTTTTCTGACCCTCCGTTCGACCAGCACCGTGCTGGCCTTGTCCTGCCTGCTGAGCGCATGTGGCAAGCCGCCGGGCGGTCCTCCTCCCGCCGCAGGCACCCCGGTCATGGGCGTGCTGGCCATCAAGGCGCAAGCGGTGGGCCTGAGCACCGAACTGCCGGGCCGCACGGTGCCTTACCTGATTGCCGATGTGCGCCCTCAGGTCAACGGCATCATCAAGACGCGCAACTTCCGCGAAGGCAGCGACGTCAAGGCCGGCCAGACGCTGTATGAAATCAACCCCGCCACCTACAAGGCCGCCTACGACAGCAGCGTGGCCGCCCTGGGCAAGGCCGAGGCCAACCTGCAATCCACCCGCCTGAAGGCCGAGCGCTACAAGGAGCTGGTGGGCATCAATGCGGTCAGCAAGCAGGACTACGACGACGCCTTTGCTGCCCTGGGTCAGGCGCAGTCCGACGTGGCGGCCGCCAAGGCCAATGTGGAGAGCAGCCGCATCAACCTGGCCTATGCCCGGGTGGATGCGCCCATCTCGGGGCGCATCGGCAAGTCCTCGGTCACGCCCGGTGCGCTGGTCACGGCCAGCCAGGCCACGGCCATGGCCACCATCCAGCAACTTGACCCCATCTACGTCGACCTGACCCAATCCAACGCCTCGTTGCTGCAGCTCAAGCAGGCTCTGGCCCGGGGCGACTTCAAGAAGGCTGGCGCCACCGCCGCCAAGGTGCGCCTGCAGCTGGAAGACGGCAGTGCCTACCCCCTGGAAGGCCGGCTGGAGTTCTCGGATGTGACGGTGGACCAGGGCACGGGCTCGATCACGCTGCGCGCCGTGTTCCCCAACCCCAAGGCCGATCTGCTGCCAGGCATGTATGTGCGCGCCGTGCTGCAAGAAGGCGTGAAGGAGTCGGGTCTGCTGATTCCGCAGCAGGCCGTCACCCGCGATGGCGCCGGCAAGCCCGTGGCCTACGTGGTGGGCAAGGACAACAAGCTGGAGCGCCGTGCGCTCGAGACCGACCGCGCCATTGGCGACCAATGGCTGGTGCGTCGCGGCCTGAGCGAAGGCGAGCAACTGGTGGTGGACGGCCTGCAGCGCGCCGCCCCTGGCATCGAGGTGAAGACCGAGCCCTGGGCCCCCAAGGCCAAGCCCGCCGCTGCCGGTGCCCCTGCCTCTGCCTCTGCCAGCGCAGCCCCCACCACACCGACCGCTGAGACGACAGCGTCGGCCCGTTGATCGATCGGAATCCCGTCATGGCACGTTTTTTCATCGACCGACCGATCTTCGCCTGGGTGCTGGCCATTGTGGTCATGCTCGCCGGGGCCATTTCCATCTACACCCTGCCGATTGCGCAATACCCCAGCATTGCGCCGCCGGCCATCGCCATCACGGCCAACTACCCCGGGGCGTCGGCCAAGACGCTTGAAGACACCGTCACCCAGATCATCGAGCAGAAGATGAAGGGGCTGGACCGGCTGAGCTACATGGCCTCGACCAGCGAGTCTTCGGGCCAGGTCACGATCACGCTGACCTTCGAGAACGGAACCAACCCCGACACGGCGCAGGTCCAGGTGCAGAACAAGCTCACCCTGGCCACGCCGCTGCTGCCGCAGGAGGTTCAGCAACAGGGCATCACCGTCACCAAGTCGGCCACCAACTTCCTCAATGTGCTGGCCTTCACGTCTGAAGACGGCAGCATGAATGGCTCCGACCTGTCTGACTACGTGGCGGCCAACGTGCAAGAGGCGCTGAGCCGTGTCGAGGGCGTGGGCGACACCACCTTGTTCGGCTCGCAGTACGCCATGCGCGTGTGGCTCAACCCCGACAAGCTGATCAACTTCAACCTCACGCCGCTGGACGTCAAGAGCGCCATCCAGGCGCAGAACGCCCAGGTGTCTGCGGGTCAGCTCGGCGGTCTGCCCGCCGTCGGTGAGCAGCAGATCAACGCCACCATCACGGCCCAGACCCGCTTGCGCACCGCAGAAGAGTTCAGCGACATCCTGCTGCGCACGCGCACCGATGGCTCCCAGATCCGCCTGCGCGACGTGGCCCGCATCGAGCTGGGCAGCGAAACCTACAACACCGTGGGCCGCTACAACGGCAAGCCTGCGGCCGGCCTGGCCATCAAGCTCGCCACCGGCGCCAACGCGCTGGACACCGTTCGCGCCATCGATGCGCGTGTGGCACAGCTCGAGAAATTCTTCCCCCCGGGCATGAAGGTGCAGAAGCCTTACGACACCACCCCCTTCGTGCGCATCTCGATCGAAGAGGTGGTGCGCACCCTGATCGAGGCCGTGGTGCTGGTGTTCCTGGTGATGTACCTGTTCTTGCAGAACTTCCGCGCCACGCTGATCCCCACCATTGCCGTGCCCGTGGTGCTGCTGGGCACTTTCGGCGTGCTGGCCGCCTGCGGCTTCACCATCAACACCCTGACCATGTTCGCCATGGTGCTGGCCATCGGCCTGCTGGTGGACGATGCCATCGTGGTGGTCGAGAACGTGGAGCGGGTGATGAGCGAAGAGGGGCTGTCGCCACTTGAAGCCACGCGCAAGTCCATGGGCCAGATCTCGGGCGCCCTGGTGGGCGTGGCCCTGGTGCTGGCGGCGGTGTTCGTGCCCATGGCGTTCTTCAGCGGCTCCACCGGTGTGATCTATCGCCAGTTCTCCATCACCATCGTGTCGGCCATGACCTTGTCGGTGCTGGTGGCCATGGTGCTCACCCCCGCCCTGTGCGCCACATTGCTCAAGCCCATGGCGGCGGGCCATGTGCTGGCTGACACCGGCTTCTTCGGCTGGTTCAACCGCACCTTTGACCGTGGCAACCGCGGCTACCAGGGCGTGGTGCGGCGCATGCTGGGCCAGCGCAAGCGCTACATGCTGGGCTATGCCGCTGTGCTGGCGCTGGTGGTGCTCGGTTTCACCAAGCTGCCGGTGGGCTTCCTGCCTGACGAAGACCAGGGCACGCTGTTTGCCATCGTGCAGTTGCCGCCGGGCGCCGCCCAGTCGCGCACCGATGACGTGCTGCGCCAGGTGGAGCACCACTTTCTGGAGGACCAGAAAGAAGCCGTGGCCGGCATTTTCTCGGTGGCCGGTTTCAGCTTTGCCGGCAGCGGTCAGAACATGGGCTTTGCCTTCGTCAAGCTCAAGCCTTGGGACGAGCGCACCGGCCCCGGCCTCAGCGTGACGGATGTGGCGGCCAAGGCCGGTGCCTTTTTTGGCACGGTGCGCGACGCCCGCATCTTCGCCTTTGCGCCGCCGGCCGTGTCCGAACTCGGCAATGCCACCGGCTTTGACCTGATGCTCAAGGACGAGGCCAACCTGGGCCACGAAGCCCTGACCCTGGCACGCAACCAGCTGCTGGGCGAGCTGATGGCCGACAAGCGCCTGGTCGCCGTGCGACCCAACGGTCTGGAAGACACGCCGCAATACCGCCTGGAGGTCGATACCCACAAGGCCGGCACCTTGGGCGTGGCCATGACCGACATCAACAACACCATCTCCACCGCCCTGGGCAGCAGCTATGTCAATGACTTCATCGACAAGGGCCGCGTGAAAAAGGTGATGCTGCAAGGCGAGGCACGCTACCGCATGCTGCCCAGCGACATTGACCGTTGGTATGTGCGCAACAGCGATGGCAACATGGTGCCCTTCAGTGCCTTCTCCAAGGCCAACTGGACCTCGGGCTCGCCACGCCTGGAGCGCTACAACGGCGTGCCCTCGATGGAAGTGCTGGGCATGGCCATGCCGGGCTCGGCCTCCAGCGGGCAGGCGATGGACATCGTCGAGGCCGCCGTGGCCAAGCTGCCCGCGGGCATCGGCTTCGAATGGACCGGCCTGTCGCGTCAGGAGAAGGCCTCCAGCGGCCAGACCACCATCCTGTACTCGCTGTCGATCCTGATCGTGTTCCTGGCACTGGCAGCGCTGTACGAGAGCTGGGCCATCCCGTTCTCGGTGATCCTGGTCGTGCCGCTGGGCGTCTTTGGCGCCTTGCTCAACGCCTTCCTGAACTGGCACATGAACGACGTGTACTTCCAGGTCGGCCTGCTGACCACCATCGGTCTGGCCTCCAAGAACGCCATCCTGATCGTCGAGTTCGCCAAGGAGCTGCATGCGGCCGGCAAGAGCCTGGCCGAGGCCGCCCTTGAGGCTGCGCGCCTGCGCTTGCGCCCCATCCTGATGACCTCGCTGGCCTTTATCCTGGGCGTGCTGCCCATGGTGCTGGGCAGCGGGGCGGGGGCGGGGGCCCAGCATGCGCTGGGCGGCGCGGTGATCGGCGGCATGCTGTCCGGCACCATCCTGGCGATCTTCTTCGTGCCCTTGTTCTATGTCGTGGTCGTGGGCTTTTTCGGGCGCAAGCGGGCGGCCCCTGCGCAGCCGGCCCTGGCCCCCGCCAGCCCGGTAGGCGCCCACCACTGACCGACCCCAGAGGACATCACCATGAACCTGTACCGTTCCCACCTGCACCGCGCCGCCTTGGCGCCCCGGGCCGTTCTGGCCCCCGTGGCCCTGGCGGTCTTCCTGTCCGGCTGCAGCCTCATGCCGGCCTATGAGCGGCCCCAGGCCCCCGTGCCCGAGCGCTTCACAGGCGACACCCGCGGCCCGAGCGCCGCGCAGCCCGTGGCCGACATCGGCTGGCGCGACGTCTTCACCGACCCCTCGCTGCGCGCCGTCATCGAGCTGACGCTGGCCAACAACCGCGACCTGCGGGTGGCCGTGCTCAACATCGAGAAGGCACGTGCCCAGTACGGCGTGCAGCGCGCCGCGCTGCTGCCCTCGGTCAACGCCAGTCTGGGCGAGTCCGCCAGCCGCACCCCGGCCGATCTGTCGTCCACCGGCCGCACCGTCACGGGCCAGACCTACAGCGCCTCGCTGGGCTTCAGTGCCTATGAGATCGATCTGTTCGGCCGGGTGCGCAGCCTGAGCACCCAGGCGCTCGAATCCTTCCTGGCCACGGCCGAGGCCAGGCGCAGCACCCAGATCAGCCTGGTGGCCGAGGTGGCCACTGCCTACCTCACTCTGGCCAGTGACCAGGAGCGACTGAAACTCGCGCAGGAAACTCTGCTGAGCCAGAGCGCCACCTACCAGCTCAACCAGCGCAGCTTCGAGCTGGGCGTCAGCTCGGCCCTGACCTTGCGCCAGTCGCAGACCAGCGTCGAGTCGGCACGGGTGGATGTCGAAAAGTACCTCACCCAGGTGGCCCAGGACCGCAATGCCCTGGCCTTGCTGATGGGCACCGAGCTGCCCGATCACCTGCTGCCCACGGGCCTGCCCGACAGCGTGGCCGTGGCGGCCAATCCCCTGGCCCAGGTGCCGCCCGGTCTGTCGTCCGACCTGCTGCAGCGCCGCCCCGACATCCTGCAGGCCGAGCGCAATCTGCGCGCCGCCAACGCCAACATCGGTGCCGCGCGGGCCGCCTTCTACCCGCGCATCAGCCTCACGGCCAACGCGGGCAGCTCCAGCGCCAGCCTGTCGGGCCTGTTCAAGGGCGGCTCGGGGGCCTGGACCTTCGCGCCCCAGGTCTCGTTGCCGATCTTCAATGCCGGCGCCAACGAGGCCAACCTGAGCATCGCCAAGACCGATCGCGAGGTCTATCTGGCCCAGTACGAAAAAGCCATCCAGAGCGCCTTCAAGGAGGTCTCCGATGCGCTGGCGCTGCGCTCCGGCATCGAGCGGCAACTGTCGGCCCAGACCTCGCTGGTGGGGGCCGCCGATGACGCCTACCGTCTGTCGCAGGCCCGCTTCAAGCGCGGGGTGGACAGCTACCTCAGTGAGCTTGATTCGCAGCGCACGCTTTACGCGGCCCAGCAGAACCTGATCGGGTTGCGCCTGTCGCAGCAGTCGAACCTGATCACCTTCTACAAGGCGCTCGGGGGCGGCTGGGTCGAGAACACAGGTCAGCCGGTGGCCACCTTGCCGGCCACCGACAGCAGCCTGGCGCCATGAAACGCAGCCGCGCCGGTGCGTTGCGCACCCGCGAAGCCGTCCTGGCCGGGGCCCTGCAGGCCTTTGCCCGGCATGGCATCGGCGGCGCAACCTTTCAGCACGTGGCCGAGGAGGCCGGCGTGACGCGGGGGGCCGTCTACTGGCACTTCACTGACCGGGCCAGCCTGGTGCGCGAGGTGTTCCAGGGGTTCCAGTGGCCGCTCGACCTTGGCCCTGACCTGCACCCCTACCTGCAGTGCCACAACCCCCTGGCCCTGCTGCGCGAAACCCTGGTGCAGCGCATCGATCGCTGCCTGGCCGACCCCCGCCAGCGCAGCCTGCTGGGCCTGCTGCTGTCCCTGCAGCGCGGCAGCACCACGCCGCCCGAGCTCCCCGTCGATCTGGTGGAGCCGCTGCAGCGCCAGGTGGCCGATGCCTCCACGCGGCTGGTCGAGGTCTGCGCACTGGCCGAGGCCCGTGGCCTGCTGCGGGTGGGTTGCCAGCCGCAGGTCCTGGGCGAATGCCTGCATGCGCTGGCGCTGGACTGCCTGCGCGGCCAGGGCCTCGCCAGAGTGGGCGGTCTGACGGGCTTGGCCGGAGGCGTTCCTCAGCACCGCCAGGCCATCGCCTGGCTGCTGCAGGGGGCGGCCCTCAGCCAAACTTGAACAGAATGCCGTGCCCGCCGCGCGGGTACTCCCAATCGATGTTGGAGAACTCGCTGCACAGGATGCGGCAGCTGCCGCACTCCAGGCAGCCGTCGGTGATCAGGGTCACGGTGCCATTGCCCTCGGTCTTGTAGCAGGACGCCGGGCACACAAAGGTGCAGCTCTTGCTGGCGCAGGCATGGGTGCAGATGTCGGCATCCTTGATGCGGATGTGGGGTCGGCCGGCGTCTACCTTGTAGCGGTTCTGGAAGAGCTTTTCTTCCACGTTCACGGTGATGTGGCCGAGGTTGGGGTTGGGGTTGGGGTTCATCGGAAAGCCCTCCAGATCTTGAATGCATCGCCCACCAGGCCGGTCAGCGAACGGGTCTTGCGGAAGCTGGAGAGGATCTCGCGCTCCTTGGTCTTCTTGTCCACGCCATCCACCGTGATCATGGTGCGCGCGGCGCGGGCCAGCAGATCGGGGTAGGTGGTGAAGAACTGCGGGTTCTGGTGCAGCACCGCGGGCATGTCGCGGTACTTGTGCAGGTCTTTCATGACAAAGCTCTCGTCGAGCGCCGCCTTGTAGCCCTTCAAGGCGTTTTCGCGGAAGCCCTGGCCTGCGGCCTTGGCCTGGATCACCGTTTCGGCGGCGAGGCGCCCGGTGGTCATGGCCAGGTTCGAGCCCTCTCGGTGGGCTGCGTTCACAAAGCCGCCCGAGTCGCCCACGATCATCCAGCCGTGGCCGTACACCTTGGGGATGGCATGAAAGCCGCCTTCCGGGATCAGGTGGGCGCAGTACTCCTTCATCTCGCCGCCTTCGATCAGCGGCGCAATCGAGGGGTGGCGTTTCATCTGCTCCAGCAGCACGTAGGGGCTGGTGCGGTTCGGGTTGCCCGTGAAGTCGCTCAGCATGCAGCCCACGCCGATGGTGATGGACTCCTTGTTGGTGTACAGAAAGCCGGTGCCCATCATGCCGTCGGTGATGCGCCCCACCATCTCGATCACCACCCCCGACTCCTCGCCCACATTGAAGCGCTGGCGGATCGTCTCCTCGGGCATGAACAGGATCTCCTTCACGGCCAGGGCCACGTTGCTCGACTTGATCTCGCCGTGAAAGCCCGCCTTGCGCGCCAGCGTCGAGTTCACACCGTCGGCCAGGATCACCACGTCGGCGTACACATCGCCCTGCTCGCGGTCGCACTGCACGCCCACCACCTGGTCGCCGTCCATGATCAGGTGGTTCACCGTGGTCTCGCAGATCAGCAGGGCGCCGGCCTCGCGCACCTTGGCGCTGAACCACTTGTCGAACTGCGCCCGGATGATGGTGTAGCGGTTGTACGGGGGCTTGTTGTAGTCCTCGCTGCGGATGTGGGTGCCGACAAAAGAGCTTTCGTCCAGCATCCACATGCGCTGCTCGATGATGTGGCGCTCCAGCGGCGCGTCATCGCGGAAATCCGGAATGATCTCCTCCAGCGCCTTGGCGTACAGGATCGCGCCCTGCACGTTCTTGCTGCCCGGGTATTCACCACGTTCGATCTGCAGCACCTTCAGGCCGGCCTTGGCCAGGGTGTAGGCGCAGGCGTTGCCCGAGGGGCCCGCACCCACCACGATGGCGTCGAATTGAGAGGGTTTTTTCATGATCTGCCCTTGGGGTGTGTGGCGCCGCTCAGGCGGCCTGGCGCCGGTGGTTGGCGAAATGGCCGGCAAAGGCCTGTGTCAGTGCCGGCAGCACTTGCATGGCGTTGCCCACGATGCCGTAGTGCGCAAATTCGAAGATCGGCGCATTCGGGTCGGTGTTGATGGCCACGATCACGTCCGAGGCCTCCATGCCCACCCGGTGCTGGATGGCGCCCGAGATGCCCGCCGCGATGTACAGCTTGGGCCGCACCGTCTTGCCGGTCTGGCCCACCTGGCGCTCCGCCTCCACCCAGCCCGCCTGCACGCAGGGCCGGGTGGCGCCCACCTCGCCGCCCAGCACCCGGGCCAACTCGAACACCAGCTTGAAGTTGTCGGGGTTCTTCAGCCCCTTGCCCCCGCTCACGATCACGTCGGCATAGGGCAGGTTGATCTGCTGGCTGTTGGCGTCGGCAATGAAGTCCAGCAGCTTGGTCACGATCTGGGTCTCCACCATGCCCAGGGTCTCTTGCGTGATCTCGCCGCTGCGCGTGGCGTCGATCTGCGGCATGGCCATCACGCGGGGCCGCACCGTGGCCATCTGCGGCCGGTAGGCCAGGGTCATGATGGTGCACAGCAGCGAGCCGCCAAAGGTCGGGCGCGTGGCCGCCAGGGCGCGCGAGACGGGGTCGATCTTCAGCTCGGTGCAGTCGGCGGTCAGCCCGGTCAGCAAGGTGGTGGCCACCGAGCCTGCCAGATCGCGCCCCATCGAGGTGGCGCCCAGCAGCAGGATCTCGGGCTGGTGCTTGTTGACCAGGTCGGTCAGGCCCTTGGTGAAGGGCTCGTTGCGGTAGCCCTTGAGCACCGGGTCATGCATCACATAGGCCTTGTCGGCACCCATGGTGAAGGCCTCGGCGGCGAACTTCTCCAGGGGCTCGTCGTCGCCGCCCAGGATCACCGCGCCCACGCTGCTGCCCAGGGTGTCGGCCAGCTTGCGCGCCTCGCCCAGCAGCTCCCAGGACACGCTGTGCACATGGCCCCGGTCGTGTTCGATGAACACCCACACACCCTTGTAGGCCTTCAGGTGCTCGGGCAGTTCCAGGTTGCGGCCTCGGCCGGCGGGGCGCGCGGCGGCGGTGGCGGGTGTGGCGGACGGTGTGGGCGTGCTCATGTCAGCTCCTTCATCAGCAGATCGGATTCGAGCGTGGGGTGGCGGGTGAAAATCTTCTGGATCAGGTTCAGCGACACGTCGCGCAGGCTGGAGGTCTCCAGCTCCAGCATGTCGGCCTTCTCGCTGCGCGCCGTGGGGCCGAACACCTTGCTCACCACGGTGGGCGAGCCCTTCAGGCCGATCTTGGCCGGGTCTTCGATGCCGGCCTGCTCCTTGTTCCATTTGCGCACCGGGTAGGCCGCGGCGTGGATCATGGCGGGCAGGTTGGCAAAGCGCATCTCGTTGGTGTTCTCGAGCATCGTGATCAGGCAGGGCAGGGCGGTCTTCAGCACCTGCACCCCGCCTTCGGCGCGCCGCTCCACCGTGATGGTGCGGTTCACCAGATCGGTTTCGATGATGCGCGACACATAGGTCAGCAGCTGCAGGCCCAGGCGCTTGGCAATGCCCGGCCCCACCTGGGCGGTGTCGCCGTCGATGGTCTGCTTGCCGGTGAACACGATGTCCACCGCCTGCTCGCGGGCCAGCTGGCGCACGCCGGCCGCCAGGGCGTACGAGGTGGCCAGGGTGTCGGCCCCGGCAAAGGCCCGGTCGGTCACCAGCACCGCGTCGTCGGCCCCGAAGCCGATGCACTTGCGCAGCGCATCTTCGGCCTGCGGCGGGCCCATGCACAGCATGGTCACCTTGCCGCCCAGCTTGTCCTTGAGGCGCAGCGCCTCCTCGAGCGAGAACAGGTCGTAGGGGTTGACGATGGCCGGCACCCCCTGGCGCATGATGGTGTTGGTCACCGGGTGGACCCGGATCTGCGCCGAGTCCGGAACCTGCTTGATACAGACGACGATGTGCATGGCTTGCCTCTCCTTGGGCTTATGCGGCGGTGCGCGGGGTCATGGATGCGCGCAGCCGGTCCAGCGGGACATGCTGCGTGCCCTGGGTGTCCTGAAACACCTTGAACACCTTCTCCTGCGCCGGCGTCGAGTGCACGAAGTCGGCATAGGCCTGGGCCAGCAGATCCCGGTACACCGTGAACAGCTTCACCTCGTCGCTGGTGGGCGCGGCGGACTGCTGCCGGATGTACTGGAAAAAGCGCTTCAGGATGTGCAGGCGGCTCACGTTGACCACCTTCTGGTCAAAGGGCACGCCGAAGAATTCAAGAAAGTCCTCGGCCGAGGACAGCGACTTGAGTTGCATGAGCAGGTCTTCCATGGGTTCACTCCTCGGTCGGACAGGGTTGGGGACAGGGCTGGGATTCGGCCCCGGGGGCCAGGGTGTGGGGCAGTTGGGCGCCGTCACACTGGGCGCAGGCGCTGTCAGGGCGCTGGGCTGCAGCCTCCGGCCGGGTCGCACCGGGCAGGGCGGCCGCCTCCAGCCGCGCCACGCGGTCCAGCAGGCAGGACACGGCCTTGCCCAGCGGGTCGGGGATCAGGTGGTGGTTCAGGTCGAAGCCGTGCGGCGCATCGCGCCGGCGCGCCACCACCCGACCGGGGATGCCGACCACGGTGGCGCCCGCCGGCACCGGCTCGATCACCACCGAGTTGGCGGCGATGCGGGCGTCGTCACCCACTTCGATGGCGCCCAGGATCTTGGCGCCGGCCCCCACCACCACCCGGTGGCCCAGCGTGGGGTGGCGCTTGCCGGCACGCCAGGTGGTGCCGCCCAGGGTCACGCCGTGGTACAGGGTCACGTCGTCGCCGATCTCGGCGGTCTCGCCGATCACCACCCCGGCGCCGTGGTCGATGAAGAAGCGCTGGCCGATGCGCGCCCCGGGGTGGATGTCCACCTGCGTCAGGGCCCGGGCCACAAAGGCCATCCAGCGCGGCAGGTAGCGCCAGCCCCGTTGCCACAGGGCGTGCGCCACGCGGTGCCAGGCCACGGCGTGCACGCCGGGGTAGATGGTCCACACCTCAAGCCGGTTGCGCGCGGCGGGGTCACGCGCCAGCACGCAGTCCACATCGGCCCGCAGGCTGGCCCACCAGCCCGGCGGCTTGGCCGGTGCGGCGCCTTGGGCCTGGGCCGGCTCGGGCAGCGGCGGGGTGAGGCTGGTGTTCATGCCGCCACCGCCTTCAGGCCCGCCAGCGCCGGGCCTTCGCTGAGAAAGCGCACCAGGTCGGCGGCATTGGGCTCACGCTTGACGCGCACCGCGTGTTCGCGCACGCGGGCCAGCAGGTGGTTGGCCATCGGGCCATCCTCCACCTCCACGCCCAGGGCGCTGTAGGCCTGGCGCACCGCGTGGGCGCCCGAGTGCTTGCCCAGCACCGTGCGGCGCTGGCGGCCCAGCTCGGCGGGGTCGAAGCTCTCGTAGGTGCTGGCGTTCTTCAGCAGGCCATCGATGTGGATGCCCGATTCGTGGGTGAACACCGCCTCGCCCACGATGCTCTTGTTGAAGGCCACGCTGCGCCCCGAGGCCCGCTCCACCAGGCGCGAGATGCCCAGCAGCGCGCGCGTGTCGATGCCGGTCTGCCCCTGGTGCAGGTGGCGCAGGCCCATCACCACCTCTTCGAGGGCCGCGTTGCCGGCGCGCTCGCCCAGGCCATTGACGGTGGTGTTGGCGTGGCTGGCCCCGGCCCGCAGGCCGGCCAGGGTGTTGGCGGTGGCCAGGCCCAGGTCGTCGTGGGCGTGGACTTCGATCTCCAGGTCCACCGCAGCGCGCAGGCGGGCAATCGCCTCGTGGGTGGCAAACGGGTCCAGCACGCCGAGCGTGTCGGCAAAGCGGATGCGGCGCGCCCCGCAGGCCTGGGCGCGGCGGGCCACCAGGTCCAGAAAATCGGGGTCGGCGCGCGAGGCGTCTTCAGCCCCCACCGAGATGTGCCGGCCGCTGGCCACGGCCAGCTCCAGCACCTCTGTCATCTGGCGCAGCACCGCCTCACGCGATTGGCGCAGCTTGTGCTGCAGGTGGATGTCCGACACCGGAATCGACAGGTGGATGATGTCGGCCCCCGTGCGCAGCGCCTGGTGCAGATCGCCCCGGGTCATGCGGCCCCACACCATCAGGCGCACCGGCAGGCCCAGGGCCACGATGGCCTCGATGCTGGCCAGCTCTTCCTGGCCCATGGCCGGGATGCCGATCTCCATCTCGGGCACGCCGGCCTGGGCCAGTGCGCTGGCAATGGCGCATTTCTCGGCATCGGTGAACGCCACGCCGGCGGTCTGTTCGCCGTCGCGCAAGGTGGTGTCGTTGATCACTAGCGAGGAGGTCATGGGTGGGGTCCTTCCTGTCCCTTCTTCGCAAAGCGCGTGCCATGGGCCACAGCCTGCAAACCCGACACGGTTGGGCCGCCGCAGGCCTGGTTGTCGGCCTGCAAACCACGGCTTCTGCGGCCTGCGATGTCGGGAATGTGCTGTTTGCAACACGCGGTGCGGCAGGGCCGCGACAGCCCTGAAAGGCGGGCATGCCAAAGCAGCAAGGGCCGGCATGGCCGGCCCTTGTGAGCAGGGGGTGTGGGGGCGGGGCGTGGCCGCCGGGTGTACGGCCCAAGCCCCTGGGCTTCAGGCCTCGCGGGCGTGGTTGCGGGTGTGGCGCGGCAGCTCGATCACCAGGTCGGTGTCGCGCACCTTCACGCAACAGGCCAGCCGCGACTGGGCGTCCAGGCCCCAGGCGTTGTCGAGCTGGTCGTTTTCCTCGTCGTCTGGCGGGGCCAGCGAGGCGGCGCCGCTGCGCACATGCACGTGGCAGGTGGCGCAGGCCGCCACCATCTCGCAGGCGTGCTCAATGGCGATGCCGGCTTCCAGCAGGCCGCGGCACAGCATGGCGCCACGGCGCATGTCCAGTGTGCGGCCCTCAGGGCACAGGTCGGGGTGGGGCAGCAGGGTGATCTGGGGCATGGTGGGCCCAACCTCAGCTCAGGCTGTCGATCAGCTGGCCCGACAGGGCGCGCTGGATCGAGGCGTTCATGCGCCGGGCCGCAAACTCGGCGGTCTCTTGCGACAAGGCCTCGCTGGCCTCGCGCACGCGCTCCAGCGGGGCCTCGGTCTCCAGCTGCTCGGCCAGCCGGTACAGGGCCTGGCGCACCCGGGCCAGCTCGGCCGCGTTCAGCAGGGCCTGGTCTTGTGCCAGCGCGCCCTCGGTGGCGTCCAGCAGGCGCCGGGCATCCACCTGGGCCTCGCGCAGGGCCCGCAGCTGCATGTCGGCGCGGGCGGCGCCCACCGCGTCTTGCAGCATGGCCGCGATCTGGCTGTCCTGCAGACCGTACGAGGGCTTGACCTCGACATGGGCCTGTACCCCGCTGGTCTGCTCGCGGGCGCTCACCGACAGCAGGCCATCGGCATCGATCTGGAAGGTCACCTGGATGCGCGCCGCTCCGGCCACCGCCGGCGGGATGCCGCGCAACTCGAAGCGTGCCAGGCTGCGGCACTCGGCCACGCTGTCGCGTTCACCCTGCACCACGTGCAGGGCCATGGCGGTCTGGCCGTCCTTGAAGGTGGTGAACTCCTGGGCCCGCGCCACCGGCAGGGTGGAGTTGCGCGGGATGATCTTCTCCACCAGGCCGCCCATGGTCTCCAGCCCCAGCGACAGCGGGCACACGTCCAGCAGCAGCCAGGGGTCCTGGCGGCCATTGCCGGCCAGCACATCGGCCTGCATCGCCGCCCCCAGGGCCACCACCTGATCGGGGTCGATGTCGGCCAGCGGCGTCCGGCCAAAAAAGGCCTGCACCGCCTCGCGGGCCAGCGGCATGCGGGTGGAGCCGCCCACCAGCACCACACCGTCCAGTTCGTCGGCCTTCAGGCCGGCGTCGCGCAGCGCGCGGCGCGAGGCCTGCAGGGTGCGCTCGATCAGCGCCTGGCCCAGCGTGGCAAAGGCCGCCCGTGTCAGGCGGGCCTGCAGCGGCGGTGCGCCCTCCAGGGCCAGGTGCATGAGCGCCTCGGGGGCGTCGCTCAGGGCCTCCTTGGCGCTGCGGGCTGCGGCCAGCAGGCCGCGTTGCAGCCCCGGCGCCAGGCTGGCGGGGGCGCCCAGCGCATGCTGGGTGCAGAACCATTGGGCGATCACGGCGTCGAAGTCGTCGCCGCCCAGGGCCGAATCGCCCCCGGTGGCCAGCACCTCGAACACACCCTGGCTCAGGCGCAGCACCGAGATGTCGAAAGTGCCGCCGCCCAGGTCGTAAATGGCGAAGGTGCCCTCGGCCCGCTTGTCCAGGCCGTAGGCAATGGCAGCCGCCGTGGGCTCGTTGAGCAGGCGCAGCACGTTCAGGCCGGCCAGTCGGGCCGCGTCCTTGGTGGCCTGGCGCTGGGCGTCGTCAAAATACGCCGGCACGGTGATCACCACGCCCGACAGCGGCCCGCCCAGTGTGGCCTCGGCCCGCTCGCGCAGGGCGCCCAGGATGTCGGCCGACACCTGCACCGGCGAGCGCTCGCCTGCGGCAGTGGCCAGGCTCACCATGCCGGGGCGGTCCAGAAATTCATAGGGCAGCGAGGCCGCCTCACGCAGGTCGCCCAGGCGCCGCCCCATGAAGCGCTTGACCGATACCACCGTGTTGCGCGGGTCGCTGGCCTGCTGGGCCTGGGCGTCGTGCCCCACGCAAGGCGCGGCCTCGGCCTGGTAGCGCACCACCGAGGGCAACAGGTAGCGGCCCTGGGCATCGGCCAGGGCACGGGGCAGGGCGCTTTGCACGGTCGCAATCAGCGAGTTGGTGGTGCCCAGGTCGATGCCGGCGGCCAGCACGTGCTGATGGGGCGCGGCGCTCTGGCCGGGTTCGGTGATTTGCAACAGGGCCATGGCGCTGGGGCTCCCGGTTCAGACGGCGAAGCTCTCGCCGCAGCCGCAATTGGCGCGTGCGTTCGGGTTGTTGAACTTGAAGCCCTCGTTCAGGCCTTCGCGCACAAAGTCCAGCTCGGTGCCGTCCAGCATGCCCAGGCTGCGCGGGTCCACGATCACGCTCACGCCATGGGCCTCGAAGCAGGTGTCTTCGGGGTTGGCCTGGTCGACAAACTCCAGCGCATAGGCATAGCCCGAGCAGCCGCTGGTCTTCACGGCCAGGCGCAGGCCCAGGCCCGAGCCGCGCTTGTAGAGCGATTTCTGGATGTGGCGGGCGGCCGCCGGGGTCAGGCTGATCATGGCTGCTTCTCCTTCAGACCGAGAACGAACTGCCGCAGCCGCAGGTGGTCTGCGCGTTGGGGTTGTGGATCACGAAGCGCGAGCCTTCCAGGCCTTCTTCGTAGTCCACCCGGGCGCCCATCAGGTATTGCTGGCTCATGGCGTCAACCACCAGGGCCACGCCTTCGGTGACGATGGTGGTGTCGTCTTCGGCCAGTTGGTCGTCAAAGGCAAAGCCGTACTGGAAGCCTGAGCAGCCGCCACCCGTCACATACAGGCGCAGCTTCAGGTCGGGGTTGCCTTCTTCCTCGATCAGCTCGGCCACCTTGGCGGCGGCCTGGTGGGTGAACTCCAGCAGCGAGGGCATCAGGCCGGGCAGGGCGGCATCTACAGGGGTGGGGCTGGCGTGGGCCATGGCGATGTTCCTTGGTCGGTGGTTGGGGGATGGGTCGGGGTTGGGGTCGGGGTTGGGGTGTCGGGGTGGGGCTGGCCTGGGGCGTTCAGCCCTGGCTGGAGCGGCACACCGGCTGCTCGCTCACCACGGCGGCCTGGCCGGTGTGGCGGGCACGGTAGTCGGCCACCGCCGCCTTGATGGCGTCTTCGGCCAGGATGGAGCAGTGGATCTTCACGGGCGGCAGCGCCAGTTCTTCGGCGATCTCGGCGTTCTTGATGTTGAGCGCCTCGTCCAGCGTGCGCCCGCGCACCCATTCGGTGACCAGCGAGCTCGACGCAATCGCCGAGCCGCAGCCATAGGTCTTGAAGCGGGCGTCCTCGATCACGCCGGCCGCGTTCACGCGGATCTGCAGCCGCATCACATCGCCGCAGGCCGGGGCCCCGACCATGCCGGTGCCCACGCCCTCGTCCTCGGCGCTGAAGGCCCCCACGTTGCGGGGGTTTTCATAGTGGTCGATCACCTTGTCGCTGTAAGCCATGGGGTACTCCGTGTCTGGTTGGGGGGGATGAAGATAGGGCGCTGGCGGCGCAGGGATGCCTCAGTGCGCCGCCCACTGGATGCTGGACAGGTCGACGCCGGCTTGCACCATGTCCCACAGCGGGCTCATGGCGCGCAGGCGCTCGACCACCTCGCTGACCTGGGCGATGGCAAAGTCGATCTCGGCCTCGGTGGTGAAGCGCCCCAGTGAGAAGCGCACCGAGCTGTGGGCCAGCTCGTCGCTGCGGCCCATGGCGCGCAGCACGTAGCTGGGCTCCAGGCTGGCCGAGGTGCAGGCCGAGCCCGAGGACACGGCCAGGTTTTTCACCCCCATCAACAGCGATTCGCCCTCCACGTAGTTGAAGCTCACGTTCAGGTACTGGGGGGCGCGCTGCTGCGGGTGGCCATTGAGCACCACCGAATCCATCTTCGACAGGCCGGCCCACAGGCGCTCGCGCAGGGCTTCGATGCGGGCGTTGTCGGCCGCCATGGTCTCGCGCGCCAGCCAGAAGGCCTCGCCCATGCCCACGATCTGGTGCGTGGGCAGCGTGCCCGAGCGCATGCCGCGTTCGTGGCCGCCGCCATGCATCTGTGCATCGATGCGGATGCGGGGCTTGCGGCGCACATAGAGAGCACCAATGCCCTTCGGCCCATAGATCTTGTGGGCCGACAGCGACATCAGGTCGATGGGCAGTTGTTCCAGGTCGATCGGCACCTTGCCGGCCGCCTGCGCCGCGTCCACATGGAAGATCACGCCGCGGGCGCGGCACATCGCGCCCAGTGTGGCCACGTCCTGGATCACGCCGGTCTCGTTGTTCACGAACATCACCGAGGCCAGCACCGTGTCGGGGCGCAGCGCGGCCTCGAACACGGCGGGGTCGACCAGGCCACTGTCCAGCACCGGTAGCACCGTCACTTCATAACCCTCGCGCTCCAGGTCGCGCAGGCTGTCGAGCACGGCCTTGTGCTCGGTGGCCAGCGTCACCAGATGGCGCCCGCGGCCTTTGTGGAAATGCGCCGCACCCTTGAGAGCCAGGTTGTTGGATTCGGTGGCCCCCGAGGTCCAGACGATCTCGCGCGGATCGGCATTGATCAGCGAGCACACCTGCTCGCGGGCCAACTCCACCGCCTCTTCGGCGGCCCAGCCGTAGGCATGCGAGCGGCTGGCCGGGTTGCCATACAGGTTCGTCAGGTAAGGCAGCATCCGGTTCAGCACCCTGCGGTCCACGGGGGTGGTGGCGGCGTAGTCGAGGTAGACCGGCTGGCCCTGGCCGGGCGGGGCTTTGTCTGCACGCGAATCGGTCATGTGGAGCTCCTGCTGTGTGAGTGGGTTGGCAGGGCTGTTTTGCAACTTCGGTGCCACGCGATTTCGTGTCGGCAAGCGTGCTTTTGCGACGCGGTTTGTCGTTCCTTTGTTGCATTTGTGAGCGCACCTGCGGCCGCGCGCCGCAGGGCTTGTCGGGTTTGTCGCAATTGAACGGAGGTGGCTGTGGTGGTGGCTGCAAAAGCGCGAATGTCGTGGCATATCGGCCCCATGGATATTGCTTGCAACACAGAGTCTTTACAAAGCCGTCAGCCTCACGATAGGTATATTTTTTGCATCTCTGCTGGCGGGTGGCGCTGCGATCCCGGGTGTCTCCCAAAGCTGGTGCAGGTGGTGTCTGAATTGGTGGCTGCCCTCTGTCCCACAAGGACGCAGGCAGCGCAAACCCCGCGATGGCGCACGAGAACGAGGCCCTATGGTGAGCACACACGAATCCGAAGCCCGGCGAGAGCTGCACGCGATCTACGAGGTCAGCAAGACGCTGTCGACCTCGCTCGACATCGCCAAGACCTTTCGCGAAGCCCTCAATTACCTGCTGCACGCCTGCTCGTGGCGCCGCGCCTTTGTGCTGCTGGGTGAACCCGAGGGGCGCCTGCGGGGCCTGTGCTCGGTGGGGCTCACGCGCGAGGAGCAGCAGCGCCTGCACTTCCAGTCGGGCGAAGGCATCGTGGGGCGGGTGTACGCGAGTGGCGTGCCGGCGGTGATACCCGACATCCGCAACGAACCCCTGTTCCTGAACCGCACCGGCGGCGCCGACCAGTCGCTGGAGAGCTGTGTGGCCATGCTGGTCATGCCCATCCGGGCCGACCGGCGCACCATCGGCGTGGTGTCGGTCGACTGCCTCAACCCCGGGGCCCGGCGGGTGTTTTCCGAAGACCTGCACCTGCTCAAGATGGTGGCCACCATGATGGGCCAGGCATTTCTGCTGCATCGCAGTGTGAGCGCGGCCCACGACTCGCTGCAGAGCGAGGCCCGGCGCATGCACAAGGCTTTGAAGCCCGTGCAGCTCAGCGACCAGGTGGTGGGCTCCTCGCCGCCCATGCTGGCGGTGTTCGCCCAGGTCGAGCAGGTGGCGGCAGCCCGCACCACCGTGCTGCTGCGCGGCGAGAGCGGCACCGGCAAGGAGGTGATTGCGCGCGCCATCCACAACCTGTCACCCCGGCGCAACGAGGCCTTTGTCTGCGTCAACTGCGCGGCCCTGACCGAATCGCTGCTGGAAAGCGAACTGTTCGGCCACGAGAAGGGGGCCTTCACGGGCGCCCAGGGCCAGCGCAAGGGGCGCTTCGAGATGGCCCATGGCGGCACCTTGTTTCTGGACGAGATCGGCGACATCTCGGCCTCGTTCCAGGCCAAGCTGCTGCGTGTGCTGCAAGAGCGCGTGTTCGAGCGCGTGGGCGGCGCCTCGCAGGTGAAGGTGGATGTGCGCCTGATCCTGGCCACCAACCGCAACCTGGAGCGCATGGTGCAGGCCGGCGAGTTCCGCGCCGACCTGTACTACCGCATCAACGTCATCAGCATCCAGCTGCCGCCCTTGCGCGAGCGCCGTGGCGACATCCCGGCCATGGCCCAGCACTTTCTGGACCGCTTCAACCGCGAGAACGGGCGTCAGTCCCGCTTTGATGTGTCGGCCGTGCGGGTGTTGTCGAGCTGCTACTGGCCGGGCAATGTGCGCGAGCTGGAAAACTGTGTGGAACGCACCGCCACCATGGCCGGCGATGGCGTGATCACCGACCTGGCCTTTCCGTGCCGCGAAAACCGGTGCCTGACCCAGGTGCTGCACCACATCGAGCGCGAAGACGCCGTGCGCCCAGGCCGCCACGGGGTGATCCCGATCCATGAGGTGCCGCTGGGGCGCGCCGGCCAGCCTGGCGAGGCGGGCGCTGCGCTGCCGGCTCCTGGGTCTGGGTCCGTGTCTGGGGCCGCGTCGTTGCCGCCCGCTGCGGTGGACGCCTTGCCCGATGCCGCCGGCCACCCCGATCACGAGCACGCCGAAGACGATGAACTGGACGCCGACGACGCGCTGCAGAGCCCCGCAGCTGGCCATCCCGCCCCGGCCAACGCCGACGGCAAGCCCGAGGGCGAGCGCGAGCGCCTGATCTGGGCCATGGAGCGCTGTGGCTGGGTGCAGGCCAAGGCTGCGCGGCTGCTCAAGATCTCGCCGCGGCAGATGGGCTATGCCTTGCGCAAGCATGGCATTGAAGTGCGCAAGTTCTGAACGGGGCGGCCCTGGCCTCTTGGTGGCCTCTTGTCGTCTCTTTGTAGCCCCCGTTGTAGCCCTCTGTAGCCCCTGTGTGCGCTTTGTCGCAAGCCTGACAAGCGCGCCGCTCCGCTGTCCGGGCTGTCGTGACACCGACACCCGGCGACACGCTACAAAGACGACAAGCTGTTGATTTGAATGCATTTTTCAGGTGGCATGGATTTGGCTAAAGAAGCCTGAGGCCGCCACTCCAGGTGGCCAGGAAGGATCTCCATGCAATCCGCTTCCCCCGCCAGCAGCACCCCACCCGCCGTCGCCTTTGTGGGCATTGGACAGATCAAACGCCTGGGTGATCCCCTGGACATTCCGGCCCCCTCGGGGGGCTGCAGCACCGAAGGAGGCGAGGGCAAGGCCAGTTGTGGCTCCTCCGGCGGCCCCGACGACATGCCGCCCGAGATCTGGGAGAAGGTCAAGAACCACCCCTGCTACTCCGAAGAGGCGCATCACCACTACGCCCGCATGCACGTGGCCGTGGCCCCGGCCTGCAACATCCAGTGCAATTACTGCAACCGCAAGTACGACTGCAGCAACGAGTCGCGCCCCGGCGTGGTCAGCCAGAAGCTCACGCCTGAGCAGGCCGTGAAGAAGGTGGTCACCGTGGCCAGCGAGATCCCGCAGATGACCGTGCTGGGCATCGCCGGCCCGGGCGACTCGCTGGCCAACCCCAAGAAGACCTTCGACACCTTCCGCATGCTGCAGGAGCAGGCCCCCGACATCAAGCTGTGCCTGTCCACCAACGGCCTGGCCCTGCCGGACCTGGTCGATGAGATCTGCCGCTACAACATCGACCACGTCACCATCACCATCAACATGGTCGACCCCGAGGTGGGGGCCAAGATCTACCCCTGGATCTTCTGGGACCACCGCCGCATCACCGGCATCGAGGCGGCCCGCATCCTGCACGAGCGCCAGATGCTGGGGCTGGAGATGCTGACCGCACGCGGCGTGCTGACCAAGATCAACTCGGTGCTGATCCCCGGCGTGAACGACCAGCACCTGATCGAGGTGAACCGCGAGGTCAAGAAGCGCGGCGCCTTCCTGCACAACATCATGCCCCTGATCTCCGAGGCCGAGCACGGCACGGTGTTCGGCCTGACGGGCCAGCGCGGCCCCACCGCGCAAGAGCTCAAGGCCGTGCAGGACGCCTGTGCCGGTGGTGCCAACCTGATGCGCCACTGCCGCCAATGCCGCGCCGACGCTGTGGGCCTGCTGGGCGAAGACCGCAGCGAAGAGTTCACCCAGGACAAGATCGACCAGATGGAGGTGGTGTACGACCTGGACCGCCGCCGCAGCTACCAGGAGCAGGTCGAGATCGAGCGCCAGGCCCAGCACCAGGCCAAGCAGATGGCCCTGGCCGGCGCCAGCGCGTTGCCGGTGGACGACCTCAAGCTGCTGGTGGCGGTGGCCACCCAGGGCGGGGGCCGTGTGAACGAGCACTTCGGCCATGTGACCGAGTTCCAGATCTACGAGGTCTCGGCGCAGCAGACCCTGTTTGTGGGCCACCGCCGGGTTGACCTGTACTGCCAGGGGGGCTATGGCGACGACGAGCAACTGCCCTCGGTGGTGCGCGCCATCAACGACTGCCATGCCGTGCTGGTGTCCAAGATCGGCGCCTGCCCGCGCGATGAGCTGTCGGCTGCCGGCATCGAGCCGGTGGACGCCTATGCGGGCGAGTTCATCGAGAAGGCCGTGCTCGAGTGGTTCAACGACTACCGCAGCCGCGTGGCCAGCGGCGCCCTGGTGCACCAGCACCGTGGCGACGCGCAGATCCGCCAGGGCGCCTTCACCGGCGCTCAGCAGGCGGCCTGAGGCCGGCCGGCCCCACCCTGGCCCCCCCTTTTTCAACCCCACTTTCACCCTAGCAAAGGAGCGCCATCATGGCTTTGAAGATCATCGGTTCCACCTGCACCGGCTGCTCGGCCTGCGAGCCTGAATGCCCCAACGTCGCGATCCGCGAAAAAGGCGGCACCTATGTCATCGACCCCAAGAAGTGCACCGAATGCGAAGGGCAGTTCGATTCGCCCCAGTGCGTGGCGGTGTGCCCCGTCGACGGCTGCATCGTGAAGGCCTGACATGCTGCCCAACATTCAAATCACCGCCGCCGCCGACAAGTTCATGCGGCGCATCGTCCGCTTCTCGGGCCTGCCCGAGGGCGCAGGCTTTCGGCTGCTGGTCAGCGAAGGTGGGTGCTCGGGCTACAACGCCGAGTTCAGTGCCGAGCCGGCCCCGCGTGAAGGCGAGCAGACCCTGGATCACCAGGGCCTGAAGATCTTCCTGCCGGCCGAAAGCCGCCTGCTGCTCGATGGCGTGACCATGGACTTCGCCGACACCCCGACCAAGTCCGGCCTCACCTTCGTCAACCCCAAGCAGTCGGCCTGTGCCTGCAGCAGCAGTGCCGACGCCGCGCCCCCGGGCGTGGCGCGCATCGAGATCGGCTCGATCAGCCGCGGCCGCCCGGCCAGCCTGCTGTCCTGACGCAGGGCCCCTGCCATGAGCTTCGCCCCCCTGGCTTTCGACGAACAGGCGCTGGCGGCCTTTGCCGACAGCGTGGTGGGCGCCGGCCTGGGGCCTGAAGCACTGGCCTTGATCGAGCAGGCGGGCCAGTTGCGCGAGCAACCCGAGGCGGCCCTGCGCTGCCTGCAACAGGCCCGGCACCTGGCGCCGCGCCACCCGGTGCCGGTGATTGCCGTGTACCGCTTTCATTTTTATGCGCACGAGCTGGCCCTGGCCCGTGCCGCCGGCGAAGACGCCCTGGCGATGGCCCGCCACGCGCTGGGCCCTGATTTCGGTGACGTGCCGCCCAGCGATGAGGCCACCCGCCACGACGCTGCGGTGCGCTTCTACCTGTTCACGCTCAAGGGCCTGGCCTACCTCAACCTGCGCCTGGGCGACTGGCCCCAGGCCTGGCTCATGCTGGGCGAGTTGCGCCGGCTGGACCCGCAAGACCGTGTCGGTGGCTCGCTGCTGCTGCAGGTGCTGGAGCGCCGCGAGGCCGGCGAAGACCCCGACACCCCACTGTGGCAAGAGGGCGACCCGGTGCGCGGCTGGAGGTCCCGCTCATGAGCACCGCCCAAGCCCATGACGCCCATGACGCCGCTGAAGTGGCTGACCTCACTGGCCTCACTGACGTCGATATTCCGCTGCAGCACTGGTCGGGTGCTGCGCTGGACTGCAGCCGTTGCGCGCAGCGCGCTCTGCTGCAGCGGCCAGCAGGCCAGGGCTGCCAGCCCGGCCACGCCTGTCTGCACGATGCCTACGCCCGGCGCATCAGCCGCTTTCTGAGCTGGCACCCCGGGCTGGCTGATGCCCAGTTGCAGCACCCGTATTTCGAGGTGCGCGCGATCGCCGTGCGCCACGCCAGCGTGTTCCGCCTGCCGGCCTTGCTGCGCGACCCCGATGAGACCGTGCGCATGCAGGTGGTGCAGAGACTGCCGATCGCACAGTTGCTGGCTCACCTGCCCATGCTGGCGCAGGACCCGCACCGCGAGGTGCGCCTGCGCGTGGCCCAGCGCATCGATCCGGCCCGGCTGGGCCCGTTGCTGCGCGACCCCGACTATGGCGTGCGCGAATGCGTGGCGGCCCGCCTGCCGCTGGCCCTGCTGGGCGCCCTGGCACACGACCCCGACCGGGCGGTGCGCCTGCGCGTGGCGCAGCGGCTGGAGATGCCCGCGCTGCTGGCCCTGGCCGACGACCCTGAAGGCGAGGTGCGGCGCGCCGTGGCCCAGCGCCTGCCCGCCGCCTTGCTGCCCCGGCTGCTGGGCGACCCTGACTGGCGCGTGCGCTGGGAAGTGGCCCAGCGTGCTGCCCCCGCCGCTCTGGGGGCCTTGCTGAACGACGACGACCCCGAGGTGCGCGTGGCCGCCCGCCAGCGCCTGCCCCTGGCCCCCCAGGCTGTCCCCCCGAACCAACGGAGCAACGCCCATGGCTGACATCAACCGTGACGATGACCTGATCGAGATCGCCTCGCCCCCGCGCTTCGGCTTTGGCGAGCGGGTGGTGGCGCGCTCGGTGGTACGCAACGACGGCACCTACAACGGTCTGGACATCGGCGCCGTGCTGGTGCAGCGCGGCGAGATCGGCTACGTCACCCAGATCAACACCTTTTTGCAGCAGTTCTACATCTACGCCGTCGATTTTGTCGACTCGGGCCACCGCGTCGGCATGCGGGCCAAGGAACTGTGCACCCTGGACCACCTGCCCGAAGAGGTGCTGCAGCAACTGGGCGACAAGGCCCAGGCGCTGAACCACCTGGGCCTGCCACCCGCCCCCAAGGAGGACCTGCCATGACCACCCCCCAACTGCCGATCGAAGCCCGCAGCGCCGTGTATGCCTGGGGCCAGCGCGTGATTGCGCTGGACGACCTGGTCAACGACGGCAGCCACCCCGAGTGCGCCCCCGATGCCCTGCTGGCGCCGCGCGGCAGCGTGGGCGAGGTGGTCAACATCGGCCATGCCGTCGAGCTCAACGAGCCCGTCTACCTGGTGCAGTTTGCCCATGCCGTGGTGGGCTGCCTCGAGGTCGAGCTGGCCCCGGCCCCGGCCGGCCTGTTGCCCGAGACCGACGAGGTGCAGGCATGAACGGGCGTTGCGTGGGCGGCGCCCAGGTGCGCCCCCTGCGGCCACTGCGGCAGACGCGCCAGATGCTGCGCGCCCTCCAGGCACGCCGGCGTGAGATGCCCTCGGGCATGGCCGCTCAGCCCGCCACCCCGGCAGACAGCCGTGTGATGGACCTGCTGATCCGCCAGGTGCAGCGCGTGCTGGGCGAGCGCAGCCGCTACCGCTACGTGAAGCCGCGGGTGCTTCGCGAAGGCGAGGGTGTGCGCATCGAAAGCCCCTGCTGCTCGCGAAACATCGACCGCAGCGGCGGCGTGATCGACATCGCCTTGCTGCAGCCCGGCACCTCGCGCGGCGGCCGGGGCTGGACCCTGTTTGCCCGCGACCACACGGCCGGCTGCTGGGCCGCACAGGCCGAAGACGAGGCGCTGCAACCCCTGCTGGCGCTGCTGTGCCAGGACCCGCAGCGGGTCTTCTGGCCCTGAACGGCCCCGCCATCCCAGTCTGAAGCTCCCCCCATGATCTACCTCGACCACAACGCCACCACCGCGCCCAGCCACGCCGTGCTGCAGGCCATGGCCCAGGCGATGGCGCAGCACTGGGCCAACGCCTCGTCGCAACACGCGCCTGGACAGGAGGCGCGCCGCTGCCTGGTCCAGGCCCGCCAGCAGGCGGCGCAGGCCTTGGGCTGCAAGCCGGCCGAACTGGTGTTCACCAGCGGCGCGACCGAGTCCAACCACCTGGCGGTGCGCGGCTTGCTGGCCGGTGCGCCGGTGGGGCGCCGGCGCGTGCTGTTCAGCCAGGTGGAGCACAGCGCCCACCTGGCCTTGGCCCGCAGCCTGGCGGCCCAGGGGGTGTCGGTGGGCTGGCTGCCGGTGCGGCCCGACGGGGCTCTCGACCTGGGAGCCGCTGCCGAGCTGATCAACCCCGAGGTGGCCCTGGTGTCGCTCATGGCCGCCAACAACGAGACCGGCGTGCTGATGCCGCTGGCCGAGGTGGCTGCCCTGACCCGCCGGGCCGGCGCGCTGCTGCACACCGACGCCACGCAGTGGCTGGGCAAGCTGCCCTTCCGGTTTGACGACTGCGCGGCCGATGCGGTCAGCTTCTCGGCCCACAAGTTCCATGGCCCCAAGGGTGTGGGCGGCCTGCTGCTGCGCCAGGGCCTGGCCTTCCATTCGCCCTTGCCGGGCAGCCAGGAGCGCGGGCGCCGTGGCGGCACCGAGAACCTGCCTGCCATCGTCGGCCTGGCCACGGCCCTGAGCCAACTGGGCGACGCGGGTGCGGTGACCGCCGAAGCCCGGCGCCAGGCCGCCTTGCGCGATGCGCTGGAGCAGGGCCTGGCCCAGGCCCTGCCCGAGTTGCAGGTGTGGGGCCAGGGCCTGGCCCGGCTGCCGGGCACCAGCTACCTGCGTGTGGGCCTGCTGGCGGCTGACACGGTGCTGCAGCGCCTGGCGCGCCTGGGTGTGGCGGCCTCGTCGGGCGCAGCCTGCTCCTCGGGCGGCAGCCAGCCATCGCATGTGTTGTCGGCCATGGGCGTGCCCCGCGAGCAGGCGCTGGCGGCGCTGCGCCTGTCGCTGGGCCGGGACAGCACGGCCGACGATGTGAGCGCCGTGCTGCAAGGCCTGCCGCCCCTGCTGGTGCCGCTGCTGCACGAAGCCCAGGCCTGCCACTGAACCCCTTGGCCGAACCCACCGCGCAACCCTGTTTCCCCCAACCCGAACCCAACGAGAGGCCCCCCATGAAAGTCATGATCCGAAAAGACAGCAAAGGCCAGCTCAGTGCCTATGTGCCCAAGAAGGACCTGGAGGAGCCCATCGTCTCGATGGTCGAGCCTGGCATGTGGGGCGGCCTGGTCACCCTGGGCAATGGCTGGCAGCTTGACCTGCCGGCCATGGCACCCGACACGCCGCTGCCCATCACCGTCGAGGCCCGCCGCATCGCGGCCGCCGAGTGATCTCGAGTTGATCCCCCGCCACCCCAGGAGCCCCCCATGAGCCTGATGCCCGAACACCTGCACGAAGCCAGCCAACTGGTGGGTGCCGCCTCCAGCCTGCGCGATGCCGCCGCGCTGTGGCGCGCCCACCACCCCGAGATCCGCGCCCTGGTGGTGGACGCCTTCGACATGCGCGACGAGGCCCCTACGCTGATCCTGGGCGCGCGCCGCGTGTACCTGGCCGCCAGCGACGGCCATTGCTGGCAGGTCACGCAGGAGCCGGCCCAGGCCTCGGCGCTGATCCTGACCGAGGTCTGAGCATGCAGACCGACACCATCGCCCTGTACGAGCCGGAGGCCGGCCCGCAGGAGAGCGCGCTGATCCAGGCCGTGCTCGATTCGGGCCGCTGGAGCGACGGCCCCATGCTGGAAGCCTTTGAGCAGGCCTTTGCCGGCTGGGTGGGCCGCGCCCATGCCGTGGGTGTGGCCAGCGGCACCCTGGGCACCTGGATGGCCCTGCGCGCCCTGGGCATCGGGCCGGGCGACGAGGTGGTGTGCGCGGCCCACACCTGGCACCAGGTGGCCCAGGCCATCACGCTGTGCGGGGCCACCCCGGTGTTTGCCGACATCGACTACTGGAGCGGCTGCCTGAGCGCCGACAAGGCCGCGTTGCGCATCGGCCCGCGCACCCGGGCCCTGCTGGCCGGCAACACCAATGGCCACCCGGCCGCCTGGGGGCCGCTGCGCGCGCTGGCCCAGGTCCACGGCCTGGCGCTGATCGAAGACAGCACCGAGGCGCTGGGCTCGCGCTACCGTGGCCAGACCGTGGGCAGCTTTGGCGACCTGGCGGTGTTCGACTTCTCATCCCCCCTGGCCCTGTGCACGGGCGAGGGCGGCATGGTGGTGACCGACGACGAGCAACTGGCCCATGAGCTGCGCTACCTGCGCCAGCGCCGCCTGAGCGACCGGCATTCGGTGTCGGTGGGCTCGCGCGTGCCCCTGCAGGCCGGCCTCAGCGAGTTGAGCGCCGCCCTGGGCCTGGCCCAGTTGGCGTCGCTGGACGAGCGCCTGCAGCAGCGCAAGCAGGTCGAGACCTGGTACCACGAGCAGATGCAGAGCTTTGAGGGCATCAAGCCCCCCTACCTGGGCGAGGACGTGGACGAGGTGCACTGGATGCTTTACGTGGTGCACCTGGGCAAGCGCTTCACCGCCAGCGCCCGCACCCAGATGATCGACGACCTGCGTGCCTGCGGCATCGAAAGTGCGGCCTACAGCCACCCCTTGCACCAGCAGTTCTTCTACATGAACGCCGGCGACACCATCGGCCGCAAGCGCGGCCTGCTGCCCGATACCGAGCGCATCGGTGACCGCGCCCTGGCCCTGCCGCTGCATGGCGGCCTGGGGCCGGAGCACATCCAGTACATCGTCAAGACCCTCAAGGACACCGCCACCAATGTCGGTGCCGGGGCCGCCATCTACCTGTGAAAGCCGCCCATGAACACACCTCTGATGGCCACCCTGGCCGAGCAACTTGACCAGGGCCTGATCGTGCCCTACCTCGGCCCGGGCATGCTGGCCCTGTGCCCCGAGGCCCCGGTGCCGGCCACGCCGCTGGCCCTGGCCGAGCTGATGACCTCGCAGGTCAGCGTGCCGCACAAGATCCGCAAGCGGCTGACGCAGGCTGCGCAGTTCATCGAGAACTTCAAGCACCGCAAATCGGTGGTGCACCTGATGAACCAGGCCTTTGCCGCGCCCACCACGCCCTCGGCCCTGCACCTGGCCCTGGCCCGCAGCCATGCCGGCCTGTTGGTGGACGCCTGGTACGACGACACCCTGGCCACCGCGCTGGCCCAGGTGCGGCCTGAGGGGGGCTGGCTGCAGCTGCAGGGTTTGTCGCAATCGGAACATTTCGGCCACTGGACCGGCGCCTATGCCGCCAACGGCGAGTTCCTGCCCCAGGCCCCGGGTGGCGCGCAGCCCATTCTCTACAAGCCCATCGGTGCCCATGCGCCGGCCGGCAACTACCTGGTGTCCGACAGCGACTATGTCGAGGTACTGACCGAGATCGACATCCAGACCCCCATCCCGGCGGCCGTGCAGGCCTGGCGCAGTGGGCGGCATTTTCTGTTTCTGGGCTGCCGCTTCGACGACCAGCTCACACGCAGCTTTGCGCGCCAGATCATGAAACGCTCCAGCGCCCAGCACTGGGCCGTGCTGCCCGACGAACCCACACGCATGGAGGCGCGCTTTCTGCAGGAGCAGGGCATCACCCGCATCGCCCAGCCACTGGCCAGCTTTGCCGCCGGCCTGGTGGAGGCCCTGCAGGACACCGCCACCGTCTGATCCGCTCCGCGCCACCTCACCGCTGTCGCCTCATCACCCCTTTCCTCAACCAGAACCAGCCTTGAGCTGAGTACCACCATGACCGCACTGACCGTCCTGCCCTCGGGCAAAACCTACGAAGCCACTGCCGGCAGCACCCTGCTGCAGGCCCTGCTTGCCGTTGGCGAGGTGATCGCCAGCAAATGCGATGGGCAGGCCAAATGTGGCGCCTGCCACGTGTTCATCCAGGAGGGGCGCAAGGGCCTGTCCAAGATCCAGAAGCTCGAGAACGAGAAGCTTGACGCGCTGGTGGGTGTCAGCTCCAAGTCGCGCCTGGCCTGCCAGGTGGTGCTGGGCACCGAGCCCGCCACCGTCGAACTGCTCAGCTTCGTCTGAGGCGGCCGGTGAGCACCCCCGGCCCGGCCAAGCCGGGCCCCTCCCAGCAGGCTCCGTCCATCCCGGGCGAGATCGATCTCTCAGGCCCCTCGCCCTGGGCCACCGGCGCCTTGCTGGGCCTGATCGAGCAGGCCGCCCATGGCGTGCTGGTGCTGTGTGAAGGCCTGGCACGCGATGAGCTGCTCGGCTCGCGCCTGACCCGCGTTGAAGTGCTGCGTCAGTTGTTCACCCTGACCCTGTCAGCCACCCAACTGGACGCGGCCGTGCAGGCCGCCATGCCGGAGTTGGACTGGGCTGGCTGGGCCGCATTGGCCCCACGCCTGCGCGCCCCCACCGGCCCTGAGCTGGACGAGGCGCTGTGGTTCGCTGTCGAGTCGCTGGTGCCCGCCACCTTGTTGTGGCTGCGCTTTTACCGCCAGCAGCAGCCCCGGTGGTTTCGCATCGGGCTGTGAGGGGCCAGGCTGAGGCCTGGCCTCAACCCAGCTTGCCGCGCTCGGCCTTCGAGAAGTTGCTCAGATGCCCTTCGCGCGCGGCCTGGCGCCGTGCCGAGGCGATGATGGCCTTGCTCTGGCCCGGTGGCACGGGTGCGCTGATCTGGCGCTCCAGGCTGCTGCTGCCACATTGGGGGCAGGCGGGGGTGCTGCCGGCGCGCACCAGGGCTTCAAAACGGTGGCCGCAGGCCGGGCAGTGGTAGTCGTAAAGAGGCATGGCGAGGGTCCTTGCGTGGTGGGGGCATCAGGTGGAGGGCGGTGGTGGGCTGGCGCAGCGGCCGGCCTCGGGGCCCGGTGGGGTGGCCGAATCGGTGTGAGAGTGCGCATGGGAATGCGGATGAGCGTGGGCGTGGGCACAGCCCTCCAGCCCGGTGTTGCCCGGCAGCGTGGCCAGGCTGGGGCCCAGGCCCACCCAGGCGTGCACGGCCTCGGTCACAAAGCCCAGGTGGTGTCGTGTGTCGCACTGCATCAGCGGGCGGCGTATCAGCAGGGGTTCGGCCAGCAGGCAGGCCAGGGCCTCATCGGCGCTCAGGGTGTCGGGGTCGAGCAGGCCTTGGCGGATGCGGGGCGCCGCGCGGTTGAACCAGTCGGACACGGGCTGGCCTTGCAGAAAGGGCAGCAAGGTGTCGGGGGTCCAGGCGGTGCGCAGCAGGTCGCGCACCTCCAGGGTGTGGCCGGCGGCGCGCAGCGCGGCCTTCTGCCGGGCGTTGCCGCCGCAGCCGGGCTTTTCGTAGAAGACGATGTGGCTCATGCGGGCTCCTCCGGGGGCAGGGGGTGGGCCTGCGCCCAGGCCGCGTGGCCGCCCACCAGGTCGCACACGTCCACATAGCCGAAGTCGGCAAACATCTGGGCCCAGGTCTGGCTGGCGTGGCCGTGGTGGCAGTAGATCAGGATGGGGCGCTTGCGATCGGTCTGCAGCAGCAGCGTGTCCTGGTTGTGCGGGCCCAGGCGCACCGAGCCGGCCCAGCCATCGCGCTGGTGGCTGCCCGCGTCGCGCGCATCCAGCACCAGGGCGTGGGGCCGGGTGGCGCACCAGCGCTCCAGCTCGGCCAGCGTGAGCCGGCGGAAGAGGCGGGGGCCGCGCATGGCGCTGTCGCTCAGACCGGGCGGTTTTCGTTGGGGTTGCGCACCGGCCCCATCAGGCTCAGGCCTTCGGCGTAGGTGATGGTGTCAAAGGTCACGTCGTACTTGAGCGCCGCATCGGCCACCGCATCGAGCTTGCCGGCCGTGTCCTTTTTCTTGAGCTCGCTCTTTTCGAGGTAAAGCAGGTCGAGCAGCTCGTTGTAGACGGTCGACTCATCGATGGGCAGCACATAGAACAACGCGCCGCGGTAGGGCACCTGGTACTTCTTCGACAGGTCGATGTTGTTGCAGAACAGAAAGTACTTGCCGCCGGCGCTCAGGCTGTCGCCCAGCACCTCGGCCACGTCCTTCAGGTGCTCGAAGCTCAGCAGGTAGCCGGCAAAGAAGGGCAGGTGGGCCTCACCCACCTGGGCCACGGCCATCACCTGGTCGCAGGTCAGTTCGGGCGGGCGGGCCTCGTCGGCCAGCTTGGCGGCAAAGCGCAGCGCCAGTTCGCCCCGGAAGCCGACCCGCCCGGGCTTGGCCGTGGGCGCCTTGAGCACGGGGTTCAGCAGTCGGCCATCGGCATCGAGCGGGCCCAGGGCCGTGTCTTCAATGGGTTTGCGCACCAGGGTTTCAGTCATGGTCAGTCCTTGGAAGGTTGGAGGAAACAGGGTGGCCGGCCGCGCGGTTGCGCAGGTGGTCGGCGGTCTTGGAAAAGGCCTGCATCAGCGCGTGGCGCAGGCCTGCGGGAACCTCGGTGGCGAGCAGGGCGGCCTGCATGCAGTTCAGCCAGGCATCGCGCTCGGCGTCGCCGATGGCAAAGGGCTGGTGGCGCATGCGCAGGCGCGGGTGGCCGCGCTGCGCGCTGTAGTCATGCGGCCCACCCAGCCATTCACACAGGTAGCTCACCAGCACGGCCTTCACCGGGCCCAGGTCGGCGGGGTGCATGGCGCGAATCACCTGCGCCTCGGGGCGCTGGTCCATCTGCGCATAGAAGGCCTCGACCAGGGTCTGCACCCGGGCCAGCCCGCCCAGTTGCTCGTAGTGCGACACCCGGGCTGACACGGGCGCGACCACGGGCACAGAGGCAGAGGTGATCGCCGACGCGGGTGCCGACGCCGTCATCAAGTCGGTGTGGACCGTGGGGTGGGGCTGCGTGCTCATGCCCCTCTTTCTGCAATGACCGTACCAGGCCAGGCGCGCGCGTGGGCGGCCACCAAACGCGACAAAACAGCCCCTGGGGGGCGCCTGCATCGACGGGGCGGGGCTGGCCGGGCCCGGTTTGTCGCAAACGGAACAAAGCGCTGCAGCAGGCCGGACAAAGCGCCCGCCAAGCCGGTCGCAAGCCGACATGTTGGCGTCGTTTTGTCGCAAACACCGCGCTGATCGGGCCGAAACACGGCAATTTCGGCATGGCACAGAAGGTGCAAAGAACCAGTGCGCGGACACAAGTCCGGCCCAACGTGACCCGATAGAAGAAGACCAACAGGCACGCCAGGCTGACATGGTCGCGAGTTCGCTACCTTGGTTCTCAACCCTTCCTGAATGGAGTACTGCAATGTCTAAACTTCGGCAAATCGCCTTCTACGGCAAAGGCGGCATCGGCAAATCCACCACCTCCCAGAACACGCTGGCCGCGCTGACCGAACTCGGTCAGAAGATCCTCATCGTCGGCTGCGACCCCAAGGCCGACTCGACCCGCCTGATCCTGCACGCCAAGGCCCAGGACACCATCCTGTCGCTGGCGGCCGAAGCCGGCTCGGTGGAGGACCTGGAGCTCGAGGACGTGATGAAGATCGGCTACAAGGACATCCGTTGCGTCGAATCCGGCGGCCCGGAGCCCGGAGTGGGCTGCGCCGGCCGCGGCGTGATCACCTCGATCAACTTCCTTGAAGAAAACGGCGCCTACGACGGTGTCGACTACGTCTCTTACGACGTGCTGGGCGACGTGGTGTGCGGTGGCTTCGCCATGCCCATCCGCGAGAACAAGGCGCAAGAGATCTACATCGTCATGTCGGGCGAGATGATGGCCATGTACGCGGCCAACAACATCTCCAAGGGCATTCTGAAGTACGCCAATTCGGGCGGCGTGCGCCTGGGTGGCCTGGTGTGCAACGAGCGCCAGACCGACAAGGAACTGGAGCTGGCCGAATCGCTGGCCAAGATGCTGGGCTCGCGCCTGATCCACTTCGTGCCGCGCGACAACATCGTGCAGCACGCCGAACTGCGCCGCATGACCGTGATCGAGTACGCCCCGGACTCCAAGCAGGCCGAAGAGTACCGCCAGCTGGCCACCAAGGTGCACAACAACGCCGGCAACGGCACCATCCCCACCCCCATCACCATGGACCAGCTGGAAGACCTGCTGATGGAGCACGGGATCATGAAGCAGATCGACGAGTCGCAAGTCGGCAAGTCGGCCGTGGCCGCCTGAAGGGCCCCCGGGCGCGGGGCGCAGGGCCCCACCCCACGAGGGCCTGCCCCCGCGCCCGACTCTCACTGACAACTATCTAACCGGAGCTCTCCATGACCGCCACCGTTGAAGAACGCAAGGCCGCGAACAAGGCCCTGATCGATGAAGTGCTGAAGGCCTACCCTGAAAAGATGGCCAAGCGGCGCGCCAAGCACCTGGGCACCTTCGAGGACGGCAAGCCCGATTGCGGGGTCAAGTCCAACATCAAATCCTTGCCCGGCGTCATGACGATCCGGGGTTGTGCCTACGCGGGCTCCAAGGGCGTGGTGTGGGGCCCCATCAAGGACATGGTCCACATCAGCCACGGCCCGGTGGGCTGCGGCCAGTACTCGTGGGCTGCCCGCCGCAATTACTACATCGGCACCACCGGCATCGACACCTTTGTGACGATGCAGTTCACCTCGGACTTCCAGGAAAAAGACATCGTCTTCGGCGGTGACAAGAAGCTCGACAAGATCATTGACGAGATCCAGGAACTGTTCCCGCTCAACAAGGGCATCTCGATCCAGTCCGAGTGCCCGATCGGCCTGATCGGCGACGACATCGAAGCCGTCTCGAAGAAAAAGGCCAAGCAGTACGAAGGCCACACCATCGTGCCCGTGCGTTGCGAAGGCTTTCGCGGCGTGAGCCAGTCGCTGGGCCACCACCTGGCCAACGACGCGATCCGCGACTGGGTGTTCGACAAGGTTGACCCCAACAAGCGCCCCGACTTTGTCTCCACCCCCTACGACGTGGCCATCATCGGTGACTACAACATCGGTGGCGACGCCTGGGCCAGCCGCATCCTGCTCGAAGAGATGGGCTTGCGCGTGATCGCCCAATGGTCGGGCGACGGCACCATCGCCGAGCTGGAGAACACCCCCAAGGCCAAGCTCAACGTGCTGCACTGCTACCGCTCGATGAACTACATCAGCCGCCACATGGAAGAAAAGTACGGCATCCCATGGGTGGAGTACAACTTCTTCGGCCCCTCGATGATCGAGAAGAGCCTGCGCGAGATCGCCAGTCACTTCGACGACACCATCAAGGCCAATGCCGAGAAGCTGATCGCCCGCTACCGCCCCCTGATGGACGCGGTGATCGCCAAGTACAAGCCCCGCCTCGAAGGCAAGAAGGTCATGCTGTTCGTGGGCGGCCTGCGCCCGCGCCATGTGATCGGCGCCTACGAAGACCTGGGCATGGAAGTGGTGGGCACGGGCTACGAGTTCGGCCACAACGACGACTACCAGCGCACCACCCACTACGTGAAAGACGGCACGCTGATCTATGACGACGTGACCGGCTACGAGTTCGAGAAGTTCGTCGAACAGGTCAAGCCCGACCTGGTCGGCTCGGGCATCAAGGAAAAGTACGTGTTCCAGAAGATGGGCGTGCCGTTCCGCCAGATGCACAGCTGGGACTACTCGGGCCCGTACCACGGCTATGACGGCTTCGCGATCTTTGCGCGCGACATGGACATGGCCATCTCCAGCCCGATCTGGGGCCTGACTCAGGCGCCCTGGAAAAAGGCCGCCTGATCGCCTCAGCCACCGCCAGCCATTGCCAGCGCCCCGGGTGCCCCGCGCCCGGGGCCCCCTGAACCCCTCGTTTACCGGAGCCCGTCATGCCCCAATCCGCCGACAAGATCCTCGACCACGAATTGCTGTTCCGTGAGCCCGAGTACCAGGAAATCTTCCGAAGCAAGAAAGAGAACTTCGAGTTCAACCACTCCGACGACACCGTCAAGCAGGTCATCGAGTGGACCAAGACCGAAGACTACAAGCAAAAGAACTTTGCCCGCGATTCACTCACCGTGAACCCGGCCAAGGCCTGCCAGCCGCTGGGCGCCGTGTACGTGGCCAACGGCTTTCACAAGACGCTGAGCTTTGTGCATGGCAGCCAGGGCTGCGTGGCCTACTACCGATCGCACTTCTCGCGCCACTTCAAGGAGCCCACCTCGTGCGTGAGCTCGTCGATGACCGAAGACGCCGCCGTCTTCGGGGGCCTGAACAACATGATCGATGGCCTGGCCAACGCCTACAACCTGTACAAGCCCGAGATGATTGCGGTGTCCACCACCTGCATGGCCGAGGTGATCGGCGATGACCTGGACGCCTTCATCAAGAACAGCAAGCAAAAGGGCAGCGTGCCCGAGGCCTACGACGTGCCTTTTGCCCACACCCCGGCCTTTGTGGGCAGCCACATCACCGGCTACGACAACGCCTTGCTGGGCATCCTCAAGCACTTCTGGGACGGCAAGGCCGGCACCACCGCGCCGCTGACCCGCGTGCCCGATGAGAGCATCAACTTCATTGGCGGCTTTGACGGCTTTGTGGTCGGCAACATGAAAGAGATCCGCCGCATCTTCAGCCTGTTCGGCGTGCAGGTTAACGTGCTGTGCGACCCCTCGGGCAACTGGAACACCCCCACCGATGGCGAGTTCCGCATGTACGAAGGCGGCACCACCAAGGAAGAGGTGGAGCGCGCGCTGCACGCCAAGGCCACCATCGTGTTCCAGGAGTTCTGCTGCGAAAAGACCAGCAAGTTCATCAAGGAACATGGCCAGGAAGTGGTGGTGCTGAACGCCCCCGTGGGCGTGGCGGGCACCGACGCGTTCCTGCTGGCCATCTCGCGCCTCACGGGCAAGCCCGTGCCGGCCGAGCTGGAGCTGGAGCGCGGCCAACTGGTCGACGCCATGGCCGACAGCCAGGCCCACCTGCACGGCAAGCGCTATGCCCTGTATGGCGACCCCGACCAGATGCTGGGCTACACCCAGTTCCTGCTGGAGCTGGGCGCCGAGCCGGCCCATGTGGTGGCCACCAATGGCAACGAAGAATGGGCCAGGCGTGTGCAGGCCTTGTTCGATGCCTCGCCCTACGGCGCCGGCTGCAAGGTCTACCCCAAGCGCGACCTGTGGCACCTGCGTTCGCTGCTGTTCACCGAGCCGGTGGATTTCTTGATCGGCAACACCTACGGCAAGTACCTGGAACGCGACACCGGCACCCCGCTGGTCCGCATGGTGTTCCCGATCTTTGACCGCCACCACTACCACCGCTACCCCACTTGGGGCTATGACGGCGGCCTGCGCGTGCTGGTGACCCTGCTCGACGAGTTCTTCGAAACCCTGGACGCCAACACCAACGTGGCCTCCAAGACCGACTACTCGTTCGACATCATCCGCTGACCCTGACGTTGGCGGGCCCAGGCCATCGGGCCACCCCGGGTGGGTGGCCCGTGTCGGCCGGGCCCGGCACGACTCACCCCGATCCCACCCACCTGGCCCCGTCGCCCAAGCCCACGGAGGAGGCGCCCTCATGAACCCCCACGTCACCTATGTGAAGACCACCCAGGACGGGCGTCGCGTTGAGGTCATCGGCGGGCAGCTGTGCCTGGCCGGTGTGCCCGAAACCACGCTGCTGGTGCCCCTGAGCGAGCACCCCAACCGCCAGGCCATTGCCCGCGTCATGCCCGATGCCGCCTATATGGCCGGCCGCCTGCCGCTCACCCTCAGCGAAGCCGCCACCGCCCAGGGCGCCCTGACGCAGGAACAGCGCCAGTTCGACGCCAGCCCCTCGGGCATCAACCAGCGCATCCGGCGGGCCCTGTGGGCCAAGGCCGAGGCCGATGGCGTTGAGTGAAGCCCGCCATGATCTACATCCTGGAACGCCCCGCCGAGGCATCGACCGAGTCACAGGCCGGCCCATCGGCCGAGGCAGGTGCCCCAGCCCCGGCCCGGGCCGAACCTCGCGCCTGGTTTGCCTACGACGAGGCCGACCTGGCCCGCAAGGTGGCCGCCACCGACAGTCTTCAGCCCTGGGAGATCTACGACCAGCAGAGCGCCCGCGAATGGCTGGAGCTGCTGGCCGAGCTGCCCCCCGGCCCCGAGGCCGAGGCGCGCTTCCCGGCCCTGTGTGCGCTGGGCCAGCGGCATGGCTACGACGCCCCGCTGTACCGCGCCGACCACCTGCTGGGGCGCGGCATGCTGCAGGCTGAACCCGTGAGCCTGCGCCAGGCGCTGGAGGCCGCACTGGCCGCCCGCCCGGGCCGCACCACGGTCTACTGGAGCGACGAGCAGGCCCTGCAAGCCTTCGAGGGCGGCGACCCGGCCCTGGTGGGGCCCGCACACTGGCACGCCCGGCGCGCGCTGTATCAGCAGTTGGTGGCACTGGAAGTGCTGGCCGACAACCAATAGGGGCGAGGGCCGTGCTGGCGCTGATGCAACTGGCCATTCTTCAGTCGGGTGGCCGTACGCTGGCCCTGCTGCTGCGCGAGCTGCAGGACGAGGCCGAGCTGTTCGCCAGCCCCAACACCCTGGCCGAGGTGGAGCAGCAACTGCTGATCATGGCCCAGACCCTGTCACACCTGCCCGAGGCCTTGCAACTGCAGCTGCCCCAGCTCGATTGGCACGGCTGGGGCACCCTGCAGGCTCTGCTGGAGCAGCCCGGCAGCCCTCACCGCGAGGCCGTGTGGTACGCCCTCAATGCCCTGGTGCCTGCCACGCTGGACATGCTGCACCAGCTGCGCCAACGCCACCCCGTGTGGTTCGACATGAAGCTGTGAGCGCTGCCATGACCGGCACCGGCCAAGACCTGATCCGCCTCTCACTGGCTGCGGCGCAAACCCAGGCCACCTGCCTGGACGCGCAAGACCTGACCTGGATGAGCTGCCTGGTGCAGATGAACCGGCTGGAGCAGCTCAGCCCCGAACAGCGCGGCCAAAGCCTGTGCCGCGCGTTGATGGCACCCTACCCACGCGGCTTCTTTGAGGCCCTGCGCGCCTGTGCCGGCCTGAAGCGCTTTCTGCCCGAGCTGGACCTGCTGTTCACCCAAGCCCTGCCCGACAGCGGCACGGCCACGGCGGCCCCGAACGCCGGCGAGGTGCAGTTGCGCGTGCTGGGCCGCCTGGCGGCCAGCGGTGCCCCGCTGGAGCAGCGCCTGGCCGGGCTGCTGCACCGCATCGGCTGGGCCCAGACCGAAGGCGGGCAGTGGGGCTACCGGCGCCTGCTGGCGCGCCCGGGCGAGGTCGCCCAGGCTGCCCTGGCCGCGCTTTGCGAACGCATGCACCTGCCCGAATCCCAACTGCAGCTGTGCCGGCAACTGATGCAGCACCGCGACCCCCTGCTGCACCTGGCCGATGGCGAGCCCGAGGCCGTGCTGCAACTGTTGTTGGAGCTGGGCCTGCCCCATCAGCCACAGCAGCCTGGTCCATCCCATCCGCCCCCACCCCTGACCACCCTGCTGCACCTCTGCCAGCTGGAGCACGAGGCGGCCACCGGCCGCGCCGACGCCAGCTTTGTGCAGGCGCGCTGGTGGCAGCGCATGCAGGCCGCCTTGGTGGCCATGCCCGAACCCCCAGCAGGTTCGCGGCATGACCCCGGCTGGCGGCAGGCCCAGCTGGAGTGCCTGCGCCACGTGCTGCGGCACACGCTGGCCCTGCCGGCGCCCCAACCCCCACCGTCCACCTAGCGTCCGCCCCCCATGCGAGCCTCGGGGCACCCTGTTTCACGCGTTCCGACCTGCAAAGGCACACCCACCATGCACACCGACATCGAAAGCTTTCTGGCCCATTCCATCCAATTGGAGAGCGAGGCCGCCCGCCGCTTCGGCGAACTGGCCGACGCCATGCAAAGCGCCGGCAACCGCCCCGTGGCCCGCCTGTTCAGGCGCCTGGCCGACTACTCGCTGCTGCACCTGCAAGACGCCCGGGCCCGTGCCGCCTACCGCCAGTTGCCGGTGCTGAAAGCCGAGGATTTCAGCTGGCCCGGCCTCGAAAGCCCCGAGGCCGCCGCCATCTGGGCCGCCGACCCCCAACTGGGCCCCGAACAGGCGCTGCAAGTGGCCCTGCAGGCCGAAACCTCGGGCCGCGACTTCTACCAGCAGGTGCTCGACGCCACCACCGACCCCGAAATCCGTGCTCTGGCGCGCGAGTTTGTCGACGAAGAAAGTGCCCATGTGCTGGAGCTGCAGCGCTGGGCGGAGCTGCAACGGGCGGGGCTGCCGTTGCCGGTGGAGGGCTGAGGGGGAATAGAAGCAAGCGCTTTGTTTTGCAGTGCTGAACCTCGATCGGTTTCAGTTTCGAAATGATCGTTTTGTTTTCTGGTGTTCGATCCTCAGGCCCAAGCTTGAGCTTAGACCCAACGCCTGGCTTCAGGGCGCCAAGTGGCCGTTGCCAGGTTGCCTGCGGCGGCAACCTGAGTCGGTGGCCAAAGCAGGTCGTCCAGCAGCGCGACGGTCTCACCCAGACTGGCGCCTTCGATGCGGTTCTTGTTCAGGAAGGCTTTCCACTGCTGTCGCTTGGCCGTGTCTTCGCTGAACTGCTGGGTCAAGGCCAAGGGGCGTTCGGTGGGCAGGCGGGTCTGACGCCGGGCAAAGGTGGCACCGATGGCTGAGGCCAGCGTGGCGCCTTCCAGTTCGGTGCGCCGAGCAATCATCGCGAGGTCGAAGAAGTCCTTCATGCGGCTGTTCGCTTGCCCCAGCATCACCATGGC
>Ga0209913_1000345_pt1 | contig 42230 bp, 38 predicted proteins | sample PersoiDNA2013203_FD_185805 | JGI IMG/M metagenome (GOLD analysis project Ga0209913, IMG submission 185805) | Permafrost soil microbial communities from the Arctic, to analyse light accelerated degradation of dissolved organic matter (DOM) -... | ecosystem: Environmental > Terrestrial > Soil >...
AGCAAACTCAAAACCCGAAAACTTCTCAAACCACTCACAACAATCAACCCAACCAAGCAGCCCGAGCTCTCCGCCCTGACCACCCGAGGAGCACTGTTCTGTGCAGTCGAGCCCGCTAGTATACACATAAATAGACGCTTACCGGAAGTGCATCGCAAAACCGAGATCACTTTGACCTCCCCACATACAGACAGATGACCAGCGCGGTGCACCCGCAAAGCAGGCTGCCTCTGCCGGTGCCTCTTATATATAGACAGAGCGAACGCGCTGGTAGCTGGCGTATTGGCAGGCAGCACCCGCCGGGCCCGTATCCATCGGCCAGATCCTGTACGGACACGCCCAACTGCGGGCTGCAGCCAGGCGCAGGCCTGCATCTCCATGCGACCGGCACAGAATCCCATGGGGGCCTAAAATGCACCAGTGACTACTTCCATCCTCAACGCAGACCTGCACTGCCACTCCGTTGTTTCAGACGGCACCCTGACTCCAGAAGCCCTGGCCGCGAGAGCCAAGGCCAATGGCGTTGAACTCTGGGCCCTGACTGATCACGACGAAGTGGGTGGTCAATTGCGTGCGGCGGCTGCCGCGCGCGAGCTGGGGCTGCGGTATCTGACAGGCGTCGAAATTTCGGTGACCTTCGCCGGGGAGACGGTCCACATCGTGGGTCTGGGCTTCGATGCAACGGATACCCGGATGACCGAGGGGCTGCACCAGACCCGGGGAGGCCGCGGGCAACGCGCCAGGGAGATGGCCGATCAATTGGCTAAAGTGGGTATTGCAGACGCTTACGAGGGCGCGCTGCGATTCGTGGGCAATCCCGAGTTGATTTCACGCACGCATTTCGCCCGGTTCCTGGTCGAATCGGGGGTCTGCAAAGACACCGGCGAGGTTTTCCGACGCTTTCTCACGGAAGGCAAGCCAGGTTACGTCCCCCATCGCTGGGCCAATTTGCAGCAAGCGATTCAATGGATCACCGATGGTGGCGGGGTGGCAGTGATTGCCCATCCAGGGCGCTACCGCTTCACAGCCAACGAACAATACGCCTTGTTCTCTGAATTCAAGGCCCATGGCGGTCAGGGCGTGGAGGTGGTGACAGGCAGCCACTCCACCTCCGAGTACGTGACCTACGCCGACATGGCGATTGAGTTTGGTCTGGCCGCCTCTCGCGGCAGCGATTTCCACAGCCCGGACGAATCCCACACCGACCTGGGTGCGCTGCCCTACCTGCCGGGCAAGCTGACGCCGGTCTGGGAACTGCTTGCCGATCGGATCCAGTGAGAGCGATATCGTGAGTCTGGCTCCGGGATACACGCCCCGCGGCATGCTGGCGGGCATCGGCTTGGCCATTGCGGCCACGGCCTGTTTTGCCACCCTGGACACCACCACCAAGTTCGTCAGCGCCTCCGTGCCCTTGATGATGGCTTTGTGGGTTCGCTACGCCTCGCAGGCCATCGCCACCACCTTGGTCGCCCTGCCCGCGCGGGGAAGGGCCTTGCTGCACACGGCCAACCCCAAGTTCCAGCTCGTGCGGGGGCTGCTGCTGATGGGCAGCAGCATGTTCGCCTTTTTCAGCCTGAAGCACATGCCCGTGGGCGAATTCACCGCCATCGTCATGATTGCGCCCTTGGTGATCACGGTGTTGGCAGCCATCGTGTTGCACGAAAAGGTGTCGGTGCTGCGCTGGCTGCTCGTGCTGATCGGTTTTGGGGGCACACTGCTGATCATCCGCCCCAGTGGTTCCAGCAGCAGTGGCTGGGCCGTTCTGCTGCCTCTGGGACTGGTGAGCACGAATGCGGCCTTCCAGATCGTCACCAGTCGCCTGGCTCGGACAGAAGACCCTCTGACCATGCACTTCTACACGGGCTGGGTCGGCACCCTGCTGTCCTCCTTGATGCTGCCCTTTGTCTGGGCCGCCAACCTGCCCTGGCAAGCCTGGGCAGGCATGCTGCTGATGGGTCTGATGGGTTGTGTCGGCCACTTCATGCTGATCCTGGGCTACAGCCGGACGCCCGCAGCCATCCTCACCCCCTACCTTTACGCCCAGATCGGTTTTGCCATGCTGGGCGGCTGGTTGATTTTTTCCCACCTGCCCGACACCTGGTCACTGACGGGCATTGCCCTGATTGCCCTGTCTGGCGCCGCCGGCGCCTGGCTCACCCTGCGCGAGGGTCGCATTCCCTCACGCCAGCCTGACCCGGCCTGAGTCCCAACGAAACACCATGGCCCAATTCTTCGAAGTCCACCCCGACAATCCCCAACCCCGCCTGCTCAAGCAAGCTGTGGCCCTGCTGCAGGCCGGCCAGGTCATTGCCGTACCTACCGACTCCAGCTACGCGCTGGTGTGCCAGTTGGATGACCGCAATGCCACCGAACAGATGCGCCGCATCCGGCAGGTGGACGACAAACACCACCTGACCCTGCTGTGCCGCGACCTCAGTGAGCTGGCCAACTACGCCAAGGTGGACAACAAGCAGTACCGACTGCTGAAGGCGGCCACACCGGGCGCCTACACCTTCATCCTGGAAGCCACCAAAGAGGTGCCGCGCCGCGTCAGCCACCCTCAGCGCAAGACCATCGGCCTGCGGGTGCCCGAACACAAAGTCCTGCAGGCACTGCTTGAGCTGCATGGCGCCCCGCTGCTGGCCACCACGCTGATCCCGGCAGGCGAATCCGAACCCCTGAACGACGCCGCCGAAATCCGCAGCCGCTATGAGAAAGCCCTCGCGGCCGTGGTGGATGCCGGCGCCTGCCCGCACGAGCCCACCACGGTGGTCGACCTCACCCCCATCGACCAAGGCGACGAGCCCGTGGTGATTCGCGAGGGGCGTGGGCCACTGGCGGCACTGGGTCTGTGACGGATCTGCCCTGCACCGCACCTCGGTGCGTCTGAGACAATGGCGCCGTGAACTCCTTTTCCGACCTCATCCAGACCGTTCTGATCTACGCGCTCCCGGTGCTGTTCGCCATCACGCTGCACGAAGCGGCGCATGGCTATGCGGCCCGGTATTTCGGTGACAACACCGCGGCCATGATGGGGCGCATCTCGCTCAACCCCACGCGGCACATCGATCCCATGGGCACCATCGTGATGCCCCTGCTGTTGTACTTTGCCACCTCGGGTGCTTTCCTGTTTGGCTACGCCAAGCCCGTGCCCGTCAACTTCAGCCAGCTGCGCAACCCCAAGCGCGACATGATCTGGGTCGCGCTGGCCGGCCCGGCGGCCAACTTCGCCCAGGCCATGATCTGGGCCCTGGTGTTGGTGCTGCTGGCGGGCACCGGCATCCACGAGCGCTTCTTCCTGGAGATGTCCCGCGCCGGCGTGCTGGTCAACCTGGTGATGTGGGCCTTCAACCTGTTTCCGCTGCCCCCGCTCGATGGCGGCCGGATCCTGGTCGGCCTGCTGCCGTGGAAGCAGGCACAGTGGCTGGCCCGGGTCGAGCCCTGGGGCTTCTTCATCGTCATGGGCTTGGTGGTGGCCGGCGTGGTCGGCTCGCTGTGGCTGCGGCCCCTGATGGCCATTGGCTATGGGGTGATCGAGACCCTGGTGGTCGGCCCGGCCTCAGCCCTGTTCCGCTGACACCCACCCCCGTCCCTGTTTTTTGTTGACTGCAACCGAACTGTTTCCGCCATGAGCATCAAGCGCGTCCTGACCGGCATCACCACCACCGGCACCCCTCACCTCGGCAACTATGTGGGGGCCATTCGCCCGGCCATCCAAGCCAGCCGCCAGCCGGGCGTCGAGAGCTTCTATTTTCTGGCCGACTACCACGCACTCATCAAATGCGACGATCCGGCCCGCATCCAGCGCTCGACGCTCGAAATTGCCGCCACCTGGGTCGCTGCAGGCCTGGACCCCGAACGCGTCACCTTCTACCGGCAATCCGACATCCCCGAAATCCCCGAGCTGACCTGGCTGCTGACCTGCGTCACCGGCAAGGGCCTGCTCAACCGGGCCCACGCCTACAAGGCGGCGGTTGATCGCAACGAAGCCGCCGGCGTCGACCCCGATGCCGACGTCAACGCCGGCCTGTTCATGTACCCCGTGCTCATGGGCGCCGACATCCTGATGTTCAAGGCACACCAGGTGCCCGTGGGCCGAGACCAGATCCAGCACATCGAGATGGCGCGCGACATGGCCCAGCGCTTCAACCACCTCTATGGCGAGCACCTGGTCCTCCCCGAGGCCTTGATCGAAGAATCGGTGGCCACCCTGCCCGGCCTTGACGGCCGCAAGATGAGCAAGAGCTACGACAACACCATCCCGCTGTTCACCCCGCCCGAGCAGATGCGCAAACTGATTGCCGGCATCCTGACCGACTCGCGTGCCCCCGGTGAGCCCAAAGAGGTGGAAGGCTCGGCCCTGTTCCAGATCTACCAGGCCTTTGCCAGTGCCGAAGAAACCCAGGCCTTGCGCCAGGCCTACGCCGACGGCATCGCCTGGGGCGATGCCAAACAACTGCTGTGGGAGCGTGTGACCCGCGAAGTGGCCCCCATGCGCGCCACCTACGAAGACCTGATCGCCCACCCCGAGCGCCTGGAAGACATTCTGCAGGCCGGTGCCGCCAAAGCGCGCAAGCTGTCCACCGCCTTGATTTCCGACCTGCGTCAGGCCGTGGGCCTGCGCCGCCTGGGCAGCAGCGCCAGCCCGGCCCGCGCCGCCCAGGCCGAGAAGGTGAACCTGCCCAGCTTCAAGCAATACCGCGAAAACGACGGCCGCTTCTATTTCAAACTGCAAGACGGCCAGGGCAAGCTGCTACTGCAAAGCACCGGCTTTGACGCCCCCAAGGCCGCGGGCCAGACCATCGCCCAGCTCAAGCAAAGCCCCGAAGCCACACTGAACGCCCTGCAAGGCCAATGGGCCGCCGCCGACGGCGTGAACACCGCCCAGATCATTGCCGCCCTGCAATTGCTGGCCGAGGCCGCCTGAGCCTCTGCGGTATTCGCGGCCGCCAGCGATTGCCCATGAAAAAAGCGGCCGACCCTGCTGAGGGCCGGCCGCTTTTTCAATGTCTGCCGCCGAAAGTGCTGTCTTCAGGCCGCGCTCAGGCGCGGCGGCTGGGCCTGGCCCAGGGCGGGCCCTGCCGGCGCGTCATCGGCATCGAGCTTGAACTCACCCACCACCGCCTGCAACTGGGCGGCCTGACTCGACAGCGAAGCTGCAGCCTGAGCCGCCTGCTGCACCAGCGCCGCATTCTGCTGGGTCACCGAATCCATGTGCGCCACCGCCTGGTTCACATGCTCGATGCCGGTGCTCTGCTCATTGAGCGCGCCCGAAATCTCTGCCAGCAACCCCGTCACCTGGCCCACGGCCGAGACAATCTCGGCCATCGTGTTGCCAGCCTGCCCCACGAGATCGGCGCCGCTTTGCACCTGCTCCACCGAGTCACCGATCAGCGATTTGATCTCGCGTGCGGCCACCGCGCTGCGCTGCGCCAGCGACCGCACCTCGCTGGCCACCACCGCAAAGCCACGGCCCTGCTCACCGGCACGGGCGGCTTCCACGGCGGCATTCAGCGCCAGGATGTTGGTCTGGAAAGCAATGCCTTCGATCACCTGGATGATGTCCACAATCTTCTTCGAGCTGCCACTGATGGCGTCCATGGTCTTGACCACCTGGTCCACCACCTGTCCGCCACGCTGCGCGATGCCCGACGCATTGACCGCAAGGCCACTGGCCGACCGGGCCCGCTCGGCGTTCTGCCGCACGGTCGAGGTCAGCTCTTCCATGCTGGCCGCGGTCTCCTCCAGGGAGGCCGCCTGGTCTTCGGTGCGGCGCGACAGGTCTGAGTTGCCGGAATCGATATCGTGCGAGGCCAGGGCGATCGAATCCGTCGATTGCTTGATGCGACTCACCAGATCGGTCAGCGTGTCCTCCATGGTGCCCAAAGACCCCAGCAGACGCCCAAAGTCACCCCCCAGTTCGGTCGAAAACTCCTGGCTCAAGTCACCCGAGGCCACCGTCTCGGCGATCAGCAAGGCGTCGTTCAAAGGCTTCACGATGCTGCGGCGCAAAGACCACACCGCCACCGCCGCCACGACGGCAGCCAGCAAACCGATCGCCAGCATCCAGTAACGGGTGGCCGCGATATCGCTGTCGACCTGCTCCACGCTCTGATCCAGGCGCTGGCGCTGCACGTCGGCCATCTGCACACCCAGCTCACGCAGTCCGTCCAGCGCCGGCAGTACCTCACCCAGCAACTTGCGCACGCCGCCATCGTGGTCGCCCTGTGCCAGCTGGGCCGCAACTGCCCGCACGGCCGTCTGGGCGCGTGTGGCGCTATCGCCCAGGCGACGGGCCAGATCCTTCTCGGCACTGGGCAAGTCCATGGCGCCCAGTTCGCGGGAGGCGTCTGTGGCGGCCTTCAGCTGGGCTTCCAGTTGCTGCGTCGACTGAGCCAGTCTGGACTTGTCGGCGTCCACCTGGGCCATCACCAGCGCGCTGCGTGCCGCAGCTTCGGTGCCCTGCACGATGCCGTTCAATGCATCCCGTTCCACGCGACTGAGCTTACCCACAGCCTGATAGCTGCGGTCCACGTCACCGAGACGGCTCACGCCCACCAACACAATGGCCGCTGCCAAGGCCACCACATACCCGAAGGCCAAAGCCAGGCGGGTGCTGATCTTCAAGTTGTCCAGAAAAGCCAAAATGGTCTCCAAGGCTGCTGAGGTTCACCGCATCCACAAGCCACCCCGGGGCCCAAAGGGGGGTGCCTTGCCATGCCGGATGTTCATCATACGAGCGGAAAAGACCGCCAGTGTCCCAAAGAGTGCCACTCATGCCACACCCTCAGGGACAACCCTAGGTTCCCGAGCCCACCCAGTCGCTCAAACCGCCCGAAGTGGCAGGGGCGAGACCAACCAGTGCGCCCACAGCCTGGCGCTCAGGCCATCGGCACCGACGGCGCGCCAGGCCAGCAATTCGCCCACCGCCCATTGGTCGGCCTGCGACAAGCCTTGCAGCACGGCGTGCAAAACCTGCGGGCGCCAGGTCATCAGGGTGCAGCCCTGGCCGGCCTGGCAGTAACGTGCGTCGGCCGTCAAGCCCAGCACAGCCCCTGACACCAGCCAGGCGCCGGGATGCAGTGTGCGCGAGCGCTCTACAGGCGCCTGCTGCAGCAAGGCCGCCCTGGCTTGAGGTTCATCCACCGAATGCGCCAGCGCCTGCCAAGCCAGCCAGGGGTCTTCGGTCAGGGCGCCCAGACGGGCACACAGGCGTTGCGCCACCGGCCCCAGTACCAGGCTGCCTTGCTGAACCAGTTGGTGCATCACCGCTGTCTCCAGTCGGCAAGCCGCCCCCTCCAGTTCAGGCTGCTCAGTCAGCGCCTTCAACAAGGCAGCCAACTCCGCCTGGGCAGCTTCGGTGGCGCCTTCATCCCTCCAGGGACGCACCTCGCGCAGGCGCCCTTGCAGCAGGAGCTTGAAGTCGGGCCCACCACAGCGCTCATCTCGCCCAAAGTGCTGCACCTGGCCCGCCTGCAGCAGCGCCTCTCGGCCTTGCTCACTCAACGAGAGCAATCCGCCGATGCGTGCAGCATCCAGGCCGGGCCCCTGTCCACGGCGTCCCGTGGTGCGTGGCACGCCAGGCACCGGGGGCACCACCCGAGCAGGCGTCCCGACCGGGGCCTGCGCCTCGGCCAGCGACACAGAGCCCGTTGCGACCTTGTCGCTGCTTGGCAAGGACTCGGCCTGGGGCGGCCAAAGAGCCCAAGGGGGCGGCGTCTCAAAAGCCAGCCCCTCACGTGACATGGCGTACCAGAAGCGCTCCAGAAAGGCCGACGACAGCATGCCCCGGTCCAGAAAACGCGTGGTGTAAAAACGCGCCCCGTAGCGCAAGGTGCCGCTGCCGGGGTCGTTCGACATCAACACCACGCTGGGTGCGGGGTGGCTGCAGATGCCCGGCAGTTCGCTGCCCAGAACCTGCATCACGATGCGCATCACCTGGCCGGGCGGCCATTCGCTGCTCACCTGCAACGGCACCAGATGCCGATAGGGCTGCTCTCGCGGCACCAGCTCCAGAGCCCGGCTGGTGAAATCACTGTTGGGCATCACCACCAGCGAGCCCCGATCGGTGCGCAGCGTGACCGAACGCCAGCCCAGCGACACGATCTGCCCCTCCAGCTCATCTCGGCGCACATAGTCGCCCACCTTCAGGCGCCGCTCCACTTCGATCGACACCCCGGCAAACAAGTGCCCCAACAGCGGCTGCAGCGCCAGGCCCACAATGGCCGACAACAACGCCGAGGTGGCCAGCAGACGGCCCAGATCATGCCCCAAGCCCCAACCGAGGAACACCAGCGCCAGCACACCGAACAGCAGCATCGACAGCACCGATTGCAGCAGGTCCGAGCCCGACCCCACGCGAAAGCGATGGCTGCCACGCAGCAGGTGCACCAGCAGCCGGCGCAACACCAGCCCGAGCGCCAGCGCGCTGAAGCCCATGGCCAGCGGCTTCAGCCAGCCGCCCTCGGCCAGCCAACCCGACAGCTCGGGCTCGCTGCCCAGGGTCACCTGCATCAGCCACAACAGGGCCGCCAGGGCCAGGGTGATCAATGGCCACATGGGCTCAGCTCCGAGGATCGGTGCCCGACACGGGCGGCGTGTCGCCAGGCGTGGCTGGCGAGGACGCCGATGTGGGCGTCGATGTGGGCGTCGATGTGGCGGCCGACCCTGGTGATGCGAGCGGGCGCCGCTCGATCAGGCGCAGCGCGTGGTCCATGCTGGCCTTCAGGCGCTGGATGGCGCGCTGCAGCTCCTCGAACTGGCCATGCCCCGGCGGCAGGGGAGGATCCTCCTGCGACCTGTCCAGCGGCTTGTCCAGGCTGGTGGCCAGCGCCACCCGGGTCAGCGCCTCCAGCGGGCTGGTCACGTGGCGGCGCAACAGCAGCAGCATCACCGCTGCGGCCAACACAAACACACTGGTGATCGAGCCGATCGTCACCACCACACTGTTGAAGGCCTTGGCCTCCGCCGGCGCCGTGCTCACCCGCACCAGTTGCAGCCCCACAACATCCCCCATGCGCCAGCCAAAGCCATTGCCCGCGCCGTAGCGCGCCACCATGGCCCGGGGTGCCGCCTCTGGGGTGCTGTGACAATAAAGACAGGCGGGCGAACCCATGCGGATCGGTCGCGCCACGTAGTACTGCCGGTCCTGGCCCGCACCCAGTTCGCCACTCAGTTCCGTGCGCTGGGGATCGGCCTGGAAAGCGCGCAGCAGCCCCACCTCCCAGTCGGTGGCCCGATCATTCAGATTCGTGGGGTTGAGCGAGCTCTCGCGGTACTGGTACTCGGGCAGTTTCTGGGCCAGACGGCGCATGGCACTCTGTGCCGCAAAAGACGGCACCTGAGCCGCGTGAAAGCTGCCCTTGTCGTCCATGGCCTGCAAAGCAACAGCCACCTCCTCCGAGGTGTAGGCCCGCACCGCCATCGCCGTCTCCAGCACCATGTCGGCCTTCTGCTTGACTTCTTCACGGGCCTGACGGGCCTCCAGCCGGTACGAGATGTAGCCAGCCGTGCAAATGCCGAACACAAAACACGAGGCAATGATCCCGGCAAAGCGGGTTTCCAGACGCATGACACCCCCTGAGCACCCCTGCCAGCCTGCGGAGCCGATGGCCGCAACAGAGCCCGCCCAGGGCACGTCAGGGACGACAGAGGTTCTTGATTCTTCGAATTTTCCGATCATCCCCTACCCACTGCCGTCTGCAAGCACTGTCGAGCAGACAGCGGCGTCCACGCAACACATGCGCAAGACCGCAGAAATCTTCATCAAACGGTCACATTCAGTCAGACCCTTTCAAGCCTCTTCGGTCGACGCCTCCAGACCATCGAGGGTGCGCATGTTGTCCAGCAGCTTGAGCAGGTAGTGCAAGGTGTGCGTGAGGTCGCCCACCGAGAAATCGTGCAGGGCCTGCTCGTAGTAAGCATGGATCTTGGGCAAGGCCTTCACCGACCAGACCCGCTGGCCCACCTCGGTCATGGTCACCAGGCGCGAGCGCCGATCGCGGCCGTCGGGCGCGGTCTGGATGTGACCGTCGCGCTCCATGCGACTGATCAACCCCGACAGGTTCTGCCGACTCACCATCAGGTAGCGCGCCAGGTCCCCCACGCTCATGCCGCCCTGCGCCTCGGGGCGCGACAAGGCGCCCAACACCGCCCATTGCTGCGTCGTCAGGCCCTCATCCTCCACCGCTCTTGACCCCGTTTTATGCAACATATTTGCACATTGATAGAGCCGAAAGAACAACCTATTGGCCAATTCCATGCGGGCAATATCGGTATTTTTACTAGGGTTTTCCATAGTTATTCCAACCAAAAAACGGATTGCGACCCACAACAGACCGAACCCATAATACGTCTATATGTTTACATATTTAAGAGCAAACATTCGTTGAAAGCATAGGGCCAAAGCCCTCACCCAGGAGAAACACATGCAAGGATTGACAGACAAGACCGTGATCGTCACCGGTGGCGCCGGCGGCATTGGCAGCGCCACCTGCCGGCGCTTTGCACGCGCCGGGGCCAAGGTCGCGGTGTTCGACCTGAACCTCGAAGCCGCCCAAAAGGTGGCCACAGCCATCCAGGCCGATGGCGGCGTGGCCCTGGCGGTGCGCTGCGACATCACCTCGCGCACCGAGGTCGATGCCGCCGTGGCCACCACCGAGGCCGAACTCGGCCCCATCGACGTGCTGGTCAACAACGCCGGCTGGGACATCTTCAAGCCCTTCACCAAGACCGTGCCGGCCGAATGGGAGCGCCTGATCGCCATCAACCTCACCGGCGCCCTGCACATGCACCACGCCGTGCTGCCGGGCATGGTGGCGCGCGGCAGCGGGCGCATCGTGAACATCGCGTCCGACGCGGCCCGCGGCGGCTCCTCGGGCGAGGCGGTGTACGCCGCCTGCAAGGGCGGCCTGGTGGCCCTGTCCAAGACCCTGGCGCGCGAACACGCACGCCACCAGATCACCGTCAACGTGGTCTGCCCCGGCCCCACCGACACGGCCTTGCTGGCCGGCGTGGCCGAGGGTGCCGCCAACCCCGAGAAGCTGATCGACGCCTTCAAGAAGGCCATCCCGCTGGGCCGCCTGGGCCAGCCCGACGATCTGGCCGGCGCCATCGCCTTCTTCGGCAGCGACGACGCGGCCTTCATCACCGGCCAGGTGATCAGCGTCTCTGGCGGCCTGACCATGCACGGCTGAGCGGCCACCCACCCCACCTATTGGAGCAACACATGCAATTCGAAGACATCCTGTACGAAGTCCGCAACGGCGTGGCCTGGATCACCATCAACCGGCCCGAGAAGATGAACGCCTTTCGCGGCACCACCTGCGATGAACTCATCAAGGCCCTGAACAAGGCCGGCTACGACCGCGAGGTGGGATGCATCGTGCTGGCCGGCGCCGGCGACCGGGCCTTCTGCACCGGCGGCGACCAATCGGCCCACGACGGCAACTACGACGGCCGCGGCACCATCGGCCTGCCCATGGAGGAGCTGCACACCGCCATCCGAGACGTGCCCAAGCCCGTGATCGCCCGCGTGCAAGGTTTTGCCATCGGCGGCGGCAACGTGCTGTGCACGATCTGCGACCTGACCATCTGCTCCGACAAGGCCATCTTCGGCCAGGTCGGCCCCAAGATGGGCTCGGTCGACCCCGGCTACGGCACGGCCTTCCTGGCCCGCGTGGTGGGCGAGAAAAAAGCCCGCGAGATCTGGTACCTGAACAAGCGCTACTCCGGCCCAGAGGCTGTCGCCATGGGCCTGGCCAACCTCTGCGTGCCACCCGAACAACTCGACGCCACCGTGCAGGAGTGGGCCGAGACCATCTGCGAGCGCAGCCCCACCGCCATCGCCATCGCCAAGCGCAGCTTCAACATGGACACCGCCCACCAGTCGGGCATTGCCGGCATGGGCATGTATGCGCTCAAGCTGTACTACGACACCGAAGAGTCGCGCGAAGGGGTGAAAGCCCTGCAGGAAAAGCGCAAGCCCGAGTTCCGCAAGTACGCCAAATAAGCCCGGGAGCCCCGCGATGAACAACCCCTACATCGACGAAGACCTGCAGGCGCTGGCCGAACACGCGCGCCGCTTTGCCAACGGGCGCGTGGCGCCCGGCTTTCTGGAACGCGACCAGACCCGCGTGCTCGACCGCAGCCTGATGCGTGAGATGGGCGAGATGGGTTTCATCGCGCCCGAACTGCCCGAGCGCTTTGGCGGTCAGGGCCTGGGCAGCCTGGCGGCCGGCGTGATCCACGAAGAGATTGCCCGCGCCGATCTGAGCCTGTCCTACATCAACCTGCTGGCCTCATTGAACGGCCAGATCCTGGCCGAACACGGCCGCCCCGAGGTGGTCCAGCCCTGGCTGGAAAAACTGACCCAGGGCCAGGCCCTGTTCGCCATCGCGCTGACCGAACCCCGCGGCGGCTCGGACGCGGCCAACCTGCGCCTGCGCATCGAGCGCGTCGGTGACGAGTACGTCATCAACGGCGAAAAGACCTCCATCTCGGCGGCCGACCAGGCCGACGCCTGTGTGGTGTTCGGTCGCACCGGGGCGGTGGACAGCGGCGCCCACGGCGTCACCGCCCTGCTGGTGCCCAGCGATGTGCCCGGCCTCACCCGCAACCGCTTCGACTGCCATGGCCAGCGCGCCATCGGGCGCGGCTCGCTGTTCTTCGAAAACGTGCGCGTGCCCGTCAGCCACCGCCTGGGCGACGAGAACAAAGGCTTTGTGCAGGTCATGCAGGGCTTTGACTTCTCGCGCGCCCTGATCGGCCTGCAGGTGCTGGCCGTGGCCCGCGTCGCCCTGGAAGAAACCTGGGACTACGTGGCCCAGCGCGAGGCTTTCGGCAAACCGCTGTCGGCCTTCCAGGGCGTGTCACACCCCCTGGCCGACTTTGACACCCAGGTCACCGCCGCCCGCCTGCTGTGCCTGCAGACCCTCTGGCTCAAGGACCACCACCAGCCCCACACGGCCGAGGCCGCCATGTGCAAATGGTGGGCGCCAAAGCTGGCCTACGAGGCCATCCACCAGTGCCTGCTGATGCACGGCCATGGCGGCTACGACCGCGGCCCCATGGAGCAGCGGCTGCGCGACGTGCTGGGCTTCCAGATCGGCGACGGCACGGCCCAGATCATGAAGACCATCGTGGCCCGCACCCGCGCCGGCCGCCAGGCCGTGCCCGCCTGAGCCCCCCCCCGGAGCACCCGCTCCACCGAGGCGACCCGCGCCACAGAACGCGGGCGCCCCACCCAACGAGAGACCAACCAGGAGACAAGACATGGAATTCGACGCCCTGCTGCTGCCCGCCCGGCGTGCCACCATGGTGGCCCAAGGCCTGTGGCACGACCGCACCATCAACGACGCGCTGGCCGCCTGCGTGGCCGAATGTCCCGACAAACTCGCCTTGACCGCCCTCCAGGTGGCCGGTGGCGCGCCACACCCGCAAACCACCCGCTTCAGCTACCGCGAGCTGTCGCGCATGGCCGACCGCATCGCCGTGGGCCTGGCCCGCCTGGGCGTGGGCCGCAACGACGTGGTGGCCTGCCAGCTGCCCAACTGGTGGCAGTTCACCCTCACCTACCTGGCCTGCTCCCGCCTCGGGGCGGTGATGAACCCGCTGATGCACATCTTCCGTGAGCGCGAACTCAGCTTCATGCTGCAGCATGGCGAGGCCAAGGTCATGATCGCGCCCAAGACCTTCCGCGGCTTCGACTTCGAAGCCATGCACAGCGCCCTGCAACCCAGCCTGCCGCACCTGAAACACCTGGTGGTCGTGGACGGCACCGGCGCCAACAGCTTCGAGGCCCTGCTCAGCGGCCCCGAGTGGGAACACAGCCCCGAGGCCGCCGAGGTGTTGAGCCGCCCGCGCCCCGGGCCTGACGACATCACCCAGCTGATCTACACCTCGGGCACCACCGGCGAGCCCAAGGGCGTGATGCACAGCGCCAACACCACCCTGGCCAACATCATCCCCTACGCCCAACGCCTGCAACTGGGCGCCGACGACGTGGTGCTGATGGCCTCGCCCATGGCCCACCAGACCGGATTCATGTATGGCCTGATGATGCCCATCGAACTGCGCGCCAGTGCCGTGCTGCAAGACATCTGGGAGCCGCGCACCGCGGTCGAGGTGATCAACCGCGAGGGCTGCACCTTCACCATGGCCTCCTCGCCCTTTCTGAGCGACCTGTCCAAGGCCGTGATCGACAGCGCCACTCCGGTGCCCACACTGCGCAGCTTTCTGTGCGCCGGTGCGCCCATCCCGGGCCCCCTGGTCGAACAGGCCCGCCAGTCGCTCGGTGCCAAGATCGTGTCGGCCTGGGGCATGACCGAAAACGGCGCCGTCACCCTGACCCGGCTCGACGACGCAGACGAGCGCTCGATCAACACCGACGGCTGCCCGCTGCCCGGCGTGGAAATCAAAGTGGTCGACCTCGACGGCCAGCCCCTGCCGCCCGACCAGATCGGCCGCCTGCTGCTGCGTGCCTGCTCCAACTTCGGTGGCTACCTCAGACGCGCCCACCTCAATGGCACCGATGCGCAGGGCTGGTTCGACACCGGTGATCTGGCTCGCATCGACGCTCAGGGCTATGTGCGCATCACCGGCCGCAGCAAGGATGTGATCATCCGCGGCGGCGAGAACATCCCGGTGGTCGAGATCGAAGCCCTGCTCTTCAAGCACCCGGCGATTGCCATGGCCAGCATCGTGGCCTACCCCGACGAGCGCCTGGGCGAGCGCGCCTGCGCGGTGGTGGTGCCACGCCCCGGCCACAGCGTCGACCTGCCCAGCATCGTCGAGTTCCTCAAGGCCCAGCACGTGGCCCTGCAGTACATCCCCGAGCGGCTGGTGATTCGCCAGGAGATCCCGTCGACGCCCTCCGGAAAGATCCAGAAGTTCCGCCTGCGCGAAATGCTGCGCGAAGGCGCACTCTGAGACAGCTCACCGAACAAAAAAGGAGACAAGACATGACCCTCTTCAAGGCTCTGACTGCCCCAGCCCCCCGGCGCCGCGCCACCGCGGCCCTGCTGGCCCTCACGCTCACCGCGTGGATCGCGCCCGCCCAGGCCCAAGCACCCGCCTGGCCCAGCAAACCCATCCGCGTCGTGGTCGGCTTTGCCCCCGGCGGCACCACCGACGTGATGGCCCGGCTGATCTCGCAACAACTGGCCGAAGCCCTGGGCCAGCCGGTGCTGGTCGACAACAAGCCCGGCGCCAGCGGCAACATCGCGGCCGCCGAGGTGGCCCGCGCCACCCCCGATGGCCACACCCTGTTGATCGCCCCCACCTCGGTCGAAACCGCCAACCCCTGGCTGTTCAAGTCCAGCCTGCTGCCCTCACGCGACCTGACGCCCGTGGTGGCCGTGGGCCGCACCCAGATGTACCTGGTGGCCAAGCCGCAAAGCACCGCGCACGATGTGAAAGAGTTGGTGGCCCAGGCCAAGGCCGCCCCCGGCAAGATGTCCTACGCCTCGTCGGGCGCCGGCACTGCACCCCACCTGGCCTGTGAGCTGTTCAAAGTGGCCACCGGCACCTACGTCACCCACATCCCCTACCGGGGCGCTGCCCCCGCGCTGCAGGACGTGCTGTCGGGCCAGGCCGATTTCGTCTGCGACCCTGGCATCGCCTTCCCCCACATCCGCAGCAACAAGGTCAAGCTGCTGGGCATCGTCAGCGCCCGCCGCTCGCCCTTCTTCCCAGACGTGCCCACCGTGGCCGAGCAGGGCTTCCCGGGCGCCGACCTCGACATCTGGTTCGGCCTGTGGGCCCCCAATGGCACGCCGCCCGAGGTGCTGGCCAGGCTGGGGCGCGAGGTGGGCACCCTGCTGAGCCAGCCCAACGTCAAGGCCCGCTATGCCGATCTGGGCGGTGAGACCACCTACCTCGACAACACCGAGTTCCGCAAGCTGCTGATCGACGAGAACAAGCGCCTGTCCGCCCTCATCAAGCAGCAAAAAATCAATGTCGACTGAACAGGAGCCCCCGGTGCAAGACGAGCCCCCCATCCTCAGCGAAACCCAGGGCCGGGTGGCCCTGATCCGGCTGAATCGGCCGCGCCAGATGAACGCCCTCAGCGACGCCCTGATGGATGCGCTGGGCGCCGCCCTGCTCGGTTTCGACGCCCGCGACGACATCGGCGTGATCGTCATCACCGGCAACGACAAGGCCTTTGCCGCCGGGGCCGACATCGCCCAGATGCAGGGTGCGGGCTTGATGGACATGCTCAACAGCCAGTTCATCACCCGCAACTGGGAAACCATCCGTCAGGTGCGCAAGCCCGTGATCGCGGCCGTGGCTGGCCTGGCCCTGGGCGGCGGCTGTGAGCTGGCCCTGGCCTGCGACCTGGTGCTGGCGGCCCAGGGTGCGCGCTTTGGCCTGCCCGAGATCAGGCTCGCCCTGCTGCCCGGGGCCGGCGGCACACAGCGCCTGCCGCGCGCCATCGGCAAGGCCAAGACCATGGACATGTGCCTGAGCGCCCGCACCTTGTCGGCCGACGAGGCCGACCGCTATGGCCTGGTCTCCCGCGTGCTGCCCGATGATCAACTGCTGCCCGAGGCCCTGGCCCTGGCGCAGACCATCGCCGCCTACTCGGCCCCCGCGCTGATGGCCATCAAGGAATCGGTCGACCGGGCCTTCGAGGGCCCGCTGTCCGAAGGCATCCTGTTCGAGCGCCGCGCCCTGTATGCCCGCTTTGCCAGCGCCGATGCCCAGGAGGGCATGGCCGCCTTCCTGGCCCGCCGTGCGCCCGTGTTCAGCCACCGCTGAAGCAGCCACGCGCTGCGTCAGAATCTGGCGCCAGGACAAGAAGCCCCAGGAGATCCCATGAAAGCAGCTTTCATCACCGGCCACGGTGGCAACGAGGTGGTCAGCGTGGGCGAACGCCCCCTGCCCCCACGGCCCCCCGGCGAGGTGCGGGTGCGTTTGCGCGCCGCCACGCTCAACCAGGTCGATCTGTACATGCGCAACAGCGGCGCCGGCATCCGCCACCAGTTGCCCCAGATCATGGGGCTGGACGGCTGCGGCGTGGTGGAAGAGGTGGGACCTGAAGAAACACGGCTGCAACCCGGCCAGCGCGTGCTGGTCTACCCCGGCATCACCTGCGGGCGCTGCGAGTTCTGTCTGGCCGGCCAGCCCGTGCTGTGCGCCAGCATGAGCCTGCTGGGCGAACACCGCGACGGTACCTTTGCCCAGTACCTCAGTGTGCCGGCGGCCAACCTGTTCCCGGTGCCCGAGCACCTGGGCGATGCCGAGGCCGCAGCCCTGGGCGTGAACCACCTCACCGCCTGGCGCATGGTCAACACCCAGGCCCGACTGCAGCCCCACGAAACGGTGCTGATCTTCGGCATCGGCGGCGGCGTGTCGTTGGCCGCACTGCAGCTGGCCCGCCTGGTGGGCGCGCGCACCGTGGTCACCTCGCGCGACGACCTCAAGCTGCAGCGCGCCCTGGCCCTGGGCGCGCACCACGCCATCAACAGCCAGCGCGATGACGTGGCCCGGCAGGTCATGGCCCTGACCGGCGGGCGCGGGGTGGACGTGGTGATCGAAAACGTGGGTGCCGCCGTGTGGGACAGCGCCCTGCGCTCGCTGGTGCGGGGCGGGCGCATCGTCACCTGCGGCGCCACCACCGGTGACCAGCCCCCGGCCGACCTGCGCCGGGTGTTCATCCGCCAGTTGCAGGTGCTGGGCTCCACCCTGGGCAACCCCGGCGAACTGGCCCAGGTGCTGGCCCTGTGCCAGCGCGGCCTGCTGCGCCCGGTGATCGACAGCGTCTACCCGCTGGACGAGGTGCACGCTGCGCTAACACGCCTGGAGTCAGGCGCCCAGTTCGGCAAGATTGCGCTGCACATCGATTAGCGCTGGCTTCTTCAGGGCTTGGGGTGCTCCGCCATGAACTGTCGCAGCGCCGCATCAATGCGGGTCTGCCAACCCTCGCATCTCCTGAGCCAATGGCTTGCCAAACAACGGCGCAAGCACCTCATGCGCCGGCCGTGCCCGGGCAAAAACCTCATCGGTCCATTCAGGGTCCTCTTCATCCATCAACTCAGGGTTGGGCTTTTTTCATTGCGTTTCAGCTCTCTCTGATTCGCCTGGTGCAGGCCGATGACATGCAGACCGCCATCGCGCGGCGTGAACACCAAGGCCTGCAAACGCTCGCCAATGAAACCCAAGGCGCGATAGCGGCGCTCCCCCCAATCCCTGCGCTGCCCTCTTCGGTCAAGTCATCAGACCCATCCAACGGCGCGACCCGCGGAAAAGGCACGCCACGCTCAAGTTCGTTGCGCTCACTTCTGGCAGGGTCGACACTGATCTTCAGCACATTGATGGTGCTCACGGAACATGAATAGCCGCCCCGCCGTCATAGGGTTTGCGTGTCGCCTCCTGCCCCAACCGGCGCCATGGCCTCCAGCGTGCGGGTGCGGAACTCGCGCGGGGTCTGGCCCGTGTGCTTGCGGAAGAAGCGGGTGAAGTAGGCCTCGTCCACAAAGCCCAGGTGGTCGGCCACCTGCTTGATGCTGCTGCGGGTGTACACCAGCTCGCGCTGGGCCTCGTGCACGATGCGGGCGTTGATCACCTCCAGGCTGGAGTGGCCCATCACCTCGCGGCACAGCCGGGTCAACTGCCCGGGCGAGATGCCCAGATGCTCGGCATAGGCCTGCAAGGGCCAGCGTTGGCGGAAATGCGCATCCACCAGGCTGCGAAAGCGCTCGATCTGCTGCGCCTTGCGCGAGTGGGCGGGCGCTCCGGTGCTTTGCTGCACCTGCTGCACACGGGCGATCTGCACCAGCACCGCCGTCAACAGCGACAACCCCGCTGCCACCTGCCCCAGGGCGCAGGCCCGGGCCTCGCGCTCCACCGCCAGAAACAGCGGCACCAGGTTGTCCAGCGCCCGCTCCTGCCCCTGCAGCGACAGCACGGCGGGTCGGCGCAGGGTGTGCAGCAGCTCGGGCATCACCACCGCCGCCAGCGACTCCAGCGGACGCTGCGCCGCCGTCACCACCGGGCCATCGACATCGGGCGTGAAATGAAATCCATGCACGGTCTGTGCAGGGACCAGCAGCAGGCAAGGGGCCTGCACCGCCGTGCGGCTGTGGTCGATGAAGACCTCGCCGCCGCCGCTTTGCAGCAACAGGATCTGCAAGAACGCGCCATGCGTGTGCGGCTTGATGTCGAAGTTGTAAGGCACCGAGCGCTGCGGAATCCATTCGAAGTCGAAGCCGGCCTCCCAGCCTGGGGGGTCCTGGTCGCCGTACAGCGCGTAGTTGGGAATGGTTCTGGACATGGGCAGGGGGTGGCTTGATTTGCACGAATTGTCCAATTGTTGGCCCGAATCGTCAAAGGTGGAATCGGCCTGGAATCCAACAATCCGCCGGGTCAAACCAAGGAGACAAGATGAAGCAAGAAGCCGAGGCCGGCCGCGACTGGCTGGGCCTGCAAGAACGGGTGTGCGTGGTCACAGGCGCGGGCAGCGGCATTGGCGCCGCCATCGCCGAGAGCCTGGTGGCCGCCGGAGCCCAGGTGGCCCTGCTGGACCGCCAGGGCGAGGCGGCCCAGGGCGTGGCCGCCCGCATCGACCCCACGGGCCGGAACACCCTGGTGGTGCCCTGCGATGTGAGCGACACCGCCAGCGTGGCCCAGGCCGCCAACGCCGTGCGCCAGCGCTTCGGCCCCTGCCACAGCCTGATCAACAACGCCGGCCTGCTGCGTGCCGGCCCGCTGCAAAGCGTGAGCCTGGACGACTGGAACACCGTGCTGGCGGTCAACCTGACCGGCTACCTGCTGTGCGCGCGTGAGTTCGCCCCCGGCATGTGCGAGCAGGGCGTCGGCAGCATCGTCAACGTGGCCTCGATCGCGGGGCAGTTTCCGCAGACCGGCAGCGGCGCCTACAGCGCCAGCAAGGGCGGCGTGCTGCTGCTGTCGCGCCAGATGGCGGTGGAATGGGGCCCGCGCGGTGTGCGCAGCAATGCGGTATGCCCCGGCATGATCCGCACCGCCCTGTCGGCCAAGTTCTATGAAGAACCGGGCTTCGAGGCCAAACGTGCCGCCGTCACCGCCAGCCGCCGCATCGGCGAGCCGCAGGACATCGCCGACGTGGTGCTGTTCCTCGCCAGCCCGCGCAGCGCCTATGTCAATGGTGCCGAGCTCAATGTCGACGGCGGCATGAGCTCGATGCTGATGGACATGGTGCCCCGCCCCGGTTTCAACCAGACCGCCTGACCCCCGCCCCGGAGACCCCCATGACCCCTCAATACGAATGCGACCTGATCGTCGTCGGCTCCGGCGCCGCCGGCCTGGCCACCGCCATCACCGCCCAATCCCGCGGCCTGAAGGTGGTGGTGCTGGAGAAAGAGCCCGTCTTCGGCGGCACCACGGCCCTGTCGGGTGGTGTGCTGTGGATTCCGTTGGGCCCGCACGGCCGCCAGCAGAACGCGGCCGATAACCGTGAGGCCGTACGCCAGTACCTGATGAACGAGACCGGCCGGTTCTATGACGAAGCCAGCGTGGAGGCCTTTCTGGACAACGGTCCGCGCATGGTCGAGTTCTTCCAGCGCGAGACCGCCATGCAGTTCGTACCCACGCTCTACCCCGACTACCACCCCGACGTGGGCGGCGGTGTGGACATCGGCCGCTCCATCCTGGCTGCACCCTTCGACATCCGCACGCTGGGAGCCGACATGGCCCGGCTGAAGCCGCCACTCAAGACCATCACCTTCATCGGCATGATGTTCAACTCGTCGAACGCCGACCTGAAGCATTTCTTCCGCGCCACCAAGTCGCTCACTTCGTTCGTCTACGTGGCCAAGCGCCTGGTCACCCACCTCAAGGAACTGGCCCTGTACCGGCGCGGCATCCAGGTCACCAGCGGCAATGCGCTGGCAGCCCGGCTGGCGCACTCGGCCTTGCAGCGCGGCATCCCCATCCGCACCAGAACCCCGGTGCGCGAGTTGCTGATCGAAGACGGCCGCGTGCAAGGCGTGGTGGCAGAGGGCGAGCACGGGCGCCAGACGCTGCGCGCCCGCCACGGCGTGGTGCTGGCCTGCGGCGGCTTTCCGCACGATGCGAAGCGCATCGCCCAGGCCTACCCCCATGTGCAGCGCGGCGGCGAGCACCTGTCGCCCACCCCCACCAGCAACACCGGCGACGGCGTGCGCCTGGCCGAGGCAGCGGGCGGCGTGGCCGACATCCGCTTCGGCGACAGCGCGGCCTGGATGCCCGTCTCGCGCGTGCCCTTCGGCCAAGGCGAGTTCGGCGTGTTCCCGCACCTGCTGGACCGTTACAAGCCCGGCGTGATCGGCGTGCTGCGCAATGGCCGGCGCTTCACCAACGAATCCAACTCATACCACGACGTGGGCGCGGCCCTGATCCGCGCCTGCGAGGGCCAGAGCGAGACCGCCATGTGGCTGGTCTGCGACAAGAACACGCTGGCCAAGTACGGCCTGGGCTACGTGAAGCCGGCACCGATGCCGATCGGGCGCTTCATCCGGAACGGCTACCTGTTCGAGGGCCGCACCCTGGCCGACCTGGCCCGCGTCACGGGCATCGACGCGGCGGGCCTGGAGGCCAGCGTGCGCGCCTACAACGTGGACGCGGTGCGCGGTGAAGACCCGGCCTTCGGCCGCGGCCGCACCAGCTTCAACCGCTACCTCGCCGACCCCGAGCACCGCCCCAACCCCTGCGTGGCCCCGGTGCAGACCGGGCCCTTCTATGCGGTCAAGGTGCTGATGGGCGACCTGGGCACCTTCGACGGCCTGCAGACGCGCGTCACCGGCGAGGTGCTGCGCCGCGACGGCAGTGTGATCGAGGGCCTGTACGCCGTGGGCAACGACCGCGCCAGCATGATGGGCGGCAACTACCCGGGTGCCGGCATCACCCACGGGCCCAACATGACCTTCGGTTTTGTCACCGCCCACCACATTGCCGACCAGGCCGGAGCCCGCGCATGAGCCCCCTGCCCACGCCCTCCAAACCCCTGGTGGACCACCGCATCTACACCATCGCGCTGCGCAAGATGCCCGAGTTCCTGGAGGTGTTCAACCGCCTGGCCATGCCGGTGCTGCTGCAGACCCTGGGCCACCCGCTGGGCTTCTACACCAGCCTGGTCGGGCCGCAGAACCAGTTCGTGCACCTGTGGGGCTATGACAGCCTGGCCGATTACGAGCAGCGCTGCGCCGCGCGTGACAGCCACCCCGACTTTGCGGCCTACCTGGCCGCCTCGGGCCACCTGATCACGGCACAGGAGACGCGACTGATCCGCGCCACCGCCTTGCCCATGGCTCCGGTGGCACCTGCTATGCACGCAGTGCGCGCAACCTAGGGAAACCCCGAGGCACCCATGCACGATTTGTCCTGCTTTTTGCGCCAATCGTGAAGGGGGCCGACGGCCCCGAAAAACACAATCTGCCCCAGACCCCAGGCCCCCTCAGGGGCCGCAAGAGGCGACACCAGAGCCGCGTTCAGACGGCCCGCCCCAACCCTCTCAGAGGAGACAAACATGAGTTCACACCTTGCGCCCCCCGGGGCGCCGGGCACCGCACGCCCGGTGGCGCTGATCACCGGTGCCGCCCAAGGCATCGGCTGGGCCTGTGCCCAGACCCTGGCCGCCCAGGGCTGGGCTGTGGCCCTGCTGGACCTGGACGGTGCCAGCGCCCTTCAGCGCGCCGCCGAACTCGGCCCCGAGCACCTGGGCCTGCCCTGCGACGTGACCCAGGCCGAAGCGGTGGACGCCGCCGTGCAGGCCGCGCTGGCCCGCTTCGGCCGGCTCGACGGCCTGATCAACAACGCCGGCATCGGCGACCAGACCGGCCCCACCGTGGCACAGAGCGCCGCGGCTTTCGACCGCGTGCTGGCCGTGCACCTGCGCGGCAGCTTTCTCATGAGCCAGGCCCTGGGGCGGCACTGGCTGGCCCAGCCCGCCCTCACCAGTCAGCCAGCCAGCCAGCCCCGTGGCGCCATCGTCAACCTGGCCTCCATCGCCAGCCTGGGCGGGCTGCCCACACGCAACGCCTACAGCGCGGCCAAGGCCGGCGTGCTGGGCCTGACCCGTGCCCTGGCCTGCGAATGGGCGCGTGCCGGCATCCGCGTCAACGCAGTGGCCCCCGGCTATGTGCAGACCGCCCTGGTCGCCGAGCTGGCGCGCCAGGGCGCACTCGATGCGGCCGCCATCGCCCAGCGCACGCCCTTGGGCCGCCTGGCCGAGCCCGCCGAGGTGGCTGCCGTGATCGCTTTTCTGCTGTCGCCGCAGGCCAGCTACGTCACGGGCGCGGTGCTGCCGGTGGACGGCGGCTGGAGCGCCTTCGGCGCCCCCGACAACACCCTGCCCCCTCTCTCTTTGACCCCCTGAAAGCCGACATGCTGACCATCAACTTGTTCAACGGCCTGGTCTACGGCGCATTGCTGATCGTGATGTGCTCAGGCCTGGCCCTCATCTATGGCCTGCGCCGGGTGGTGAATTTCGCCCACGGCTCGCTCTACATGCTGGGCGCCTACCTGGGCTACTCCATCGCGGGCTACACCAACTTCTGGATCGCCCTGATCGCTGCCCCGGCCCTGATGGCGGTGCTGGGCGTGCTGCTCGACCGCTACGGCTTTCGCCTGCTGCAAGACCGCGACCCGCTCAGCGTGGTGCTGGTCACCTTCGGCCTGTTGCTGGTGATCGAAGACGTGGTGCAGACCGTCTGGGGCAAGAGCAACCTCTCGATGGCCGTGCCCGAGCTGCTCAACACCTCGCTGGACCTGCTGGGCACACCGGTGCCGGCCTACCGCCTGGCCGTGATCGGCGCCGGCATCACCGTGGCCCTGGGCCTGAGCCTGTGGCTGCGCTTCAGCAAGGTCGGCCTGTTCGTGCGCGCCGCCAGCACCGATCCCGTGACCACCGCCATGCAGGGCGTGAACACCGACGTGCTGAGCGCCGGCGTGGTGGGCCTGGGCACCGCCCTGGCCGGCCTGGCCGGGGTGGTGGCCGCGCCCTTTCTGTCGCTGTCGCCGGCCATGAGCAGCGACGTGATCATCGACTCCTTCGTGGTCGTGGTGGTGGGCGGGCTGGGCTCGCTGGCCGGCGCCTTCATCGCCGCCATGGTGCTCGGGATGATCCAGGCCCTGGGCGCGGTCTACCTGCCCGATGTGGCCGTGCTGCTGCCCTTTGCCGTGATGGTGGGCGTGCTGATCTGGAAGCCGGCTGGCTTTGCCGGCAGCCGCACCTGAAAACCTTGCCCGAACCTTTGGCTGCAACCCCCCATGAAACTTCTCACCTCTCTTCCAACGCGCCTGCTGGCCGGCGCCGTGGTCGGCACCGTGCTGGCGCTGTCGATCAGCTCGGGCACCGTGCTGTCCCTGCTCACGCAGGCCACCATCTATGCCGTCTTCGCCCTGGGCGTGGGCCTGCTGCTGCGCCAGAACGGCATGGTCAGCTTCGGCCATGCGTTGTACTTCGGCAGCGCCGGCTATGGCGTGGGCCTGCTGCTGCAGCAACAGGCCATGCCGGCCGAGCTGGCCCTGCTGCTGACCCTGCTGGGCCTGGGCCTGGTGGCTTTCCTGATCGGCCTGGTGATCGTGCGCGTGCCGGGCGTGGCCTTTGGCATGCTCACCCTGGCCATCGGCCAGGTGTTCTACCTCAGCGCCTCGCGCTCACGTGGACTGACCGGCGGGGCCGATGGCATGAACATCGACTGGCCGGCTCGCCTGTTCGGTGTCGAGCTGTCGCTGCTGCTGCAGCCCAAGGGCCTGTTCCTGCTGAGCTGGGGCGTGCTGCTGTTGGTGATGGCCGGGCTGACGCTGCTGCTGCGCACCCGCTTCGGCGCCATCACCGAGGCCGTGCGTGACAACGAGGAACGCGCCCGCTTCATCGGCATCCGCACCCTGGTGCCGCGCGCCGCCATCTATGCGCTGTCGGCCATGGTGACCGGGCTGGCCGGCCTGCTGGCGGCGCTCAACACCGGCTTTGTGTCGCCTGAGAACCTGCACTGGAGCCTGTCGGGCGTGGCCCTGATGATGGTGGTGGTGGGCGGCTACAAGGCCTTGTGGGGCCCGGCCCTGGGTGCCGTCGTGTACTTCCTGGCCAAAGACGTGCTGGGCGACTACGCCAACCACTGGATGGCCATCTTCGGCATCGCCCTGATCACCGTCATCGTGTTCGCCCCGACCGGCCTGGCCGGCGCCCTGGGCCAACTCCTGCGGCCGCGTGCCCCCAAGCCGGCCCGCCGCCCCGCCCCCGCTGCCCACTGAGAAGAAGCCCCATGAACCCTTCATACGCATTGCAGGCCGAGGACGTGGCCATCCACTACGGCGGCGTGAAAGCCCTGGACGGCGTCTCGCTGACGCTGGAGCCGGGCCAGATCCGCGGCCTGATCGGCCCCAACGGCGCCGGCAAGAGCACCGTGATCGACGCCATCACCGGACGTCGCCGCCTGACCCGCGGCACGGTGCACCTCAAAGGCCAGGACGTGAGCGCCCTGGGCGCCACCGAGCGGCGCCAGCGCGGCCTGTCGCGCAGCTTCCAGCGCACCAGCGTGTTCAGCCAGATGCCGGTGCGCAAGCAGGTGGAACTGGCCTCGCACAAGATGGGCGTGGCCGACTCGCAGGCCGACGCCGACGCGGTGCTGCGCGAGCTCGAACTGCTGGACTTGGCCGACATCACCGCCGACGAACTGGGTTACGGCGAACAACGCCGCCTGGACCTGGCGCTGGCCCTGGTGGGCCGCCCCGGTGTGTTGCTGCTCGACGAGCCCATGGCCGGCCTGTCGGTGAAAGAGTCGCACGACCTGGCGCGCCACCTGAAGGCACTGACCTCGCGCTGGGAGGTCTCGGTGCTGCTGGTCGAGCACGACATGGACGTGGTGTTCGGCATCTCGGATGCCGTCACGGTGTTTGAACTCGGGCGCGTGATCGCCAGCGGCGAACCCGCCGCCGTGCGCGCCAACCCTCGCGTGCGCGAGGCTTACCTGGGGAGTGCCGCATGAGCGCCTTGCTGAACCTTGAACAGGTCGATGCCTTCTATGGCTCGGCCCACATCCTGCACCGCCTGAGCCTGACGGTGCAGCCCGGCGAACGCGTGGCCCTGATCGGGCGCAATGGCGTGGGCAAGACCACGGTGGTCAACACCATCCTGGGCCTGGCCAGCCTGCGCAGCGGCCGCATCCGGCTCGGCACACGCGAACTGCCCCGGCCCCGCCCCTACCTGGCGGCCCAGAACGGCGTGGTGGTGGTGCCCCAGGGCCGGCGCATCGTGGCCAACCTGACGGTCGAGGAGAACCTGCTGCTGGGCGCGGCCAGCAGCGACAAACGTCGCAAGGGCCCCTGGACCGTGCCTGAGATCTACCGGCTGTTCCCCATCCTGCAGGAACGCGCCCACACCCCGGGCACGGCCCTGTCGGGCGGCCAGCAGCAGATGCTCGCGGTGGGCCGGGCGCTGATGGCCAACCCCTCGCTGATCCTGCTCGACGAGCCCACCGAGGGCCTGGCCCCGGTGATCGTCGACCAGCTCGGTCAGATCTTCAACGCCGTGGCCAAACAGGGTACGGCCCTGCTGTTGATCGAACAGAACATGAGCCTGGTGGTGCGCGTGGCCGAGCGCTATTGCGCCATGGCCAAGGGCTCGGTGGTGGCGCAGGGGCCGGTCGAGAACTCGCCCGCCGGCCTGCGCGACCTGGAAGCCCACGTGATGGTTTGAATTCTTTCAAGCACAGGCTCAAACGCAACCCAAGTACAACCCAAGGAGACACACCATGTTCCAAGCAAAACCCCTGACCCTCGCCCTGGCCGGCGCCCTGCTGGCCACTTCACCCCTGGCCACCCTGGCCCAAAACAAAGACCCGGTGCGCGTCGGCCTGGTCACCTCCAAGTCGGGCGTGTTCGCCCAGCAAGGCGAAGAGGTTCTGCGCGCCGTGCAGTTCGCCATCGATGAAGCCAATGCCGCGGGCGGCGTGGATGGCCGCAAGGTCGAAGTGCAGATGGCGGACGACGAGGGCACGCCCGATGCCGGCCGACGCGTGGCCGAGAAGCTCGCGCGCGACGGCTACAACCTGCTGATCGGGGCCATCCCCTCATCGATCTCGCTGGCCATCGCGCAGAACCTGGAGCGCTGGGACGCCGCCTACTTCGTGGTCGCCAGCAAGTCGGACAAGCTCACCGGCGACACCTGCAAACCCCGCAGCTTCCGCACCAACCATGCCGATGCGATGGACATCGCCATGATCAACGTCTGGGCCAAGGACCTGAAGGAAAAGTCGTTTGCCGTGCTGGCCGCCGACTACGTGTGGGGCCGCGACTCGGGCGAGTCGTTCAAGAAGGCCGCCGAGGCGGCCGGCAAGAGCGTGCCGCTGTCGCTGTACGTGCCCATGGGCACCAAGGATTTCTCGCCCTACATCGCCCAGTTGAAGGCCGCCAATGTCGAGGCCATCTGGGTGGCCGAGATCGGGCGCGACGCGATCGCCTTCGTCAAGCAGGCGCAGGAGTTCGGCCTGATCCCGGCCAAGAAGCTGATCGGCCACGCACTGATCCTGAACTTCATGGTCAATGCCACCGGTGATGCGCTCAAGGACACGGTGGGCACCACTGGCTACACCCCCGACATCGCCACGCCACGCAACAAGGCTTTTGTGGCGGCCTGGAAGGCCAAATTCAACCGCCTGCCCACCGACAATGAAGGCCAGGCCTACAACGGCGCCCAGGTGATGTTTGAAGGGGTACGCAAGGCGGCCAGCGCCAAACCCGGCGATGTCAGCAAGGCCTTGCGCGGCGCCAGCTTCGACAGCCTGTACGGCCCGGTCACGATGCGCAGCCAGGACAACCAACTGCTGCTGCCCAACTTCGTGGGCCGCGCCAAGGTGGTGGACGGCGTGCTGCGCCCCACGATCGAACGCCAGTTCGACGCCTCTATCACACCGGCGCCCTCGCCGCTGTGCAAGATGTGATAAAGGCAACCACGGGATACGGCGGCTCGCAAATTCCGTCAAATCCGATCCAAATGAGGTGAAAAGCCGGGGTTTCCACCAACTTCTTCACAGGCCGACGATTCCGAGGGGGCGCCAGAATACGATCATCACGGCGATGACCCTGGCTCCTCCTCATGGATCGCAACACACTGATTGATCGCCTGTTCCGCCGATTGGAGGGTATCCCTCGCAGACGCATCTGGCTGCTCGGCGTCGGCCTGAGTGTGCTGATGGTGGAGATGCTGGTCGCCCCCATCGGCTACCTGATCAAGGGTTACGTGCCCCCCGACTACCTGTTCACCGGCCTGGTGACCGCTGTCCTGGTGGCCTCGGCGGTGCTCTGGCTGGCCGACCGCTTTCTGCAGCGCGCGGCCCGGCAGAACCTGCGCCAGCAGTTGCGCATGCAGCATCTGATCTTCGAAACCACACCGTTGGGCGTGCTGACCCTGAACGCCCAGCTTCAGGTGACCCGCATCAACCCCGCCGCCCTGCAGCGCATGCAGCCTCTGGGCCTGAGCATGCAGTCCACCTTGGCCGATTGGTGGCACCCCGACGACCTGCCCACCGTGCGCCGGCATCTGCAGCAGCTGAGCACTGAAAGCGGGCGACTGATTCTGCAGAACCAGCGCATCACCGGCCCCACGGGCCGTGTGATCTGGGTCGATCTGGCGCTGAGCAGTCTGGTGCGCAGCAGCGGCGAGGGCGAAGGTGTGCTGCTGATCCTGACGGACGTGAGCCAACGCCGCGAGGCAGAGCAGGCGATCCAGAAACTGGCCTATTTCGACGCCCTCACCGGCCTGCCCAACCGCCGGCTGATGCAGGACCGCCTGCAGCAGGCCCTGGCAAGCCGCCAACAGGGCGAAGGCCACGCCCATGGGGCTGTGATCTTCATCGACCTGGACAACTTCAAGACCATCAACGACACGCTGGGCCATCAGGTGGGTGACCGCTTCTTGCAGACCGTGGCCGAGGCGCTGGGCCGCTGCCTGCGCCAGGGCGATACCCTGGCCCGACTGGGCGGCGACGAGTTCGTGGTGATCCTGCCCGAACTGGATGCCAGCCCCGCCGTGGCCGCCCTGGACACGGCCCGTGTGGCCAAGAAGATCCTGGCCCAGCTGGAACAGGTGCTGGGCCAGGCCTACCCGGGCTTCCCGACCAGCGCCAGCCTGGGGGTGGTGTTGTTCCGCCCGGGTGGCCCCGATTGCGACGAACTGTTGCGCCGCGCCGACATCGCCATGTACCAAGCCAAGGCCGCCGGGCGCAACACCTTCCGATTCTTTGAAGAGGCCATGCAAAACGAGGTGAACCAACGCGCCGCGCTGGAGACCGAGCTGCGCCAGGCGCTGCCCGGGCAGCAGCTGTTCTGCCTGTACCAACTGCAGGCGCGGGAGGTGGGTGGCATCTGCGGCGCCGAGCTGTTGCTGCGCTGGCGCCACCCGCAAGCGGGCGTGCTGTTGCCCGAGCAGTTCATCGGGCTGGCCGAACAGAGCCAGCAGATCCAGGCCATCGGCCAATGGGTGCTGGAGCAGGCCTGTGCCCAGTTGGCGCTGTGGCGCGGCCAGCCTCTGCTGCAGGAGCTCAGCCTGAGTGTGAACGTGAGCCCGGTGCAGTTTGCCCAGGCCGATTTTGTGACCCGGGTGTTGCAGGCCCTGGAGCGCCACCAGGTGCCGCCGGGCCGCCTGTGCCTGGAGATCACCGAAGGCCTGATCCTGCAAGACCTGGAGAGCTGCGCGCGCAAGCTGGCCCTGTTGCGCGCGCATGAGGTCCGGTTTGCAATAGACCACTTCGGGGCGGGGCACTCCTCGGCAGCCGATCTGTCGCGGCTGCCACTGGATCAGCTCAAGCTCTCACGCCGCATCGTGCAGAGCCTGCCCGACGACCGTCAAGGCATCGTGGTGGTGAAGACACTGATCGACATCGCCCACAACCTGGGGCTGGAGGCGCTGGCTGTGGGGGTCGAGACCGACGCCCAACGCGAGCAACTGCTGGCTCTGGGCTGCAGCGCAATCCAGGGTCACGCCCTGGGCCAACCCATGCCGGTGGAAGAGTTGGCGCAGCAGCTCATGGTCAGGCAACTCGCCGCAGACTGAGCCGCAGACAGCTGCAGGCCTCAGTGCCCGACCGGGTCGTCCACCTGGGCCACCATGCGTGCCGAGGCGTTGAAGCCGCCCTGCCCGTCATAGCCCCCGATGCGCTGCACGAACTCGAAGAAGAAGCGGCCGTCAAAGCGCTCGGTGTAGATGTGCAGGTAAGCGCCATCGGCACTGGCGTCATACAGGATGCCGGCCTCGCGCAGGCTATGCAGCAGCTCGGGCTCGATGTCGAGCCGGGTCGGCAGGTCGTCGTAGTAGTTGGGCGACACCGGCACAAAGGTCACGCCCCGCTCTCGCAGGCGCCGCACCGTGCCGATCAGGTCGGCGCAGGCGAAGGCGATGTGCTGGACCGCCGCCCCTCCCTGCTGGCGGGCATCGCGGGCCGTGCGGGTGCGCTGGCTGTCGGACACATTGAGCACCAGGCGCACGCTGCGGGATTCGTTGAACACCGCCTGGTTGCGCACCAGGCCAAAGGGGTCGGCGATGTTGACGCTGTCGCCGGTCTCCAGACCCAGCACGGCACGCGAAAACAGCACCCAGGTGTCGCGCTGGTCCAGCGCCAAGCCCAGGCCCAGGTGGTCGATGTGCTGCAGATCGGCCACGGCGGGCTGCTCGGGCATCGGCCCGAGTTCGAAATCGACCTCGAACAGGCCCATCTCACCCAAGGCGGCGGGCACGAAGTAGTTCAGGTTGCCACCCGGCACCACGATGGCGGGCACGTGCATCTCGCTGGGGCCGATGGGGCCGTCGTAGCGTTGCGAGCACATGGCAGTGGCGCGGTTCACCGCTGCCAGCGGGCTGCCGGTGCGCAGGCCCCAGGCACAGACCGAAGGGCCATGCGCCTCGAATCGCTGGCTGGCCACCGAGCCGGGTTGCGCATTGACGATCAGGTTGACGCCACCCTGGCGGTACAGGTCCACCGCCTTGGAGCGATGTCGCCCCACGCGCTCGAACCCCATCTGCGCCAGCCACCGGCCCAGCTCGGCGGCCGACTCGCCCTGGGCGGCCAATTCGAGAAAGGAGAAGCCCTCCAGCTCGGGAGCGGCCGGCGGGCTGAACAGCTCGACCTGCAATGGGGCCGGGGCCTGGGCGCCGGGCACCGCGGCCTCGCGCAGCTTGCGCACCTCACTCTCGAGGTGCAGCAGCGAGCGCATCGCATCCACCGCGATGCGGCGGTTGGGGGTGCCGCGGAACACGTCGTTGAAGATCTCCAGAGACAGCGGCCCGCTGTAGCCGGCCTCCAGCACGCGCTGCAGGAACGGCACCACGGGCAGTTGCCCCTGGCCCGGGAAGTTGCGATGGTGGCGCGCCCAGTGCAACACATCGAGCTGCATCCAGGGCGCGTCGGCCATCTGCAGGAAGAAGATCTTGTCGCCCGGGATGTCGGCAATGGCGCTCGGGTCATCGCGCAGCGACAGGGTATGAAAGCTGTCCAGAATCAGGCCCAGGTGCGGGTGATTGGCACGGCGAACGATGTCCCAGGCCTGGCCGTACAGGTTCGTGACGCGGCCCCAGGCCAGGGCCTCGAAGCCCACGCGCAGGTTGCGTCGGGCGGCCCGCTCGGCGAGCTCGTACAGCTGCGCGGCCGCCAGGTCCGGGTCGTCAATCACGGCCGGCGAGGTGTTGGAGCAGCACAGCATCAGCTGGGCCCCCATCTCCTGCATCAGGTCGAATTTGCGCTCGGCCCGATCCAGGCTTTTGCGGAACAGCGGCTCGGGCATGGCCTCGAAATCGCGGAAGGGCTGGAACAGGTCGATGCCCAGGCCCAGGTCTTGCGCCATGCGGCCCAGATCGCGCGCCGAACCTGTGAAGTGGGTGAAATCGTTCTCGAACAACTCGATGCCGTCGAAGCGGGCGGCGGCAATCGCCTCGAGCTTTTCACGCAGGGTGCCGCTGAGGGAGACGGTGGCAATGGAACGGCGCATCGGAGTCAAGCCCGGAAAAGACAATTCATGAAACGACAAGGCCTGAGGCACCGCCCCAGGCCCGCCAAGAGGCCCCGAGGGGCCCTTGATCAAAAGCGATGGACAACGCCCACCTGGAAGCCGCTGATGGTGCGGCCGTTCACGTCTGAGCCGGCGAAGTTCGGCGCCAAGCCGGCCGAGCCCGAGGGACGGAAGCCGGCATTGGTGTCGTTGCGCATGGTTTCCCACAGAGCCGACAGCGTGGTGCGCTTGGACAGGGCGTAGTACGCACCGATCGAGCCGCCGTTGGCGTTCTGACCTGCACCCGACTTGTCGCTGATGCGGCCGTACAGGGCACCCACACGCAGCTGCGGGGTCACGTTGTAGTCGGCCGAGACCTGGAACACGTCAAAGGTGCGGTTCACGCTGGCGCTGGTCCAGGTGACGGCACCACCGACGTTGCCCAGCACCTGGGCAGCGTTGTTGCCGTTGGCGCTCGAGGCGATGTTGTTCGACTTGATGTACACGGCGTAGACCTTGCCCTTGCCGTAGTCGTAGTTGGCGTACAGGTTGTGATAGAACACATTGGCGTTCAGCGCGGCGTTCTGCGGGGCCTTGGCCTGCAGGCCGGCATAGCCCACACGGAACGGACCATTCAGGTAGTCGGCAGCCAGTTGGGTGATCGGCGTGGTGACCTGGCCGGTGGTGGCACTGGCTTGTTGCTGGGCGAAATGGCCTTCGAGTTGCAGGCCGGCCCAACGCGGCGAGATGTAGGCCACGTCGTTGTCATAGCGCGAGGGCACGCCAAAGTTGTTGACGATCGAGCCCAGGGTGCGCGAGGTGTAGTCGATGTAGTCGCCACGGTAGAAGATGGCGGTGTTCTGGCGGCCGATGCGGATCTCACCCAGGGTGCTGTCGGCCAGGCCGACCCAGCTTTGGCGGTCGAAGGCGCGACTGGCGTCTGCGGTGGCGCCCGACACGGCAGCAATGCCCATTTCGAGCTGGAACTTGGCCGACAGACCACCGCCCAGATCCTCCACGCCGCGGAAGCCCAGACGGCTGCGCAGGTCCTTGCCATCTTGCAGGGTGTTCAGCTTGGCACCGCTGCTGCTGGTCATGTGGTTGAAGTATTCGTCGATGCTGCCGTAGATGGTCAGGCTGGATTGGGCCTGGGCGGCACCGGCCAGGCCGAGGGCCATGACGGCGGCGATGATGGGGTTTGTCTTCTTCACGGAGTGCTCCTGGTGACTTTGTTTTGACTTGCTTGTGCGTTTCAATCGGCGCGTTGCTCAGACTCATCACCCGTTTGCGTGCCGGGTGAACAAAACAGCGTCGGCCCACGGGCCGGTGCTCTTTTGCAGGGGACCCGGGCTGCTGCCGTCAGCAACCCAGGGGAACAGGTATCCAGGCATCGTTCACCTCGCCCGCAGTGGCAGCCGCAGGGCAAAAGACCAGTGGGGCGCCGCCCCCTCGCGAAGGCACGGCGCCCCACCCGGCACCTTGGATGGTTGAATGCTAGGCAAGGCCCCGGGTCATTTCAATGCAAGCCCCTGGCGCCCGTGCGCATAGCGCGCAAATCGAGCGCGGCGCACCCGATTCAGGGGATATCCCTAGCGATCCCAGGCACCGACAAACAACACCTTGCCTGCGCCAAGTCCTTGCCACTGAAAGGAAAAACCCTGTGATGGCGGCTTGACCGGACGACCTGCGCGCTGTGCGCCCACCCGCCACAGCACACGCTTGAAGGCCGACCGACAAGCCACTATCGTGCGGGCCTCGTTCATTGACAGGCCGCCTGCGGCCCCCTTTTTTGCATGCTCATCGACGGACACACCCAGGTCTTCTTCGTGCTCGGCCACCCGGTCACCCAGGTGCGCGCCCCCGAGGTGTTCAACCCCTTGTTCCAGGCCCATGGCGTGAACGCCGTGCTGCTGCCTGCCGAGGTGGCGCCCGAGCGTTTCGAGGCCTTTGTGCACGGCGCCCTGTCGGCGGCCAACATGCCGGGCCTGTGGCTCACCATCCCGCACAAGACGCCTGCGGTGGCCTTGTCTCAGCACCTGGACCGGCTGGGGCGACGCGCAGGTGCGGTGAACGCACTGCGCCGCGAACCGGACGGCAGCCTGCGTGGCGCACTGTTCGATGGCCTGGGCCTGTCGAAGTCACTCGACCATTTCGGGCTGGCGCCCGAAGGCCGCCGGGTGCTGGTGCTGGGCCTGGGGGGCGCGGGTACGGCCGTGGCCACCTCGCTGGCCGAACGCAGCCTGGGCGATCTGGCCCTGTGGGACCGCGACCCAGCCCACACCCAGCGGATCACGACCCGCCTGGCCGAGGGGGCCACCGCCCCGGTGCGCGCCGTGGCCACGCCCGATGCTGGCGGCTTTGACCTGGTGGTGCACTGCACCTCGTTGGGCCTGAACCGGGATGACCCGCTGCCCTTCGACGTGGCGGCCCTGGCGCCGGGCGCGGCGGTGGTCGACATCCTGATGAAGCCCTACGCGACGCCTTTGCAGCAGGCCTGCGAGAAGCGGGGCATCACCGTGCACCCGGGCTTCGAGATGCTGACCCAGCAGGTGCCCGAATACCTGCGCTTCTTTGGCTTCGAGGCCATGGCCGATGCGCTGGCGGCCGACCTCACCCCTGTGCGCCAGGCCTTGCAACGCGTCGCCTGATTCAGACCCCCAGGTCGCTGAGCCGCTCGATGAAGTGCACGCGCTGCACCAGGGCGTCGGGCAAGCCGGTGCGAGGGTGCAATGAAAAGGGCTGCATGCCGGCGGCCAGGGCGGCCTGCAGGCCCGGCAGGCTGTCTTCAACCACCGCGCAGTGTTGCGGCGCCACGCCCAGGGCGCGGGCCGCATGCAGGAACAGACCGGGCTCAGGCTTGAAGCTGCCGACCTCATAGGCGCAGTAGACGTGGGGGCCAAACGGGTCCCGCAGGCCCGTCAGGCCCAGGGACAGTTCGACCTTCTCGCGCGGCCCGTTGGTGGCCACGGCCATGGGCTGGCCTTGCGCACGCAGGGTGGCCAGCAATTCCGGGGCCCCCGGCATGGGCTGCAGGCCCTGGCGAAAGCGCCGCTCGGTCTGGCGGCGCACCCGGGCCGTGAATTCGGCCTCGAAACCCGCCGACCGGCCGGGGCGTCGGGCCGCGATCCAGGCCACGCAGTCGGCCATGCGCACGCCGCGAAAACGCTGCCGGGCTTCAGCCAGGCTGAGGCTCAGCCCTTCTTCGAGCGCCAGCGCGTGCAGCACCTCCAACCCGGGCTCCTCGCTATCGACCAGGGTGCCGTCGCAATCGAAAATCCAGGCCGCGATGCCCGGCCAGGGCTGTGAATTGCTCACACCAGATCGCGCAGCACGTTGGCCACCTCGGTCAGGCGCGGCAGAAAGCGCTGCACCATCTCGTCGTGGGTATAAGGCTGGGCCGGCATGGTCGAGCCGATGGCGCCACGGCATTCGCCCTTGCGATCTTTCACCGGCATGGCAATGCCGCGCAGGCCCAGAGTGAGCAGGCCTTCGCTGGTCCAGTAGCCCTGGTGGCGGGCGGCGGCCACGGTCTGCAGAAACTGCGGGGCACTGGCCGCGCTGTTCTGGGTGAAGGCATTGAACTCGTGCACCGCGGCCCAGGCCTCCAGGGCCGGCACGGTGAAGGTCGACAACATGGCGATGCCCGGCGTCACCAGGTGCGCCGGCACCCGTGCGCTCACCGCAAAGCCGATGGATTCCATGCGGTTGCTGGCGCTGCGCGCCACGTACACCACCTCGTGGCCGTCGAGCACGCTGAAGTTGAAGGTTTCGCCGCAATCGGCCGACAGGCGCTGCAAAAAGGGCTGCACCAGGCGCGGCAGGCGGGCCGAGTCGAGGTAGCTCTGGCCCAGGCGCAGGATGCGCGGCATGAGCCAGAAGCGCTTGCCGTCGGTGTCGGCATAGCCGAAGTGCACCAGGCTGAGCAGGTAGCGGCGCGCGGCGGTGCGGGTGATGCCCGAGCGGGCAGCCACCTCGGACGAGCTCAGGCGCGGGTGCGCATCGTCGAAGGCTTCGATGACGCGCAAGCCCCGGCCCAGGCTGTCGATGATGTCGCTGGATTCAGCGTTTTCTTTGGAAGCGTCGGGCGCAGTGGACATGGCGGTAGGGCATTCAGGGTAGACGGGGCGGCACCCACTGGAGTGCCGCCATGGGCTGCATCATGCCTCAAGCGCCGGCACTTTTGACTCGCAAAAATGCGCTTGCGCCATGGTGGCGAGCTCGCTGGCGATCAGGGGGCGGAAGTCCATCTGATCGAGCACGTCGCGCTGCAGGTCGATGCCTGGCGCCAGCTCGAACAACTCCAGCCCCTGCGGCGTGAGCCGGAAGCTGGCGCGCTCGGTGAGGTACAGCACCTGCTGGCCCCGCACCAGGCTTTGCGGCCCGCTGAAGGTGATCTGATCGACCTGGCGCACCAGCTTGCGCACACTGCCCTGCTGCAGCACGCGCATCCGGCCGTCGCCGGTCTGCAGCTTCACGCCCTTGGCGGCAAAGGTGCCACAGAACACCACCTTGCGGGCGTTCTGGGCAATGTCGATGAAGCCGCCAGGCCCCACGGTCAGGCCGCCGAGGCGCGACACATTGACGTTGCCCTGGGCATCGAGCTCGCCCAGCCCCAGAAAGGCGATGTCCAGGCCGCCGCCGGCGTAGAAGTCGAACTGCGTGGCGGCATCGAGCATGGCGCTGGCATTGCGGGCATAGCCGAACAGCACACCATCGAGCAGCGTTCCGCCATAGGTGCCGTGTTCGATGGTCTGGTACAGGCGGTGCTGCTCGCCCCGCGCCGCGATCAGCTTGGCCACGGCATCGGGCACGCCCACACCGAAGTTGACCACGGGGCGGGGCTTGCCCGTGTTGAACAGCTCTTCGGCGGCGCGCCGGGCCACGGCCTGGCGCTCACCGAAGGCCTGGGCGGCGGCAGCTTGCTCGGCCACCTGGTCGGCCTGTTCGCTGACGTGGCGGGCCTCACCCGTCAACTCGCCACTCAGGGCCGGGTCGAAAGGGATGTCGTAGCTGGCGCGCTGCTCGGGGTCGACCACGATGGCGTCCACCCAGGCGGCCGGGATGCGCACCTCGCGCGCCTTGAGGGCGCCGCGCGGCAACCGCTCCTTCACCTGCACGATCACCTTGCCGCCACTGTTGCGTGCGGCCAGGGCCAGTGACTGGGCATCGAGGTTGGCGGCTTCGTGCTCGAAGCTGATGTTGCCGTCTTCGTCAGCCGCGCTGGCACGCACCAGAGCGATGTGGATCGGAAAAGGCTTGTAGCGCAGGTATTCGCAGCCATCGAGCTGCAGCACCTCGGCCAGCTCGTCGCGGGCGCGCTCGTTCATGCGGCCACCGCCCTGGCGCGGGTCGCACACCGTGCCCAGGCCCACATGGGTCAGCAGGCCCGGGCGGCCGGCGCCGATCTCGCGCATCAGCTGGCTGGACACGCCGCCGGGCAGGATGTAGGCCTCGATCTTGTTGTCCAGGGCCAGTTGCTGCATGGCCGGCGACCAGACCCAGTGGCCGCCGATGACGCGGCGCACCAGGCCCTCATGGGCAAAGCAGTTCATGCCCTTGCTCTTCTTGTCGCCGATGCCCAGGGCATGCACCACACTGAGGTCACGCGGTGCGCCACTGGCCAAGAAGCGGGCCTGCACGGCCTCGAACAGGCAGGTGGCCTCCATCAGGCCGCCACCGCCGCCCATGAGGCCCACGGTGTCGCCGTCGCGGATCAGGGCCGCGGCCTGGGCCGCGCTCATGAATTTGGAAGTGTTGTGTTCGCTCATGCCGGGCCTCAGCGGTGCAGGTCGAACAGGGCAGCGCCCTTCTTGAGCACGCTGCGCGCGATCACCGTGCGGTGGATCTCGCTGGTGCCGTCAAAGATGCGGTAGATGCGGGCATCGCGGTAGTAGCGCTCGATGGGCAGCTCTTTGCAGAAGCCCATGCCGCCGAACACCTGCACGGCGCGGTCGACCACGCGGCCCAGGGTTTCGGCCGCATGCACCTTGACCTGGGCGATGCTCTCGCGGGCGTCCTGGCCCTGGTCGAGTTGCCAGGCCGCATGCAGCACCATCCAGCGCGCAGCGTTGATCTCGATCACGCTGTCGGCCAGCATCTGCTGAACCATCTGGAAGTCGCCGATGGGCTGGCCGAACTGCTGGCGCTGGGCGGCGTAGTCAACCACCTGCTCCAGCACATGGCTGGCCTTGCCCACGGCACGCGCGCCCACCTGGGCCAGGCGCACCACGTTGAGCGCCCCCATGGCCAACTTGAAGCCCTGGCCCTGCTCGCCCAGCAAGGCCACGGGCTCAAGCGGCACGTTGTCGAAGAACAGCTCGACATGGGGCGTGCCGCGCAGGCCCATCATCTTCTGGTCCTTGCCCACGGTGAAGCCGGGCAGGCCCTTGTCGACCATGAACATCGAAATCTCGCGCTCGCCGGTCTTGGCCGAGACCAGGAAGAAATCGCTCCACTCGCCATCGCTGATGAAGTGCTTGCTGCCATTGAGCACCCAGCCGCTGTCGGTGCGCCGGGCATGGGTGCGGATGCCCTGGGCATCCGAGCCGGCACCGGGCTCGGTGATGGCGATGGCGCAGGTGCGCTCGCCCCGCACGGTGGGGCGCAGCCAGCGCTCGACCTGCTCGCCCTGGCACTTGAGCAGGGGTTCATAGATGTTGCCGAAGGCGCGGCGGATCAGGATGTCGCTGGTGTGGCCGAACTGCTCCTCGCACAGGATGCGGTCCACCACGCCCAGGCCACCGCCGCCATGTTCGGCCGGGATGTTGAGGCCGTACAGGCCCAGGGCCTTGGCTTTTTCGTGCACGGCACGGGCCTTGTCGGGGGCCAGAAAGCCCTGCTGCTCGATCTCGTCTTCGAGAGGCTGCAGTTCTTCGGCGATGAATCGACGCACGGTGTCGATCATCATTTTCTGTTCGTCGTTGAGGGCAAAGTTCATGGGGTCTTTCAGGATTCGGGAGACAGCAGGCCCCGGCACCGCCATGTCATGACACAGCGGCGGCGCGGCAGGCCCGGGGTGGCAACAGCAAGGCGGCCGCCGCTCAGGCGCTGCTGTACCAGCGGGCTCCGAAAAAGAAAGGCAGGCGCGAGAGCGCCTCCCCCCGCGACACCGGGGCTGCGCAACCCGACACCGGCCCGGCCATCAGCAGGCGGTACAGGGGGCACATCGGGGACGCAGACATGGATGATCGTGGAACGAGTTCAATTTATGGAATCTTATTCCATTTTTGAAGATCATTCCAACATCAACCCTCACGGGCCAGCGGATCAGGTGGTGAAGGTGCGCAGTGCGTTCGGGCCGGCGCGCAGTTCATCCACCAGAAACGACAGGCAATGGCGCAGCTTGGGCGACTGCTGGGCCCGCGCCGCCGTCACGGCCCAGACATCGGCACTCTGGCGGTAATCGGGCAGCACGCGCACCAGACTGCCGTTGCGCAGTTGCTCATCCACATCCCAGCTCGACAGCAGCACGATGCCCTTGCCGGCCAGCGCCATGTGGTTGACCACATCGCTGTGATTGGAGCCCAGGGTGCCGGTGACCTTGACGGTCTCGGGACCGCGCGGGCCCTCCAGGCGCCACACGCCAAAGCTCTGGTGCCGCTCGCGGAACAGCAGGCAGTCGTGCTGTGCCAGATCGGCCAACTGGCGCGGGGCCCCGCGCCGCGCCAGGTAGGCCGGTGCCGCACACAGCACACGCACGCTGGGCAGGATGGGGTGGGCGATCAGGTGCGGCTCGCTCACCTCGCCCATGCGGATGTCAATGTCAAAGCCCTCGTCCAGCAGGTCGATGCGGCGGTCCACCAACTCCAGCCACACCTCCAGCGCGGGGTGCTGGTCGGACAGCCTGGCCAGGATGGGCGAGAGGTGGTTGCGCCCCAGTCGCAGGCTGGTGGCTATGCGCAAGGTGCCCGCCAGCGCCCCATCGATGGCCGTGCCCTGGGCATGCCATTCGCCCGCCGTGTCCAGCACCCGCCGGGCCCAGGCGTAGGCAGCCTCGCCGGCCTCGCTGATCAGCACCCGGCGCGTGGTGCGGTGGAACAAGGTCACCCCCAGCGCCCGCTCCAGGCCAGCGATGCGCTTGGTGACATAGGCCGGCGAGATGCCGAGTTCGGTCGCGGCCCCCACAAAGCTGCCGCGCCGCGCCGCGAGGCAGAACACCTGCAGGTCCACCAGATCCCAGGCTTGATTCATTTATTTATTCACCATCAGGAAATTGTGAATGGAATTTCAGGCGCATTGTGAATGGATCCAGCAGTCTTATCGTGGCGGGGCCGGCGCAAGAAGACCCCTCCCAACATCGAGACACGCATGACCCACCCCCTTCGCATCGCCGTGGCCGGCGCCGGCTACATCGGCCAGGCCCACATGGCCGCCCTGCAACAGACCCCAGGCGCCAGCCTGAGCGCCGTGGTCGACCCGTCCCCTGCCGCCGTCGCCCTGGCCCAAGCGGCCGGCGTGCCGCGCTACCCCAGCCTGGACGACCTGCTGCGCCACGACCGGCCTGATGGCATCGTGCTGGCCACCCCCAACACCTTGCATGTGCCGCAGGCCCTGCAATGCCTGGCGGCGGGACTGCCGGTGTTGCTGGAAAAGCCGATCGCCCCCAGCGTGGCCGAAGCCCTCACCCTGGTCGAACACGTGGACGCCACCGGCGGCCGGTTGCTGATCGGCCACCACCGGGCCCACAGCCCCATCATGGCCAAGGCGCGCGAGGTGGTGCAGGCCGGCACCCTGGGCCGCCTGGTGGCGGTGATGGGCAGTGCCACCTTTTTCAAGCCGACACGCTACTTTGACGAAGGGCCCTGGCGGCGCGAGCCGGGTGGCGGCCCGATCCTGCTCAACCTGATCCATGAGGTGCACAACCTGCGCCTGCTGTGCGGCGAGCTGGTGGCCGTGCAGGCCCTGGCCTCGAACGCGGTGCGCGGCCATGCCGTGGAAGACACGGTGAGCATCAACCTGCGCTTTGCCAATGGCGTGCTGGGCAGCTTCATGTTGTCGGACACCGCGGCCTGCGCGCGCAGCTGGGAGCAGACCTCGCAAGAAAACAAGGCCTATCCAAGTTACGATGACGAGGACTGTTACGTCATCACCGGCACCCAGGGCAGCCTGTCGGTTCCGACGATGCGGCTCAAAACCTACCCCCGCGCCGGCGAGGCCTCCTGGTGGAAGCCTTTCGAGGTGGGTGTGGTGGGCCTGGTGCGCGACGATCCGATCGTGCAGCAGATGGCGCATTTCGGGGCTGTGGTGCGTGGCGAAGCGCCCCCGCTGGTGAGTGCGCGCGACGGCCTGGCCAACCTGCGGGTGACCGAAGCCATCGCCCGCGCGGCCGCCAGCGGCCACACGGTCGAACTTCTTTGAAGTCCCCTGATCACCACCCGATTCAAGCAACACAGAAAGACAAGCGATGAAGATCCTCATGCTGCACGGCATCAACCACAACATGTTCGGCAAGCGCGACCCCAAGCAGTACGGCACCATCACGCTCGAACAGATCGATGGCCAGCTGCAGGACCTGGGCCGAGAGCTGGGCGCCGAAGTGGTCAGCTTCCAGACCAACCACGAAGGCGCCATGTGCGAACGCATCCACCAGGCCTACGAAGAAGGCATGGACGCGGTGCTGATCAACGCCGGCGCCTGGACCCACTACAGCTATGGCATCCGCGACGCGCTGGCCATCCTGACCGTGCCGGTGGTCGAGCTGCACATGTCCAATATCCATGCGCGCGAGGCCTTCCGCCACGTCTCGGTGTTTGCCGAGATCGTGAAGGGCCAGATCTGCGGCTTTGGCGTGGACAGCTACCTGCTGGCCCTGCGCGCCGCCGTGTCGGCCGTGCAGCAAGCCCGCACCTGAAGGAAGAAGGCCCCCACGGTCGCGCACTGCGTGTCGTTCCCTGCCCCCCTAGGGGGCCGCAGGCCGCCTTCGGGCGGCCGGGCGGCGGCCTGGAGGGATGGGGCCCCACGGTCGCGCACTGCGTGTCGGTCCCTGCCCCCCTAGGGGGCCGCAGGCCGCCTTCGGGCGGCCGGGCGGCGGCCTGGAGGGATTGGGCCCCCACGGTCGCGCACTGCGTGTCGCTCCCTGCCCCCCTAGGGGGCCGCAGGCCGCCTTCGGGCGGCCGGGCGGCGGCCTGGTGTTTTCACGTCCCGCTCAGCGGCCGCCCTCCAGGCTGTGGGCGCTGAGCTGTTTTCAGCCATCCTCATGCTCGACATCCTGGCCATCACCGGCCCCATCTACATCGCCATCGCCCTGGGCTTTTTCACCACGCGCGCAGGTCTGTTCAGCAAGCCCGACATGC
>Ga0209913_1000346_pt1 | contig 42229 bp, 44 predicted proteins | sample PersoiDNA2013203_FD_185805 | JGI IMG/M metagenome (GOLD analysis project Ga0209913, IMG submission 185805) | Permafrost soil microbial communities from the Arctic, to analyse light accelerated degradation of dissolved organic matter (DOM) -... | ecosystem: Environmental > Terrestrial > Soil >...
GCTTAAAACCGAATCCACCAAATCTCGAAAGCAAAAGCGCAGTCTCAAGCAGATGCACGCAGACTTGTGTGTGTTGGGATTTGAAGGCTCTTATGATCGCGTTGCCGCGTTCGCCCGGCAATGGAAACTGGATCAGTTAGATAGGGTCAATGCTGCGAGCAAAGGAACATTTAACGTTGCTTACGCGATTTGGCCGCCTTGACCACTATTTTTTCATGGTCTAGTGAATTTGGGCGGATAGCTCAATTACATGGACCGGACGCAAATGTGCTTCTTTTTTTTGCAACGTCCCTTCAGGTACGGAGATATTAAAAACAGAGACCGACTCCAGCAAGCTTCCAGCCTGACGCGTAAGCGCGTTGGCAGCTTCGGCCGTATGGTCGACCAGTGCAGCGTTTTCTTGCGTCGACTTGTCCATTTCCACCACCACCCGGCTGACCTGTTCCAGGCCTTCGGCCTGTTCTTGCGTGGCGACCGAAATCTCGTTCATGGTGTTCATCACGGTGTTGACCGAAGCGACGATTTGTTCCATCGCGCGGCCGGTCTCGACCACTTGTTCCGAGGCCAGGTCGATACAGGCCGCCGATTCGCCGATCAACACCTTGACCTCTTTCGCCGCTTCGGCGCTGCGCAATGCCAGCGAACGCACCTCGGTCGCCACCACGGCAAAGCCGCGCCCTTGGGTACCTGCCCGCGCCGCTTCGACAGCTGCGTTGAGCGCCAGGATATTGGTCTGAAAGGCAATACCGTCAATCACACTGACGATTTCCGAAATCTTGCTGGCGCTGGTGGACACCTGGTCCATTGTGCCGACAATGCGCATCATCAGTTCGCCGCCCTTGACGGCGTCGCCGGCGGCGGTGGCCGCGAGTTGATTGGTGTGGCGCGTATTTTCGGCATTTTGTTTGACGGCGGCTGACAATTGCTCCAAGGTAGCGGCCGTTTCTTCCAGCGAAGAGGCTTGTTGCTCAGTACGCGCAGCGAGATTGATGTTGCCGCGCGCGATGTCGCCCGCGCTGCGATTGACATCCTCGGTGCCGTTGCGTATGGAAGAAACGGTTTCCACCAAGCCCTGCTGCATGCGTTGCAAAGCACCGAGCAGGACGCCAATTTCATTGTTCGAGGCACCCTCGACCGGCGCACTCAGGTCACCGCCGGCAATGCGATCGAAATGCCGTCCGGTAGTTGCCAGCGGTCGCAGCAGCACACGCGCAAACAGCATCCAGTACAAGCCGACCAGCAGCAGCGAAAAGATGAACAGGCCGCCGGCCAGATAAGCCGCGATGGTGTAGCGGCGCTCGGAATCCGCGCTCAGCCTGTCGCGTACCGATTCGGCGTGCGTGATGATATTGCGCAGCGTGGCGGCGAACATGCGATCAGCGTCTTCGGCGCTGGTGGTGGCTGCCGCATAGGCATCGAGCGAGACGTCGTACAGCGCGACTTCGCGCGCTTCCAGTACCTTGGCATAGGCGTCGTAAGCGCTGCCGACCTGTTGCGAACGTTCCGCCAGGCCGGCTTCGGATTTGTCGCCCTTGCGATAGGCGTCGAAGGTTCTCTTCGCCTCCTGCAATGCCGCCGAGGCTTTGCGCGTGTAGTCGTTGGCCTTGACCTGATCGCCGCGCACCAGATTGATGTAGGCGTTGTCCATATTGATCAGCGTCGCCTGGAACAGTCGCTCGACCTCATGCAGCGGCTGGATCTGACGGTCCGACAATTCAATCAGTTCATTCATGGCGCGCGCCGACAGGCGCGCATCAGTCCAGGCGATGAATACCGCCGCCCACAATGCGAAGGAAAAAATGCCGAGGACGAACAACAGGCTGGTGCGGATCTTCAGTTTGGCGAACATTACAGGCTCATTTCGTAAGAGAGATTTACTTGATGCCGAACAGGCGATCCAGCGACCAGGCGCCGCCGCCTTGCGCCACCAGCAACAGCAGCAAGCCGGCCCAGGTCAGGTGCGTCGGCCAGGCGTCGGGATAGACGAAAATTTCAATCACGGCGGTCATGCCGAGCAGGCCCAGCGCGGCGGAGCGCGTGAATAAGCCCAGCACCAGCAGCAAGGGGAAGAAGTGTTCGGCATAAGCGGCCAAGTGCGCGGCGATTTCGGGCGGCACCAGCGGCACTTTATATTCCTGCTCGAACAAGATGTAGGTACTGTCCTTGATCGTCAGGAAACCGCTGACCTTGGTGCGGCCCGACAGGAAGAACACCGCCGCAATGGCCACGCGCGCCACCAGCGCCATCAACGATGCGCCGATCAACGGCGAGAGGCGCTCGACGGCGCGATTGTAATAAGCGATCAGCGTCTTCACTTTCAGTGCAACGACGCTGGGTGTGGAATAAGTGGACATGGCGGTCTCCGTGCAGATGTTGGTAAAGGCGCAGTCAGCGGTCACTGCGTCGTGATAAAGGGTGAGGCAAACGCCTCGGCATTGATCAGCGTGCCGAGCAGGCGCGCGACGTCGAGTTCGGGTTCGGCTTGCACCGCCTTGGCGGTGGCGCTCTGCAAATCCTGACCGGCGACACAGGCATCGAGAAACACGCACATGCCGCGGCTTGCGGCTTGCCATTCGACGTGACCGTCGATACGGTTGAGCAAGACGCCTTCGCCGCTCCAGTCCAGCTCTTCAGCAAGCGCGCCCTGCGTGCGATTGGCTTGCCAGATCGAATACGCCGCTTGCGACGGCGACCAGTGCCAGCGCACGCCGGAACGTGGCCGCAAGGCGCTTTGCAGCAAGTCGACTTCACTCAACTCTGCCAGCATGGAGGCGTCCAACGCGGCTTCGTCGGCGGCGATATGGCATTCGGTCCAGCATCGGTCCAGTCGCGCCACGTCACCCAGATAAGGCAAATCCGCAGCCGGGCCGAACATGCTCAGGAAATCGGCGAAGCCACGGCCGTATTCGATCAGGCAAACACTCTCGGGCGGCTCGGCGCAGGCATGGATGAGCGCCGCCGAGCGAAACCATTCTTCGCCGACCAGCCGCACGATGGTCGGATAGTTGGCGGCGAGCGCATCGACGCAGGCCTTGAGCACTGTGTTGCGATAAACCTTGAAGCCCGGCTGCGTGGTCAGCGCCGACAGTGCGGAATCCTCGCTGTCGATGCCGTAAATGGCGCGGATGAAATCGCGCTGAAAGGTATCGGCGACGCCATTCATTTCAGCGCTCCTTGCGTGGACAGCAACTCTTGCGCTCTGTCGCGCTCGGCCATGAGTTCGGCAAAATCGGGGATCTTGTCGTCGCGTTCGATCAGCGTCGGACGCTCGCCGATGCGCTCTATCAGATGGCGATACAACGTCCAGACGGCATCATTCACCGGCGCGTCGTGCGAGTCGATCAGGAGGCCGGTCTCGCTGTCCTCGCCGGCATCGATACTGTGGCCGGCCAGATGGATCTCCAGGATCGCCTCGGCCGGCAGGTTGTCGAGATAGGTACGCGCGTCATAGCCGATGTTGTGGGCGCTGACGTAGACGTTGTTGATGTCGACCAGCAAGCCGCAGCCGCTGCGGCGAACCAGCTCGTCGAGGAAATCGGTTTCGCTCCAGTCATGATTGTCCATGCGCAGGTAATGCGAGGGATTTTCGATGGCGATGCGATGTTGCAGCTGATTCTGTGCGCGCTGGATGTTGTCCGCCACGCGCGCCAGCACGGCGCTGGTGCGCGGCACCGGCAGCAGGTCGGGATAGTAACGTCTGTCCAGCGTCGACCAGGCCAGATGTTCCGAAACCAGCGCCGGCTCGACGCGGCGTATCAACCCGGCCAGGCGGCCGAGATGCTGCGCGTCGGGCGGCGCGGCCCCTGCCAGTGAAAGCGACACGCCATGCAGCGACAGCGGATGACGGCTGCGCACGGCGTCCAACCATGCCAGTCGCGGACCACCTGCCATCAGGTAGTTTTCGGGATGGACCTCAAACCACATCTCGTCTTGCGTACAGTGCAACGCATCGTCGAAATGCTGCGGCTTCAAGCCCAGGCCGGCGCCAAGTGTCGCTTTCATGTCAGGCTCCTGGGTGCAATCAGATTGCGTTCAGGGAACCCATGCCCTTGGGTGTCTTGATGCTGGTGCAAGTGCCGGCCGGCACGTTCTTCCAGGCGTTGCCCTGATAGTCCATCTTGGCGGTGCCGGCGCAGGTGGTGCCCTCGCCTGCTTTGCAATCGTTCTGGCCGGCCATCGAGACGCCGTAGCATTTTTCAACTGCAGTCTTGGCGGCAGGCGCGTTTTGCGCCATGGCAATACCGGATGTCAGGGCGGCCAGGGTGAAAGCGGCAGTAGCGAGTTTGATGGTGTTCATGGAAGTGCTCCTTAAATAAGATCGAAAAATGAAAGTCAGAGAGATGCAGATATCTGCCGTTGCTGCGTGTTATGCAGATGATCTGAAGGTTAATTCGCAGCGACAGGTGATCCGGTTACAGTCGCTTGAAAATAAATTTGAAAATATTTATTTTTCTGATGCTGTAACCGGATCGGCCGTGCCAACGAACATATAGACAAGGCGTCTTGTCGGGCCGGTGGCGGCCGCACTACAGAAGACGCGAGGATGGAGAATCTGATGAAAACACCTGACCTGGTGTCCATGCTGGCGACAGGAACCACGCGCAGCGATCCCGATATCTTGGGCAAGCGCCTGGGACTGGCATTGCTGACCGGCCTGATCGGCGCGTCGACCTTACTGGTAGCGGCCTATGGTGTGCGCGGCGACATGCCGGAATTGCTGGGCACGCCCTTGTTCTGGCTGAAGGTATCGTTTCCGCTGGCGATTTTGATGTCGGCACAAAGCATCACGGCGCGGCTGGCGCGTCCGGGCGCCTTGCTCGGTGTGCAACGCCTGTGCCTGCTTGCGCTACCGGTACTGGCAATCTGGCTGGCCAGTATCGGCTTTTTGCTGCTGGCACCGTCGTCGCTGCGGCTGGCGCTGGTACTGGGCTCGACCTGGCAGGTCTGTTCATTGAATATTGCGCTGCTATCGCTGCCGACGTTGGTTTCCATGTTCTGGGCCATGCGCGGCCTGGCACCGACCAGGCTGGCGCTGACCGGCGCCAGCCTCGGCCTGGTGGCCGGCGCGCAGGGCGTGGTGGTCTACACCTTGTATTGCACGGAAATGGCTTTATCGTTCTGGGGCGTCTGGTACGTCATCGGCATGCTGGCGCCGGCCACCGTCGGCGCCCTGCTCGGTCCGCGGCTGTTGCGTTGGTAAAGTCGGCGCTGCGATGCGGATGAAGCGTTCAGGGATCGAGCAAGGCGGCGACCGGGCGCAGCAGTCCTTCCAGCAAGGCGCGCTCGGGACGCGTACGCGCCAGCACCCGGATGCCGAGCAAGGTGCTCAGCAAGATACGGCTCATATCGTCGGCCGATTGTGCAGCAGAGATGCTGCCGTCGCTTTGCCCGGCCGCAACGCAACGGAAAAAGAATGCTTCGACCTGTACCAGTACGTCGGCCACCACGCGCTGGAATTCAGGATCGTGCGGCGCGACTTCCAATGCCGAATTGACCAGCATGCATCCCTTGCGGTCCTTATCGGCCAGCGAGCGTTGGATGATTTCTGTGAAAAAGGCGGCGATGGCGATGCGCGGCGGCACATGATGTTCGAAGCGGCCGACGCGATCGATAAAACTCTGCTCGACGTAGCGCTCGAGCGCTCGTCGGTAGAGGCCGCGCTTGTCGCCGAAAGCGTTGTATAGACTGGCGCCGGTAATGCCCATAACGGCGGCCAGCTCGCGTACCGAAGTAGCTTCGTAGCCGCGCGTCCAGAAACATTGCACGGCGGCGTCGAGCGCAGCCGATTCGTCGAATTCGCGTGGTCGTGCCATGGGGCGTATGAAGTTGGAAGCCAGGCAGCTATTGCTGCTGGGATGCCGCTAGTATATCATTTTAAAACAATCGATCTAAAATAAGCCGCGGCGCATGCCATGCCCACAATCAACCACCGCCATCACCTGGCCGACTGATGAAGCGACTGATAGAAAAAGCCGAGACCGAACCGGGGATGTCCGTCGAGGAGCGCCTGAAAGTGCTGCTGCTGGCTGGACTGGACGGCAATGAAAACGCCTATCACGCCTTCCTGAACGAGCTCAGCGGCCGCCTGCGCGCCTACGTCAGGAAACGCCTGTTCCATCTGCATGACGAAGTGGAAGACATCGTGCAGGAAACCCTGCTGGCGGTGCACAACGCCCGTCATACTTACCGCACCGGTGAACCGTTGACGGCCTGGATATATGCCATCGCGCGCTACAAGCTGATGGACTTCCTGCGCATGCGTTCGCGTCACGACGCCTTCAACGAACCGCTGGACGACTACGTCGACATCTTTTCCACTTGCGATGAAGAGCCGGCCAACGACGCCAAGCGCGACATCGGTGTCTTGCTCGAACAATTGCCGGACAAGCAACGCCTGCCCATCGTTCACGTCAAACTGCAAGGCTTGTCGGTGGCCGAAACGGCGCAACTGACGGGCTTGTCCGAATCTGCCGTTAAAATAGGCATACATCGCGGCCTCAAATCCCTCGCCGCCAAAATACGGTTGTTTTCATGAACACAGACGATTTCATTTCCATGCTGGCGACCGGCGTCAAACCGGTGGATCGCCACGTCCAGTTCAAGCGTTTTGCGCAAGCCATCATTGTCGGCGGCGCCGGCTCTTTCATCCTGATGGTGATGCTGTTTGGCATTCGTCCGGATATCGGCACGATGCTGGTGACGCCGCTGTTCTGGTTCAAGATGGCCTTCCCGTTGGCGCTGGCAACCGGTTCGTTGCTGGTGCTGACGCGCCTGAGCCGCCCCGGCGCACGCATCGGCAAACGCTGGATCGCGCCGGCCACACCGGTGCTGGTGATCTGGATCGCCGCCCTCGCGGTGCTGGCAGCGGCACCCGACAGCGAACGCCTGAACCTGATCATGGGATTCTCCTGGCGCCGCTGCCCGTTCAACATCGCCATCCTGTCGATCCCGACTTGCGTGACGATCACCTGGGCCGTACGCCAGCTCGCGCCGACGCGTTTGCGCCCGGCCGGCGCCGTGGCAGGACTGTTGGCCGGCTCGGTGGCCACGGTCGCCTATTGCCTGCATTGCCCGGAAATGGGGGTGCCCTTTTGGGCAATGTGGTACTTGTTAGGAATTGTGATTCCCGCCGTTCTTGGCGCAGTTGCCGGCCCGTGGTTGCTCCGCTGGTAGTCATGAGTGTCGATTTGCATTCAACACCGGCCCACTGTCGCATCAACTATGGTGAGGAAATTTGTCGAATTTATTTCGAGGGAATTTTCAGAAAACGGTTTCCGAAATCTAGGCCTAAATTTCTCTCTACTAGCTCGCGTAGCGTTATGGGGGAGAACAGGGGGATCTGAAAAAATCCTTACCGTACAATTTTTCCTTTTCCACTGCTCTCTGTCGCCGCGGCCGCCCCCACCGTGCGCGGCAAGAAAGCAGCGAGCACGCGCTTGTCCGCCGAGTCACCTCAGCAGAGGTTTCTCGAGCTGGCTATAAATGAACGCGTTAGCTACTAGCCTTGCCTTCACCTCGAAAATTTTTCACTACCAGTCATTTTTTCATTCTCTGTGTCATCCGACACAAAACGAAATCGAGAGGTCGCAGGAGAGGGAAATGGTGACGGCGGACGTGCCCTGGATCTTGCAGCCCGTCACCATCGGCGCTTTTTCCGGCGCGTAATCATGCAAATCTAATAAAGTGGTTATTTCGGGCCAGCTCAGTTGCTTTGATGATCAAGGCTTACAACTGCTGCGCGAGAAGAAAATCTGACACTACTGCTGAAAATTCCCGCGGCAACTGATCAGGCAAGGGCACCATGCCGCCCTTGATTGAGGCTAGCTTACTGCCCGCGATCAATGTCGCGAGCTTCGCCGCATAGGGTGATGCGTGCGGATCGTCGCATGCGTCTATGAGCAGTGTCGGCGATGACAGCAATGAGATCCGATCTTCCATGATGTAGCGGGACACCACTCCATGACCATAAGAGGCCATGTCGCCGGCCTTGATGGCGTCAACGATGTAGCGCTCCATCAGATCGATGTTGCCAACTGGATAATACGGCTGGCGCCGGCTCCACAGTTCCGTGAGATGCAGTCCTTCCGTGCTGCGCTCGACTTCATCAATGGTTCGCCGGTCGGCATGCGAAGCGCGTCGCGTGGCATCGTTGAAGGGGCATGACGACAAGACCAGCGCCATCACCCGTTCTGGATGACTAGCCGCCATTTCCAGCGCTGTCACGGCACCCGTGTGATGACCGACGATGGCCGCTTTCGAGATTCCTAAGGTATCCAGTAAATCAAAGGAGGCACTTGCCCAGCGCTCAATCGAATGCTCCTCCACAGGCAACCGACAAGAATCACCGAATCCGATGGTATCCATCGCGATCACCTTGAAATTCTTCGCCAACAATGGAATGACATCGCGAAACTCATCCCAGGATCGCGGTGTCTGATGCAACAACAATACGGGAAATCCGTCACCCGCGGTGGCAATGTGGATAGTGCCGGAAGCGGTTTCAACGAAGCTGCGGGTAGGTCCGGTGCGATCTGGCCGTTTTGTGTCGAATATCGTCATGTCGGGTTCTTCTGATGCATTCAGGGTTGGAGTCAAGGCAAAGGGACAGTTCAGACTTGGCCGCCGGCCTTCAAATTTCGAGCACTAGCCGTCCTCGGGTAACGTGACCTTGCTCCAACGCTGCATGCGCGGCGGCGGCGGCGGCCAGCGGATGGACCTCGCTCACGTTTGGCCGTAGCACGCCCAGCGCCGCTAATCCGGCGACAGCACGCAGCACGTGCTGTTGATCGGTGATCAGCGCACGTGTCACACGCACGTCGTATTCGTCGGCGCGATCAATGATGGGCTCAGCCATCAGCCAGACCAGATGGCCGCCTTTTTTCAACACAGGATAAGAACGCGCATGGGTCGCGCCGCCGACCAAATCGAACACGACGTCCTGATCTCGCAGCTTGCCAAAATCGTCGCGGTCGTAAGCGACGACATGCTTGGCACCCAGTCCGAGCACAAAGTCGATATTGGCGGCACGGCAGGTAGCCGTGACTTCCGCGCCGATATGCTTGGCCAGTTGTACCATCAGACTACCGACCGCTCCCGATCCGCTATGTATCAGCACCTTCATGCCCGGCCGAACATTGGCGACCTGTACCATTGGTATCCAGGCGCTGATCCCCGGCTGCATGAGAGCAGCTGCTTCATGTAGTGACAGCGGCCCGGGCTTGTGTACGGCGCGATCTTCCGTAACCACGATCATCTCAGCGTAAGTGCCACCGGCCACTATATCGGCTATCACGCACACGGTGTCACCAACCGAAAAACGTGTCACGTCCGTGCCGATAGCTTCGACAATTCCGACGCCATCCCGTCCCGGGATCTTCGGCAGTGTGATGTGCAACTGCGCCTTTAACAGGCCCGCGCGAATTTTGGTGTCCACAGGGGAAACACCTGCCGCAAGCATGCGAATGCGTAAGTCTTTCTCCCCCAATCTGGCCGGTTCCAGCGCGACCATCGTGAGCACATCTGGGGGACCATATTCATCGAACTGAATTGCACGCATACATTTATCCGGAAACAATCAGCGCATCAGCACCGATTCAAGCGGCACATTATTGGCCCAACCTGCCGTCAACGGCGCGACGAATACGTTTTCAGTGCGCGTGCGCGAGATCTTCCATATACCGTCGACTTTTTTGAACAGATTGTTCAGGCGGCTTGAGCGCAACAGCGAAGAACCATCGCTGAAGATCCAGGGTTGGCAATGCACCCACTGGCCATCCGCTTCATCGCCATTGACGTGGATTTGCTCTGAGGTGAGGTAGTGCACATTGAGCCGCAGCTCAGGATCTTTTTTCTGTCCCCAGAATGCCTGAAAGTGTTTTCTGATCGCTTCCTTACCGACTGCCTGACCGAACTGGCCATCATAGTAGGCCCCGACGCCTTCCCAGATTGCGTCGTCCGAATACAGCGCCAAAATTTTTTCGATCCGTTCACTATCGGACGCTACTGGTTCCGGGCATGGTGTGTCACACAGAAACATATAGCGCGCCTGAATGCGGCGGATATCCGCCTCAGCTTCTAATACATTCAGTCGGCGCTTCATGTCGATGATGTCGTTGTAGTCATTCGATAAATCGTTCATGCGTTCCCACTCTTTCAGATCGTCACCTACCACTGAGGAGCACTATGCTCGCCAATGTTCCCTATATTGATGCTACCAATATTGATACTTCAAGTAGGGATAACTCCACGTTTAATACGAATCGGTCGCTACAGCCGCATTCAGCCTACCGCTTGCGTGGAGCCGAGCGCATGGTAGAGACGGTTGAAATAGATCAGGCAGTGTGGTTCCGAGGCAATTGCAATATCGACCACCGAGCAAAAAAACACGCTGTGCGTGCCAACCTGCTCTACCCTGCTCACCTTGCAATCCAGGTTGACGGCGGCATCGAACAAGACCGGGGCGCCGCTGCTCATGGTGCGCCAGTTGCCCACGGCATAGCGCTCGGACACGTCAATTCCGCGACGGCCGAAAGCATTCGACAACTGTTCGTGTTGCGCCCCCAGCACATTGATGCACAGGACACCGTTTTCCCTGATGACATCATGCGCACCGGCATTGCGGTTGACGCAGACCAATAGCGTCGGCGGCGCGTCGGTCACGCTGCAGACCGCCGATACGGTTAGCCCATGGCGGCCTGCAGCACCGTCAGTAGTGACGATATTGACCGCAGCGCCCAGCCGGCTCATTGCGTCGCGAAATACCTCTCGTGACGATTGATTCTGTAGTGTGTCAATTTGCATTGTAGACTCCGAATTCACAGATAACGCTTGAGCAGTTTCTTGGTCGCAATGCGCAACACGCGGTCGAACAGATAGCCAAGGAGACCCAATGTGACGATGCCGACGAAAACCCATTCAGTGCGGCTGAAGTTGCGGGCGGTCCAGATCAGGGCGCCCAGACCTTCGCGGGCCGACACGATCTCAGCCGATACCACTGTCAAGAATGAATTTCCCATCGCGATGCGCGCGCCGGTGACCATGAAAGGCACGGTTGAGGGCAAGATCACGGTGGTCAAAATCTGCCACTGGCTGGCCCCCAACGAGGAAGCCGCCCGTAAGCGCAGCGGGATGACCGCTTGTACGCCGGCGATGGTGTTCAACGTGACGATGAATACGGTGGTGTAGAAGATCAGCGCGATTTTCGACAACTCGCCAGGGCCAAGCCAGATCACTGCGAGGGTAACGAACGCGATCGGCGGAATAAAGCGGAAAAACTCAATATAGGGATCGAGCAACTGACGTACCAGCTCAAACCGGCCCATGAAAATGCCTAGCGGTACACCGATCAACACGCCGGCGCCCCAACCAGCCAGGATGCGGCCGGACGATGCCAGGATTGACTGCTGCAGCGTACCGTCGCTGATCAGTTCCAGCGCCGCAGCCCAGGTTAACGAAACTGATGGTAGAAACAGCGGCGACGTATACATCGACGCGAGCTGCCACAGCAATAGGCCCCCGACAATCGCCACCACCGAAATGAAAAATGGCCGCATCTCTTTCATTCGCTTTCTTTGACTGGACGGATTGACGAATGCGGCAGGCTGGTTTTCCGCTGGATTCGTCGTTTGGGTAAGCTGCGTCATTTCACCAACTCCTCTTCAATCAAACCTTGTGCGCGCAGCACGCGCGTGACTTCTGCCCCGATGTCGTCGCGAATGCGCGCATATAGAGCCATGCATGCCGGATCGGCGGGATCGCGCGGATGTGGTAATTCAATTTTCTCAATCACTTTAATACTGGCGCGTGGTCCGGCTGTCATGGTAACCACCCGGTCGGCCAGCAGGATCGCTTCCCAGATGTCATGGGTAACAAAGACGATGGTACAGCCGGTACTCTTCCAGATTCGGTCGAGCTCGCTTTGCAGCACTTCACGGGTCTGGGCATCCAGCGCGCCGAAAGGTTCATCCATGAGCACCACCGATGGCTCGTTCACAAGCACCCGAGCGATCTGCGCGCGCTGGCGCATACCGCCGGACAATTCGCCGGGAAACTTGTCGATTGCGTGCTTGAGGCCGACCAGTGATACGTAGCGCTCGGCCGCACTGCGCCGCTCGGCCGCATCCACCCGGCGCAACTTAAGACCATATTCCACGTTCTCGCGCACGCTCAGCCAAGGAAACAACGCCTCCGAGGATTGGAACACGACACCGCGGTCCAGCCCTGGCCCCTTAACCGGCTTGCCGTCCACCAAGATCTCGCCCGCCACATCCTGAAATCCGGCAATGGCGTTCAGCAGCGTCGACTTACCGCACCCGCTCGGCCCCAGTAGGCAGACAAACTCACCGGCACGGATATCCAGATCGATGCCAGCCATGATCTCGTTGGTGCCAATAGTCAACCCAACCCGTTTGATGGAAACAGATGAACCTCGTACCATGCCTTACCCCTTGTAGAAACCGCGCTGCAAAACCTTGCTCATGTCGACTGGTGCCTTGATCGCCTGCTTGCCAAATAAAAACTGGCCAATACCGTTGGCGGTCTTGAGATCATCATCGGTAAAGTCGCGGATGATCGGTTCCATGTCTTTGAGCGAATTAAGCGTCTGAGGGATCGGGATCTTTGTAATCGCCTGTACTGACTGAGCAGCGCGTGGCGGATCTTTGCGCGTGATCTGCGCGGCTTCAGCCAGCGCTTTGAGAATATTGCCTGCAACTTCCTTGTTCGATGCCAGCCAACCGGCAGTAGCCGACAACCACAAGGTGCTGGTATAGCCTACGTCGCCGCAGGTCATCAGAATGTGACCGCCTTGCTGAACGCCTAGCGTCGGCCATGGTTCCCATACGAAATAACCGTCGATGTCGCCACGCGCCAGCAGCGCCGGCAGTTCCGGCGGACCGGAGCGCACCATCTCAACCTTGGTCGGGTCCATACCCAGCTTTGTCATCGTGAGACCTGTGACGTATTCACTCACCGAGCCGGCAACGATGCCGAACTTCTTGATCTTGTCAGCGGTGAGAATACCTTTGCGCGCCACCAGCTTGAGGTAAGTCTTTGACTGATACGTCACTGCCAGTGGACGCAAATCGGCACGCGCAAGACGCACGATGTGCGTCGGCTCTCCGGCACAGGCCAGGTTGACTTGATTCGCGACCAAGGCATTGAGTGCTTCGCTACCGTCGGTATAGGACTGCACCGTGACGTTGACGCCGTGCTTGGCAAACAATTTCTCATTTGCTGCCACGAAGAAAGCAGTGAACACTGGATCGGCGCCAACGCCGATGGTCACAGGTGCATTCTGGGCCAGCGCAGACATGCCCGGCAAGCTGCCAGCCGCAAGTGCAGATGCGCCACTGAGGAGGAGAGTACGACGGCGACGAAAGACGGTAGAGTTGTTCACGAGCATGGTCCTCATATTTGAATTGATATTAGAATCATCGGGCACTACAAACTTCGTGGCTCCCCTGAGCCGCAAAGCTACCCCCCCACTAGGGTCAGATCTCTTGCACTTCACCGCGCGTTATTTTTCAAGCCTGCGAGTGGTAACTAAAGTCAGCATGCGCACCCTAAGCGCACCAGGCGCGACGCTGACCCATACAAACTGGACAAACTGGACAAACTGGAAACCATACTTTTAAGCCAACACCTCGCTCCACTTGCATGCGCCCGACGATGCAGATTTATGCTCTCTTTCACAGCATTGCCAATCCCGCCAGCACCAAGGCTACCTACTACCGGAAGTGTCGGGAGTACGCTTTATTTCGTCACGGCGAGCGTCGGCGCCATCTGCGCAAACACCGCGCCGGCGGTTTCATAAATGCTTTCGCTGAGTGCGGCGTGCTGCGTCACCACCATGGCGTCGCGTACGATGCGCTGCAGCCGGTGTGTACTCTGGATCGCTGACATGCCGGCAATCTGATACGCTTCTTGCACTACTTCAGCAGAGGTGCGCGCAGCATAGGTTGCGCTCAGTCGTAGCAGCGTATCGAGTTGCTCTGACACCGGATCTCCGGCCAGCACACAGTCCCAGGCCTCCATGCAAGTGTCGTAGAAGAACATGCGGGCGCTACGCCACTTTGCTTCGCAAAGTCCCAGTTTGATGCGGTAATAGGCACGATCACCTAAGCGGGGAGCTCCTGGCATGATCTTGGCACCACCCGCCATGTCGGTGACGATGTCCAGCGCCGCGCGCGCCAGACCAACGTTGACAGCCGCGTGGACTTCCGCTTGATAGGCCAGCGATGGATAGCGAAACAGAGGCTCGTCGATCAGACCCGGAGCACCGCGAACGCAGGTCCATTCATAGGCAAAGAATTTATCCTTGAGACGCGTGTCGTGACTACCGGTACCTTGCATGCCGACGACATCCCAATTGTCGACAATCTCGACTTCATCGGCCGGGCACACGGCCATTAGCACCGGCGCCGGCATGCCATTCAACGGCGGCGTGCTGCTCTTGATTCCGACACCGATCCAATCGGCCCCCTTACACCCACTCGCAAATTGCCAACGCCCGGACACGTTCCAACCGCCAGGCACCGTCTCGGCGGCCTGCAACGGATACAGGCCACCAGCGTAGGCTTGGTCGGGGCCGTTTGCATAAATCTTTTCCTGAGTCGCCAGCGGCAGTGGCGCCAGATACGTGTTAGCGGAGCCGAAAGCGGCTACCCAGGCAGCCGAACCATCTGCAGTTCCGATGCGCTCGATCATCTGCAGAAACTCGGCAGGAGGCAATGGATCTCCACCAAAGCGTTTAGGTGTACTTGCACGAAATATGCCAGCACGTTTCATGGAGGCGATTGCATCTTTCGGGACATACGAAAGATGATTGAATTCATCGCGGCGAGCCGATACTTCGCGAATGAGTGCATCCATCGCAGTTTCAGGTGCTTGTCCATTAACGTAAGCAGGCTGAAGCGATTTGTCCTGGAGCGATTGATTCATAAGTGGCTATACTTGTGTGATGTCGATGATGCAGTTTCGCGATTCGTCATGCATTAGTCAAATTCATATTGGTCATTTGTCGAATGAAGAAAATTAATACGGAAACCATAGACCTGAATTTGATTCGAGTCTTCCTGGCAATCTGGGATACCAAAAGTCTGACCGATGCGGGTGAGCGTCTTTGCCTGACTCAATCGGCAGTTAGTCACGCGTTGAAACGACTGCGTGCAGAATTCAACGATCCCTTATTTGTGCGCGATGCCAACTCCATGATTCCCACCACGGCGGCAATGCAGTTGCAAGCGCCGCTGCGCCAGGCCATTGGCATTATCAATAGTGCGGTGATGGAATACACCGCCTTCGACCCGATGCAAGCCAAGAGAGTGTTTCGGATTGCGATGTCGGATGTGTCGGAGTATTACTATCTGCCGCAATTGTTAGCAGAACTTGAGCGCACTGCGCCCTTAGTACAGCTAGAGATCGTACGGCTGGATATCCATTCGGTAGGTGCGTCGTTGTACACCGGCGACGTCGATCTGGCAGTGGGATATTTACCCGGCCTGAAAAGTGAATGCGTCAACAAGCCGCTACTGACCGACACATTTGTTTGCTTAGTACGCGCTGGCCATCCTTTCGCCAAAAGGAAGCTAACCCGTTCAAATTTCACCGATCTGCGCTACATCTACGTCGGTACCGAAGCGACAGGCCATCAGATGGTAGAACACTGGCTCGATGAAAGCGGCATCCTCCGTAAGACCGCCCTCAGACTGGGTCATTTCACCATGGCGCCGGAAATTGTGCGTCAAACAGATCTCGCAGTGATTTACCCCCGCAGCATTGCTGAACGAGTCAATCGCTTGCAGGAATTCGTGTTGCTGGAGCTCCCTTTTGAAACGCCTTCGATCGAAGTCAAAGTGCACACGCATTTGCATTTCGCCAGCGATATGGGAATTCAATGGCTGAGTAGTATGCTCGCAGAAAAAATTTCACTGGCAGCAGCGGCGTAGGCGATGGCGTTCTGTCGATAGTTTTTCGTAAGGTGGTAGAAAATCTAACGCGGGCAACCGGTTTTAGCGAGGAGGGAAGACAGGTTCTTCGGTTGCTTAAAATTATAGAGATAGTGAGGCTTGTACTTCCAGCTACTTGTTTAGCCAGCTCTTCGAATTGACCAAACGGCAGGAGAATTGGCGACTCTCGATATCATGTGTTCAGTCGATTCACCGCCATGGCATCGCACCAATCTATGCGGGCGGATACGCCCACTCGACACCCGCATGGATAGTCGAAGCTTCAGCTTCGCGTCCTGGTGCAAGAGCGATTGGCAGTAGGAGATTTGAGCAAGGTCACGATAGCGATGCCGTTGGCATCGTTTTCCAAAACGAAGGCATCCACCAAGAAAATACTGTGGTGGCACGCAAGTATGTGCTGCTGTCAGCGTTGCTGTATTGACTTAGTGTTGACAGTTCAAGCCGCCTTCAAAAAATCCTGTCCCAAATCAAGCAACACGTCGCGCACCAGCGAAGCGGTGCTCTGGCAGCCGAGCTTGTCCTTGATGCTGGCACGATGCACGTCGACCGTCTTGATGCTGATGTGGAGATCGCGTGCGATGATCTTGCTGGAGGCGCCCAAGATCACCTTTTCCAGGATCTCGCGTTCGCGCATTGTCAGTGTCTTCAGCTTGCCTTGCAAATGCTGGCGGCGGTCGCGCGCCTGGCGGTTGCCGGCAACGCTTTTCAGCGTCACCTGGATGCGCTCGAGCATCTGTTGCGAGTTGTACGGTTTTTCGAGGAAGTCGACCGCCCCGTTGCGCAACGCGCGTACCGACATCGGAATGTCGCCATGGCCGGATACGAAGATCACCGGGATATCGGCGCCGATTTCCTTGAGTCTTTCCTGCAACTGGAAGCCGCTGATTTCCGGCATGCGCACGTCCAGAATCAGGCAGCTCTGGCTATTGGCATCGTAGGCTTTCAAAAAAGCCTCGGGGCCATCGAAACATTCCGTACGGATATTGACCGAGCCAAGCAGCCAGGCCAGCGAGGTGCGTACGGCGTCGTCGTCGTCGACGATATAGACCACAGGGGTGTTGGTGTCCATTTTCATACCCTCAGAAAAACAGCGTAGGAGCGGCCATTGCGCTCGATACCGAAAAAAGAAATGTCTCCCTACGTCTAGCAAAAATCAGGCCTGAACAGGCACGGATCTCACCGGTAGTGTGTGTTGTTGTATGTCGTTTTCGAGAGTGTATCGCCACGGCAGGGAACAAGGAATCAATATCTTGGCCATTTCGTTGCTTTACGCGCATTCCTGCGCAATGATGTTTTTTTACCTAGGTAGAACTACCTAGGCGCTTAACAGGATTCCCCTTCAAGTGTGCTGTTCGGCCGAATTGTTTGCTGCCTGCACATGCCTTAATCTGGTGACTCGTTAACCGTCATGGAGCAATTCGTTGCCGCTTGCACCGAATCCGCCCTGCGGGCACTACAAGGGAGCAAGGCATGAGCGCGACAGGCGTGAACAACACTACCAAAGGCAACACTCTGAGCCAGGAGCAATTGGCTTTTCGCAACGCGATGGCGCATTTGCCGGCAGCGGTCAGCGTCATCACCACCAATGGCGTTGCGGGCCGTTGCGGCATTACTGCCAGCGCGGTCTGCTCGGTCACCGATTCGCCGCCAACCGTCCTGGTGTGTATCAATCGCGGTAGCGCCATGCATGACATCTTCAAGGAAAATGCCCACCTCTGTATCAACGTGCTCAGCGACGAACAGGAACAGCTCGCCATGCATTTCTCCGGCGCAACCAAGGTGGCGATGGAGGAGCGTTTCTCCTGGGATATCTGGGAAGAAGGTCCGTTGCGGCAACCTGTGCTTAGCGCTGCCCTGGTGAAACTGCAGGGACGCATCAAAGAGTTCAAGGAAGTCGGTTCGCATTCCGTCATGTTTGTCGAACTTAGCGATATCCATGTCAGCGAAGAGAAAGACAGCTTGATTTATTTCAACCGTCTGTTCCACAAGGTCAAGCGCATGGCGATCTGAAGCGTCTCATGTTGTTCTGCTGATCGGAGTGAAAAAGCCGGCAACATGCCGGCTTTTTTACTTGTCTCATTCTTTGAAAATTTTTACAAATCCAGCACGAGGATGCCCGACCGCGCGCGCGATACGCAGGTGCAGATCTGGTCGTTGGCGGCTTTCTCTTTCTTCGACAGGCAATTGTCGCGATGATCCGGCTCCCCCTCAAGCAAGGGCACCACGCAGGTTCCGCAGATCCCTTCACGGCAGGAAGTGTCGATGCAAATTCCTGCCTTGGCCAGCACGTCGACAATCGGAATGCCGACCGGGATCTGCAGCACCTGGCCCGAGCTGGCGAGCTTGACTTCAAACGCGCCATCGCCGCCCGTGCCCGATGTTGCCGGCGTTGCCGCCTGGAAGTGTTCCAGATGAATCGCCTCTTCGGGACGGCTCAGCGAAGCACAGGCCACGACGGCATCCATGAACGGCGCCGGGCCGCAGGTGTACACGTGTGCTTGCGGATCCGCCGCGTCCAGGCAAGCTTGCAGATAGTGCGCCATCTCCTTGCGTTGCACCCCGTAATGGAAACGTACATTGCCGGCAAACGGCGGCGCATCCAGCAAGTCGGCGAAAGCAGCATATTCGCGCGCGCGCGCGAAATAGTGCAGCGTGAACTTCCTGCCTTCTGCGGTCAGCCGATAGGCCATGCTGAGCAATGGCGTGACACCGATGCCGGCGCCGAACAATACATGTCCGGACGCCTCGCCATGCAAGGAAAACAGATTGCGAGGCGTGCCGACCTCCAGCGTGCTGCCGACCTGGACTGCGTCATGCAAGGCCGCCGAACCGCCGCGTGAAGCGGCTTCCTTCTTCACGGCGATGGTGTAGGCATGCATATCGTCGAGCGGGCCGCATAGCGAATACTGGCGCATGACGCCGGTAGGGCCGGTCACGTCGACGTGCGCGCCCGGTTCGTACGGCGGCAGGGCTGCGCCGTCCGTACTGACCAGGCGGAAAGAACGAATGTCGCCGGTTTCGTCGGTGATGTGGTCTACGATGAGTTTCATGATGCGATCAGGCGTGACGGGTTGGCATAATTGCGAATGGTGACGACGCTTACAGCAGGAAGCCGAGCGCATTCAGCGCATCCGTCGAGTTGATCAGGCGCACCACTTTTTGCTCCAGCTTGGGACCTTCTGCGCCGAAGCGGATGCGATGCGTCAGGTTGGCAACGAACATGGTGTGCGCCTGGCGCTTGTAGCCGACCAGTATCTGCGCCGAGTTGACTTCCACCAGGTCGGCGCTCAGGTGCACCGGCACGAAGCGCGACACCGTGCGCACTGTGGCCGAGGCGTCGGCGGCCGACATCGCGAAGCCGGAGGTCAGGCGCTCAATGCGCAGCTTACGCATGCGGGCGTCGTCGTAGGCATAGTTCAGTTGTGCGGCGAAATCGGTCGCATCGGGATCGATAGGCACCACGTAATGACCGTCTTCGCTCCACAGTGCGGACCAACGGGCGTAATCCTTCTTGTCGAGCAATTCGGCTTCTTGCCAGATGAAAGCGATTGCCTTGGCCAGCGGTTCGGAAAAGCCTTGCAGGCTGTCGGTGTTATTCATCATTGCTCCATCATCTTTTTCCACATGGCATACGCTTCGCGCATCCCAGTTTCATCGGTCGAGTGCGACACCTTGTCGCCGTTGTCGTCTTGCCATTCGCGATTGAGGCCGCGGTTGACCAGGATCGGCACGTTGCGGCCGGCATAGGCGCCGGTCTGCACGCGTTCCCAGGCTTCGGCGTCGTCCGGACTACCAAAACCGAACGGTCCCTGGAAGTGTTCGTGGATGCGCATGCGTTCGCGGTTGGCGATCTCGGGGCCGCCATCCATTCCCAGCGCGATATGACGAATCTGCGTTTCAGTGACGGACACCGGATGCAGCACGCGGAAGAATGACATCGACATCGCCACGTTGGGGAACAGATTCAGGTTGAAGCCGGCGCCATGCAGCGAGCGCACGATGCGGCGCACCTGTTCCGGCGGCATGTCCTTGGACAGTTCGGCGCTGATGTGGCTGAAACGCTCCTGCAGCTGTTCGCTGCCGTCGTCGGCATCGAGATCGACATGCTCCGGCACCATCACCATCACGCTATGTCCGTTGCCGAGCGAGCGTGTGATCGACTGGTCGTCGGTCATGAAGGACAGCATCTCTGAAGTTTCTGCATCTACCGATTGCAGGAAGGTCTTGTGCACAACAGGGAAGTGATAGCCGTCGGTGGTATTTTCGAGCTGAATTTTCCAGTTGCCCTTGAACGAAAACTTGTGCTCGCCCTGAGTCTTGATCGGGAAGCCGGCGCCCTGCTTCATGAACAGGTCGATCCAGTGGCGGGCATTGCCGAGGAAATCTTCCAACGGCTCGATGTCCGCATTGAAGCTGGCGAAAATCATGCCGCCGTAGATCCCGACGCGCAGGCTTTGCAGCGGCAGGTCAGCCTTCTCGATCACGTCTTCATAACCCTCCGGATACGGCAGGCCGCGCAACTTGCCGTCGAGGCCGTAAGACCAGCTGTGGTAAGGGCAGGTGAAGCCGGTGGCGTTACCCTTGTGTTTTTCGCACACGGTAGCGCCGCGATGGCGGCAACGGTTTTCCAGCACGTTGACCTTGCCATTGCGATCACGCACCACGATCACCGGCTGGCGACCGATTTGCGCCGTCTTGAAGTCGCCGGGATTGCGCAATTCGCTTTCATGCGCGACCCAGACCCAGGTCTTGTAAAAAATCTTGTCCATTTCGACCTCGAAGATTTTCGGGTCGGTGTACAGCGAAGGGTCGACGACGGCGCCTTGAACCAGCTCGGCGTAGGACGTGTCCGATGTTCTCGGATGGAAGCGTAAGGGGGCATTCATTGCATTCTCCAAGGGGTTACTTTCGTTTGTGAGATCAGTTTGCGGAGGCTGGCCGTATCGCTTGTTCCAGATGCAGGCCCAGCGCACAGAGTTTTTCGTCGTCGCCTTTGCGGCCCACCAGTTGCACACTGGCCAGCAGTGACGTGCCGGGCACCGGCACCGGGATGCTCAGCGCCGGATGGCCGCTCAGGTTGAAAGGCCGCACCAGCGTGCTCAGTCCGAGCACTGAGGCGCCGTTGCGGATGTCTTGCAACGTCGGTGGCAGTTGCGGCAGGCTGGGCAGCAGCAAGGCGTCGGCCTCTTGCAGTGCAGCGTCGACGTCGGCGCTGAAGCGCACGCGTATTTCCTCGGCGCCGGCGATGGCAGTGCTGCTGGTGCCGGCGGCTGCGGCAAGCCGTTTTTCGATGTCGGCACCGAGTTTTCCCTGGCCGGTCAGGTGACCAAAGGCGGCATGAGTCTCGCTGTTGATCAACACCATGCCGGCCTCAAACGCGGCTTGCATGCCTGCCAGCGCAATGCTGTCGCCTTGCCATCCGGTGGCGTCGAAGGCGCACTGAATCGCAGCGATGATGGTGGCGTCGCTATCGGTCTGAACCAATCTGATGCGCGCATCGCTCTGTGGGGCAGCGGCTCTGGCGCGGTCGAAGCCGGGTGCAATAGCGGCCATGGCGTCGATGATCAATGCCATGCTGCGTGCGAACGGACCGATGCAATCGAGCGTGCTGTGTCGCGGATAGGCGCCGCCGCGACTGACGCGGCCGAAGCTAGGTTTGAAGCCGATCACGCCGCAACATGCCGCCGGCAAACGGATCGAACCGCCGGTGTCGCTGCCAATGGCGACGTCGACCAGGCCGGCCCCGACCGCCACCGCGCAGCCGCTCGACGATCCGCCGGGCATGCGAGCAGGATCCTGCGGGTTGACCGGCGTGCCGCTCCAGTCGTTGATGCCGGTCATCCCATAGGCCAGCTCATGCATATTGGCTTTGGCCGTGATCTGCCAACCGGCGTCCAGCAGCCGACGTACGACGTCGGCATGGGCGGATGCAGGTACCGCATCCGCCAGCGCGGCACTCCCGGCACGAGTCTGCATGCCATGGATGTCGATGCAATCCTTGATGGCGACGGTTGGACCGTTACCACCCAGATGAAAGCGTGCGACCAGCGCGTTGTGTGTAGCGGGAACGATCGTGGTCGACATAACTAGGTGTCTTTCTTGAGATTGTTCTGGATAGTGGCCATCGCGGTCGGATTCGACGGTGCGCAAAACAAGCGCTGGGTGCGGAAGTGAGTTATCTGCCATGCCTGATCCTGTTGAGCCGTTTTATTGAAATCGATGGTCAGGCGTGCGCCTATCAGTTCCGAGCGCTCATCTTCATAGGTGGAGGCCTGCAGCATGACCCATTGACCGTGGGCGCGGTCGCGGTCCACCGCGAGACTGTCGGAGGTCAGGAAATGTGCATTCATCTTGAAGTGGGCGGACAACGGCGCCAGGTAGTTGCCGAGGAAGGCGACGATGGCGGCGCGGCCGTTCTGCTTGCCGAAAGTCTCGGTGTAGAGCGCACCGACGCCTTCCCATACGGCGTCCTCCGCGAACAGCGCGCCAAGCTGCGGGAAATCGTGATCGTGGCAAGGCTGGTCGCACAGCTTCATGTAGCGCGCCAGCACGTTGCGCACGGCACGTTCGTCTTCGACGGCCGCCAGGCGTTGTTCGAGCAAAGCGAACCGGGAAGTGAGTTGTTCAGGGGTCATGCTGCATCCAAGTATGTGAACTGTTGCGTGTTCAGGCTGGCCGTCCGGCTGGCACTGGGTGCTCGCAGATAAAAGCGTTGATCAATGAAATCAATTTTAGAATCTGGATTGAAATAGATCAAATTCATGTAAAATATTTTTATCATAAATACGGCTGATGATTGTCCGCCATCTCATGACAACCCGGGGAGGGATAATGGCAACGTTCAACAACATGGATCTCAATCTGCTGCGGGTTTTCCAGGCGATTGCGGATGAACGCAGCCTGACGCAGGCCGGCAATCGTCTGCACCTGTCGCAGCCGGCGGTGAGTTACGCGCTGGGACGCTTGCGTCTGATCTTCGACGACCCGCTGTTCATCCGCACCAAGGAGGGCATGCAGCCGACGCCGACGGCTGTGGAGCTGGCCAAGCCGATCGGGCGGGCCTTGCAGGCAGTGCAGGACGCCCTGCGCTATGCCGAACGTTTCGATCCGTCCAACAGCACGCGCGTGTTTCGCGCCTCCATGACCGACGTGGCAGAGATGGTGTTCCTGCCGCCGGTATGCGAGAAGCTCAATGAACTCGCGCCTTCGACGCGCCTGCATGTGGAACAGGTGGCGCCGACCCAGATCGAGGAGGCGCTGCGTACCGGGCGCCTCGATTTCGCCATCGGTAATTTGCCGGCGCTCAAGCCACTGACCCATTTCGAGTTGCTGTTTCGCGAGTCGTACGTCTGCATGACGCGCAAACGTAAAGGCTTGCCGCGCGGCGAGCAGATCTCGCTGGATGATTTCCTGGCGATGTCGCACGTGCTGGTGCAATCGGCAGAAAGCAGTCATCACCAGGTAGAAAATTCGTTCAAGACATTGGGAATTCATAGAAAGATCGGTCTCGATATTCCGCATTTTTCGGTGTTGCCGCGCATCCTGGCGCGCTCCGATCTGACGGTGACGCTGCCGTTGCGCATTGCCAAGCTGTTCCAGAGCGATGGTCACGGCCAGTTCATGCTGTATCGTTTGCCGGTGGATATTCCGGCAGTCGACGTTACCCTGCACTGGCATCAGGATTTCGACAGCGATCCCAGCAATAGCTGGCTACGTCAATTGATCATCGACTTGCTACAGCAATACGGCCGCTCTTCCTGAGGCTGCAGAATTCAAATTGCAGATGGCCCGTCTTGCGACGGGCCATGCCCGTGGACGCCAATCACGCAGGTTTTCTGCAACCCGGCGTCTGTCGGATGTCAGTCATTCAGACGCCGGACCATCGCTGCACCGCCATGCAGGCAGGTGCAACCTTACTGCTCTTTGCTACCCTCAGACCATCTTTAAGTCCAGCCGATCAGAAACGGTGACGCATGCCCAGGCGCACTGCAGTCTGGTTGCCGCTCGCCGATTGAATGCCGCCACCGAATACGGGATACGCGTTGTAGCCTTTGTCACGGTCATACACGGCGCCCATGTACAAATCGGTACGCTTGGAAATCTTGTAGTCGGCCATGGCGATGAAAGCTTGCGCGTTGCCCACGCCCTGGTTGCGGCTCTGGAATTGATATGCCGCGCTCAGATCCCACAGTGTCGTCAGTGCATACACGCTACCGAGCTCATAGGTGGTGGCCTTGGCGCTGGTGGCGGTGTTCTTGACCTGCGTCATCACGCCGAACGGCTTCCATGCGCCAAGCTGATAGGTGGCGCCCAGACCGTACATGCGAGTCGAGTCGGTGCCGGCTGCGTTCTTGATGTCGGCGTAGGCCAGGCCGGCGCTGAACGGACCATTGTCATAGCCGGTGTAGGCGCTGATGGTGCGGCTGGCTACCGTGCTACCGGCTACTTCGCCGAAACCATACATGGCGCCCAGAGTGAAGCCGCCCATGTTGGCGCTGTTGTATTTCACCGAGTTGTTGGTGCGATCACCGGCATAGATATGATTGTTCAGCGCGTTGGCATGGGCGGCATCGGAATGCAGGCCCCAGGCGAATGAACCGGCCGGCGACAGCGCACCCATGGCGTATTGCCCACCGAGGTTGGCCATAAAGTCGTATTGGCGACCGAGGGCGATGCTACCGAGCTTCTTGTCGCTCAGGCCGACGAAGGATTGACGACCGAAAATCGCGCCGCCCTGGCCGAGGCTGCCGTCATCGGCATTGAAGCCGGTTTCCAATGTGAAGAAGGCCGACATGCCGCCGCCCAGATCTTCCGTACCCTTGAAGCCGATGCGGCTGCCCTGAGCGATGCCGCTGTCCATGCGCAACAGCGAGGAGCTGCCGCCACCGGTTCTGGGCGCACTGGAGTAGTAAGTCATACCGAGGTCGACCAAACCGTAAATGGTGACCGTATCGGCCGCATGTGCCATCCCTGAGCCAGCCGCGAGCATCGCGGCGGCTAGCAGTTTCTTTTTCATCTGAGCTAACTCCCTGTGTGTTGTGTGTATTGTGTGTTGGTGATGCGTACACAAGCGGTGTGCGCCATGCAGTGGACACTGGACACAAGCCCATCCGCAGTGCACGACAACCTCATGCAAGGCAGATGGTAAGGAGCGCGATGGCAATTGATCAAATTCATGCGATCAATCAAAAACATAAACAAGGCTGATTTTTTGAGGAGCGCAAAGCGCGCTATTTTAAAAAGCTTTTCTTTTCCGACGCGCTTGTCGAAAGCGGTGCGGTCAGCGCTCAGCACCAGCGCCTTATCATGACAACAAGACCTGATCGGCACCATGCAAGTGCGATGCATCACCATAACGGCGCGTGCATGCGTTGTCGGCGGTGCGTGAAGGCGATGCGACACTCCCGACGAATTTTTTTCAATTGTCGTTTTTCACCAACGGCAATGCGAAACAAAAACTGGTGCCGCGCGGTTCAGCCGGTTGCGCCCAGATATCGCCGCGATGTCGCGCGATGATATTTTTGCAGAGCGCCAGGCCGATACCGTTGCCGCTCACCTTCGACGAAAAGAAGCCATCGAACAAGCGTTCGCGATGGCCCGCCTCCAGGCCACCGCCATGGTCGGTCACGCGGATCAGCGCAGTGTTGCCGGCCTGTTCGCTGCTGATACGGATACGACGCAACTCCACCGGGAAGCGGCTCATCTCTTCAATCGCGTTGAACGCCAGGTTCAGGATCACCTGGCCGATCAGCACCTTCTCGCAGCTCACCATGAGCTTATCGGCGGCCGGCGCCAGTTCCAGCTTGACATGGGTCTCCGCAGCTTTCAGTTCGATAAAGTAACGCACCTCATTGAGGGTCTCATTGAGGTTGATCAAGGTTTCGGTTTGTTCCAGCTTGACGACATACTCGCGCACGCTCTTGATGATGGCGGCGGCGTGATCGACCTGGCGGCCGGCGTTGCCGAGTCCCCATAAAATGCTCTCGCGCTGGATGTCTTCACTATTCAGGCGCAGCATCGCGCCTTCGAGGAAGTTGCGGATCGCTACCAGCGGCTGGCTCAGCTCATGCGCGATCGCCGTCGCCATTTCACCCATGGCGTTGTGGCGCGCGAGGTATTCCAGGGCCGCCTGATTGCGTCGCCGCGCATCTTCCGCATCGACCTGATCGGTGACGTCACGGAAATGCAGCAAGTGTCCCTTGAGGTCATTTTCGATTTCGATATAACGGCAGGAAGCCTGGTGCCAGCGCCGCTGACCGTTCTTGAGGATGATCTGATAGCGAATCGGGAACGAGATGGCATCCGGTAGCGCCAGCGTCAACAGCTCCAGCAATTCGTCGCGCGACACCGGCTCGCACAGGTCGCTGAAGCTGGCCGGCGTCTGCTGGCCCGGCCGCACGCCCAGCAGCTTGCGGCCGGCGTCGCTGATATATTCGATACCGCCGTCTCCGCGCAGCACCGCTACCCCTTCGTCGGAGTCTTGCATGAATTCCTTGAGGCGGCTTTCCAGGCGCTTCATTTCGCGCTTGATCTGTTCTTCGCGCGCAATGTCCCGAAACTGCACCATGATGACGTCCTGGTGCGCCAGCTTGACCAACGTCGCGGTCGCCTCTGAGAGTATCTCTTCACCGTTCTTGGCGCGATAACACCACTCGACCACATTACTTCCATGCAGCACTGCGCCATGCAGCCATTGCCGTCCGATCTCGCGGCGATACTCGTGCGAGCGCCGGCTCATGTCGGGCGCCTTCAGCGGCAGCAGCTCTTCCAGTGTGAAGCCGAGCACCGAACAGGCCGAGGGATTGGCCCACAGTATCGATTTCGATTCGGCGTCGTGCAGGATGATGCACATGGTCAACGCATCCATCATGCGCTTGAAATCTTCGAGCTCGAAGGCGACTTGCATTGCGGGGTCGCTGTCGGATTGGTCCGCGGGGCTGGGTGTTTCGATAGGCATGGCGAGCGTCGGATTGAATAAGGCAAATTGATTATAGTCCGCACCGGCGCTGTTCCCGGCAGCATTGCGTGATGTTGCCATTTCACCTAGGGGATTTCTTTAGCGGCCTGACTGTAACTACTTAAAAATCCCCCAATCGTCCCGATTGAACCGGGCAAGCGCGATGCCTACACTCGATTCCAGGTCGGTCGGCTTGGTGTGCGGCCACACGCAACACACTCTGGAGAATCAAATGTCCCAATCAGAAACCATGGACGCATCTGCGGCTGCTGTACAGAAAGAGGAAGACGCAAAGGGAAACGGCATGACGCAACTGTTCAGTGAAATCCGCGAGCGTCGCGATGAGTTCAGTCGCCTGCGCCACGTACCGAAAGAATTCATTGCCCGGCTCAAGAAGTTGGGCGTCTATCGCGCTGCGACACCGGCCTGTTTCGGCGGATCTGGCCTGGCACCGGCCGCCTTTTTGCAGTTGATAGAAAAAATCTCCGAAGCCGACGGCTCGGTTGGCTGGGTCGCCAGCTTTGGTTCGGCATCGGTGTATCTGGCAGCGCTGCCGAAATCTACGCAGGCCAAACTATATGCCGAGTCGCCCGACCTCGTCTTCGCTGGCGGCTTGTTCCCGATCCAGGCCGCGGTGCAAGTCGACGGCGGCTGGACGGTCAACGGTACCTGGAAATTTGCCAGCGGCTGCAAAGGCGCCGACATGCTCGGCGTCGGCATCGGTGCAGCAGTGCCGGGCCAAGCTGGTTCCAAACCACGCACCGCGGTGCTGCCACCGAGCAAGGTCGAGATCATCGAGAACTGGGACGTCATGGGCTTGTCCGGTACGGGCAGCCATGATTTGCGCGTGACGCAGCAATTCGTCGCCGACGAGTGGACCTTCATCCGTGGCGGCGCGCCGACCATCGATGAGCCGCTGTATCGCTATCCGACCATTGCCTACGCCGCGCAAGTGCTCGGCGTCGTCAACCTCGGCATCGCCCGCGCCGCCATCGACGATATCGCCAACATGGCCGGCGGTCGCGTCGCCATCACCGGCGCGCCAAAACTGGCGGATCGCTCTTATGTTCGTATCGAAGTCGCCAAGGCGGAGGCGCAGCTGCGTTCCGCGCGCGCCTTCTTGTACGACACGACTGATGACGTCTGGCAATCGATCCTTGCCGGCAATCCGGTCACGCCGGAACAAGTCAGCCTGCTGCGCCTGACTGCGGTGGAAGTGGCGCGCGTGGGCAATGAAATCGCGCAAAGCATGTTCAGCCTGGCCGGCACGACCGCGATCTATTTGAACCATCCCTTGCAGCGTTATCTGCGCGATGCCGCCGTGGTCAAGCAACACGCCTTCCTCGGTGAAGGCATCTACGACGGTGCTGGCGCAGTGGCGCTGGGCGTGCCACCGATGCCCGGCTTCCTGTAATCGCAGTACTTAATTTCATAGAGAAGAACATGACACAAATTGTTGATAAAGATCCCTTGCGCGTCCTCTTTTGCGTCGGCGTGACGCAAAACTTTTTTGACTTGCCGGCCAGCCAGACCGGCGCCGTCTGGAAAGCCTATGGCGAAATGATGACGGCTTTGAATGAAATGCCGGGCATCAAGGTCATTGGCACCATGGATGATGACCGCACCATGGTCGGCGCATCTGAATCCTGGCCATGGACCTTCTACATCATGGCCGACGTGGTCGATCTCGACACCGTCGTGGCGGGCTGCAATCTGTTTCGCACCACCATGATCGGCGAAGAGCGCTTGTGGAAATACGGCCGTATCGAAGCGCGCATTGGTCGCGCCCTGATCATCCAGGGCAGCTGATTTTCCTGCTGTGCAGATTTTCGTATTGCCTTACTTATTTGCTCTATCCGGGAACACAGATGAACCACAAGATTGCACTGGTCAGCGGCGCGGCGCGCGGCCTCGGCGAAAAAATTGCGCGCAAATTGCACGCCGCCGGTTATAAGGTCGCGCTCGCCGACATCGACCTGGAACAGGCGAGCACAGTCGCCGCCAGCCTTGACGCCAGCGGCGACACCGCACTGGCGCTGGCGCTCGACGTGCGCCGCAAGCAGGATTTCATCGCCGCTTGCGATGCGCTGGCGTTGCGTTGGGGCGGCGCGACGGTGCTCGTCAACAACGCAGGTCAATCGCGCGTGGCGGCGCTGATGGACATCTCGCCGGAAGAGTTCGACGAGGTTGTCGCCATCAATCTCAAGGGCACGTTTCTTGCGTGTCAGATCTTCGGAAAATATTTTGCCGAACGCGGCTATGGACGCATCGTCAACATCGCCTCGCTCGCGGGTCAGACCGGCGGCACCGCCACCGGTGCGCACTATGCGGCAGCCAAAGGCGGCGTGCTGACGCTGACCAAAGTATTTGCCCGCGAGCTGGCCGCCAACGGCGTGACGGTCAATGCAATTTCGCCGGGCCCGCTGGATCTGCCCATCGTGCACGAGTCAGTGCCGGCCGAAAAGCTGAAAGCCATCACCCAGACCATCCCCACACGTTCGCTGGGCAATGCTGATTTCATTGCGGATGCGGTGTTGCTGCTGGCTTCCGCAGAAGCCGGTTCGGCGACCGGTGCCTGCCTGGATATCAATGGCGGTTTGTTCATGCGATGAGCGGCTGTGATAGTGAGGTGGCGCCGGCATCCATTTTTTTTATTGCAGGCAGGTTTTCGCATTTGCTCGACAAGCTGATTTAAGAACTGACTCATTCATCCAGGGAGAATACCAATATGCTGCTCAAACGTCTGATTGCCGCGTCGCTGGCGCTGACCGCCGTATCCGTTACCGCCGTCGCATATGCGCAGATCAAGATCGGTGTCGTGACCTCATCGACCGGTCCTATTTCGCTGGTCGGTATTCCGCAAAAAAATACCGTACCACTGCTGCCGACCAAGGTTGGCGACCTGAGTATTGAATACATTTCGCTCGACGACGGCAGCGATCCGAGCCGCTCGGTTACCGAAGTCAAGAAGCTCATTTCCGAATACAACGTCGATGCCATCATCGGACCGAGCGGTTCGCCCAACTCGGTCGGCGTGATTCCCTTTGTGGCCGAGGCAGGCGTTCCGATGCTGGCGCCGGTCGGCACCGCGGCCGTGGTGTTGCCGATGACCGAGCAAAAAAAATGGGTCTTCAAGACCACGCAAAATGATGACCTGATCGCCAAGGCTTTGGTTGAGCAAATGGTCAAAGCCAAGGTCAAGACGATCGGTTTCATCGCCATCAACGATCCATACGGTGAAAACTGGGGCCGCGTGTTCGGCGACCTCGCCGTCAGGAACAACATCAAGATCGTCGCCAACGAACGCTATCAGCGCACCGATACCTCGGTGACGGCGCAGGCTCTCAAGGTCATGGCTGCCAGTCCGGACGCAGTGCTGGTGGCGGCGCCGGGTGGTGCTACCGTGCTGCCGCAAACCACGCTGGCGGACATGGGCTACAAGGGCCAGATGTACCAGACCCACGGTGCGGCACTGCCGGCTTTCCTGCAATTGGGAAAGAAGAAAGTCGACGGTACCATCCTCGCCGCCAGCCTGATGCTGGTGCTGCCTGAAATTGCCGACAGCAATCCGTCGAAGAAAATCGCGCAGGACTACATCACCGCCTATACCAAGATGTACGGCAGCGCTCCCGCCACCTTTGGCGCCAATGTGTATGACGCCGGCCTGCTGTTGCAACGCGCAATTCCGACTGCCGCCAAGAAAGCCAAACCCGGCACCAGGGAATTCCGAGCCGCCCTGCGCGATGCGCTGGAAAGCACTAAAGAGCTGGTCGCCACCCAGGGCGTCTACAACATGACGGCGGCAGACCACAGCGGTTTCGACGAACGTGGCCGCGAACTGATCCAGGTCAAGAACGGCAACTGGACGCTGCTCAAGTAAGCAGCGACGGCACTTGCAGGAAACCCGGCCGGCGGCATCAGCGTGATGCGGCCGACCCCAGACGACAGGCACTTGCTCCGACTGCGCGTGCAGCGCGCGGCAGCAAGCCCAAGAAGGACACTGTAATGAATCTTCAAATCGTGGCGCTGCTGGGACAAGACGGCATCACCAATGGCGCGATTTATGCGCTACTGGCCTTGTCCATCGTGCTGGTGTTTACCGTCACGCGCATCTTGCTGATCCCGCAGGGCGAGTTCGTCGCCTTCGGTGCGCTGACCATGAGCGTTATCCAGAACGGCCAGCGCCTCTGGGTAGTATGGCTGTTGGTTGCCCTGTGCGTCGCCGCGGCGCTGCTGGATGTGGTCGACATGCTGCGCCAGAAGCGCAGCCGACCCTCGATCTGGTTGCCGGCCAAACTGCTTTACGCCGCCGTGATGGCGGGGCTGGCGTTTACGTTGCCGTTGGCAACGTTGCCAATGTTGCTGCAAGCCATCCTGACGCTGGCTTTGCTGGTGCCGACCGGACCATTGATGTATCGACTGGTGTTCCAGCCGATTGCCAGCGCCACGCCGCTGGTGCTGCTGATCGTATCAATTGCCTTGCATGTGGCGCTGGTCGGCGTCGGCCTGCTGGTATTCGGTCCCGACGGCGCACGTACTGCACCGTTCACCGACAGCAATCTGTCGCTCGGCTCATTCAACCTGAATAGCCAGGCGCTGTGGGTGATCGGCGTATCGATCGGCTTGATCGTCGCGCTGTACCAGATGTTCGAACGCACGCTTTACGGCAAGGCCTTGCGCGCCGCCGCGATGAACCGCATGGGGGCGCGCCTGATGGGGATTTCACCGGTGTTCGCCGGCAAGGCCATGTTTTTCCTGGCGGCGCTGATCGGCGTCATGTCCGGCATCCTGATCGCACCGATCACGACCATCTATTACGACTCCGGATTCCTGATTAGCCTCAAGGGTTTCGTCGGCTCGATTATCGGCGGCCTGGTCAGTTATCCGGTGGCGGCGATCGGCGCCGTGTTCGTCGGCCTGATCGAATCATTTTCCACCTACTGGGCCAGTGCCTATAAAGAGATCATTGTGTTTGTATTGATTATTCCCGTATTGCTGTGGCGTTCGCTGACCAGCCGTCATGTGGAGGAAGAAGAGTGAAGCGCGATCTTTCCGGTTCCTCAGTCGGCACCGCTGATGACAGCGCTGCCCCGCGTAAGCCTTCCTTGGTTTTTTCGCTATCGGCGCATGCCGGCGTGCTGGTATTCGTCGTGTTGCTGACGGTGGCGCCGTTCGTCTTGAGCCCGTTCTACATCACTTTGCTCAACAACATTGGCCTGAGTTCGCTGGTGGTGCTGGGCCTGGTGCTGCTGACCGGCGTCGCCGGGCTGACCAGTTTCGGCCAGGCTGCGTTTGTCGGCCTGGGCGCCTATATCTCCGCAGCGCTGAGCACCGGCGTCGTGGAGTTGCCGGCTGCGCTGGGGTGGATGCATTCGCCATGGGCGGCCCTGTGTATCGCCCTGGTTTGCACTGCGTTGCTGGCCCTGCTGCTGGGCAGCCTGACGCTCAAGCTGTCGGGGCACTACCTGCCGTTGGGCACCATCGCTTGGGGCATCAGCTTGTATTTCATCTTCGGCACGCTGCAAAGTATGGGTGGCCAGACCGGCATGTCGGGCATTCCGCCGATCACCTTGTTCGGCCTGACGCTGGGGAGTGACCGTTTGATTTATGGTTTGATCTGGCTGGCCGTGATCGCCTGTGCCTACGGTCTCATCAACTTGCTTGATTCGCGAGAAGGTCGCGCCATCCGCGCTTTGAAGGGTGGCATCGTGATGGCCGAAGCGATGGGTATCGATACCGCACGCTCGCGTATTGTGATCTTCGTCATCGCCGCCTTGCTGGCGAGTTTGTCGGGTTGGTTGTACGTACACATGCAACGCTTCGTCAATCCCTCGCCGTTCGGCCTGCAATTCGGTATCGACTATCTGTTCATGGCGGTGCTCGGCGGCGCCAGTCATGTCTGGGGCGCAGTGCTGGGCGCCGGCGTGATCGTGGTGCTGAAAGAATGGTTGCAGGGCGTCTTGCCGGCACTGTTGGGACGCAGCGGTAATTTCGAAAGTATCGTCTTCGGCTTGCTGATGATTGTCATGCTGCAGCGTTCGCGTGACGGTATCTGGCCCTTTTTTTCCGGCTTGTTTTCCAAAGTCTTGCCGGCCCGCAGCCAGCAACGCAAGCTCAATCTGCAGGCGTTGCCACTGGCGCGTCGCAGCATGGTGCATCCGAATGAAGTCGTGCTGGATGTGCGCGATGTGACGCGCCGCTTCGGCGGCTTGGTCGCCAACAATCAAATGAACCTGACAGTGCTCAGCGGCGAAGTGTTGGCGCTGATCGGCCCCAACGGCGCCGGCAAGTCGACGTTGTTCAATCAGATTTCCGGTGTCGACATACCGACTTCCGGCACGGTACTGTTTCGTGGTCATGACGTCACCGGCAAAGGTTCGCGCCATATCGCCGCGCTCGGCATGAGCCGCAGCTTCCAGCATGTGCGCTTGCTGCCGCGCATGACGGTGCTGGAGAACGTTGCCATCGGCGCCCACATGCGCGGCAAGCGCGGGGTATTGTCAGCGGTGTTGCGCCTGGATCGCGATGAAGAAGCCCGTCTGCTGGCCGAGGCTGCGCGCCAGATCGAACGGGTCGGCCTCAAAGAGCAGATGTTCGACGCGGCCGGTGCTTTGTCGCTGGGGCAGCAGCGGATACTTGAAATCGCACGAGCGCTGGCCGCAGATCCGTGCCTGCTGCTGCTGGACGAACCGGCTGCCGGCCTGCGTCTGGGTGAGAAGCAGGCGCTGGGAGAACTGCTGCGCAAGCTGCGCGCCGAAGGCATGGCGATCTTGCTGGTGGAGCACGATATGGACTTCGTCATGGAGCTGGTCGATCGTATCGTCGTCATGGATTTCGGCACCAGAATTGCGGAAGGCTTGCCGGAAGAAATTCAAAACAACCCGGCCGTGCTGGAAGCCTACCTGGGAGTGAGCGATGACCAATAAGGTGTTGGAAGTGCGCGAACTGAGCGCCGCCTACGGCAAGGTGAAAGTTTTGTCGGGCATCACTGTCAGCGTGGAAGAGGGCAAGATTGTTACCGTCATCGGTCCTAACGGCGCCGGTAAAACCAGTTTGTTGTCGGCCATGATGGGCGTGCTGCCGTCGCAAGGCGCTATGTTGTTTGACGGCACCATCCGTCATTCGCCGGAAGTCGAGCAGATGGTCGCCGCCGGCATGACGCTGGTGCCCGAGAAGCGCGAGTTGTTCAGCGAAATGAACATTGAAGACAACTTGCTGCTCGGCGCATTTCATCGCTATCGCACCGGCCAGCGCGACTATCGCGACACGCTGGAAGAAGTCTACAACTTGTTCCCGCGCTTGCGCGAGCGGCGTACGCAATTGGCCGGCACCTTGTCGGGCGGCGAACGCCAGATGCTGGCGGTCGGTCGTGCGCTGATGGCCAAGCCGAAATTGCTGATGCTGGACGAACCTAGCCTGGGCCTGGCGCCGCTGATTGTACGTGAGATTTTCCGCATCATCGCCGAGCTGCGTCGCCGCGGCGTATCGATCTTGCTGGTCGAACAAAATGCCCGCGCCGCCTTGCAGGTGGCGGACTACGGCTACGTGCTGGAAAATGGCGAGATCAAAATGCATGGGCCGGCCAGCCAGTTGGCGCACGACCCGCGTGTGATTGAGGCCTATCTGGGCTTGAGCGGCAAGCATCAGGATCGCCTGGCGGGTTAAGCCGGAAAACACAGAATTACCCCAACAGCAGCCTCGCAGGTGCGCGGTCGCAGGGGATCGCTTTATCCGCATTTTTGCAGTAAAGGAAAGCAACATGACGACAGCAGACAGCATGCGTATCTGCATTGCCGGCGCCGGCGCTATCGGTGGCACACTGGCGGTGCGGTTCAGCGCCGCCGGCCACCAGGTCAGCGTGCTGGCGCGCGGCAAGACGTTGCAGACGATTCGCGCGCAAGGATTGACGCTGCACGACCAGCATGGCGTCACGCAGGCGATGCCGGTCGCCAGCGACCTGCCCGAGTTCGGGGTACAGGACGTGATCTTTGTGTGCGCCAAGAGCCAGGACCTGGCGGCATTGTTGCCGCAACTGGCGCCGCTGATCGGTGCGCAGACCGTGGTGATCCCAACCAACAACGGGGTGCCGTGGTGGTATTTCTATCGCGAAGGCGGCCGCTTCGACGGTGCGCAGGTACGCGCAGTCGATCCCGACAATCGCATGGCGCAGGCGGTGTCGGACGACAAACTGATCGGTAGTGTGCTCTTCATTACCGCCGAGGTGGTGGAGCCGGGCGTGATCAAATCGGTCAACCCGCACCTTATCGTGCTTGGCGAACCTTCCGGCGAGATGAGCGAGCGCCTGGCGCGTATCCGCAGCGCGATTGAAGGCGCCGGTATCGAGGCGCGCGCCACCGATCGCATTCGCGACAAACTGTGGACCAAGATTATCGCCAACATCAGTTCCAATCCGCTCTCGGTCATCACGCAGGCGACCCTGCAACAGTTGTATGGCTTGCCGGAATTGCGCGAGGTGGTGATGCAGATCATGCGCGAGGCCTTGCTGGTGGCTTCGTCCTACGGCGCGCGCGTGGACATTGATCCTCTCACGTTCGTGCAACTGGGTGAGGCCATGGGGCCGTTCCGCACGTCAATGTTGCAAGACCTCGACCGCGGCCGGCCGCTGGAACTGGCCGCCATCGGCGATGCCGTGCTGGAGCTGGCGCAGCGCTTCGACGTGCCGATGCCGATGACGCGCACGGTGATTTCGTTGGCGCGTTTCCGCGGCGAAGCGACGCGGCAAAGCGCTGTGTAGCGGTTACCTAATCCGCGGCGCCCGGACCTATCGTCACGACGACTCTTATCATGAATCAGGAGCAGAACCATGCAAACCAGGGAATTCAGTTACGGTGAAAGCAAGCCGGCACAGTGTAGCGACGCCGAATGGGCATTGCGGATACAACTGACACATTGTTATCGCCTGGTCGATTATCTGGGCTGGACCGAGATGATTTTCAACCACATTTCGGCGCGCGTCGCGGGGCCGGAGAACCACTATCTGGTTAATCCGTTCGCACTTAACTACAACGAAGTGCTGCCTTCCAATCTGCTCAAGGTGGGGCTGGACGGCCAGTTGGTCGAACCGGCCGATTACAAAGCCAACCCGGCCGGCTTCGCGCTGCACAGCGCCATCCACGGCGCCCGCGATGACCTGCATTGCGTGATCCACACACACACCACGCCGATCTCGGCGGTGACGATGAAGAGGTCGGGTTTCGAGCACAACGATTTCTACGGCGCGCAGTTGTTCGGCCGCATCGGCTATCACGACTTCGAAGGCATCACGCTGTTTGCGGAAGAGAAAGAACGCATGCTGGCCAGCCTCGGCAGCAAGCACATCCTGGTGCTGCGCAATCACGGGGTGGCGGTGTGCGAGAGGGATATTCAGCGCGCCTTCTTCCTGTTGTGGACAGTGCAGCGCGCCGCCGAAATCCAGTCTGCCGGACGCGCCATGGGGGGTGAAGACATTCAACTGAGCAACGATGTCCGGCAAAAATGCGCCGACCTGACCGGCCAACTGATCCGCAATGACGGCTTTGCCGAGTTGTTCTTCGAGGCTATCGTGAGGAAAATGCTCAAGGCGCAGCAGTTGATCTGACCGCAGGCGTACGTCGCAGCGCTTCGTTTCTCTTAGCTTATCCCGCCCTCCGCATGCTGTTTACGAGCGTGCGGACGGCGCCTATACGCTTCTCGGCCTACATTTTCCGTTCCGCATCATCCGCTCTATTTATCAACACCATGCACAACATGAATTTGATTTGTCGAATTCGCGCGCTTACCATCAGTCAATCGTTTGATGGCAACACATCATTCGCCGCCTGTCTTTATGCAGCACGCCTGAGGCGGACTGCCATTGATCAATGCAGCAATGCATCAACGCTGGAGCAGTAATGCCTAACATCGAGATGTTTGTCGTAGCCGGACTGAGCGATCAGCAAAAGGAAAATTTGATCGATGCCTTGACGGCGGCCACCGTCGAAGCCATCGATGCACCGATAGAATCGATCCGCGTCTGGCTGTCGGAAATCCCTGCCGCGCAATTTGGCATTGCCGGCAAGTCGGTGGCAGCGATTGAAGCGACCAGGAAAATATCCCAGGCCGACTAGGCAAGAGGATTGAGCAACATCGCAACGATGGTCGGCATGAACAATGCCATCTTCGCATCATTTTCGTCAGCGTCTAAATTACTAAAACAGGTCGTCGTGAGCTATCGGACGATCCGATTCAGGAGAGCACTATGTCCATCATTCAGGTCTTCTTCATTGCCGGTCGCACCGACGAGCAGAAGGAGCGACTGATCGGCGCATTGACCGATGCTGCCGTCAAGACCATCGGTATCGATCGCAGCGATGTGCGCGTCATTCTCAAAGACATTCCCAATACCGAATACGGCATCGCCGGCAAGACTGCTAAATCACTGGGACGCGGCGTAGGCCGTTCACCGACCTGCGGCTGAGTTATCGCGGTTGACGGTATGTCGGCAGTAACTACGTTCCATTAGTTGAGGGCGTGCCAATAACACAATCAAGTCGCAGGTTTTTTAGGTGAATGGTGCGAGATCATAGCGCAGCCTCTGCAGCGTTCGTACGTACAGCGCTCACCATTCTGGCTCGGTGATACCACGAGCAGCAACCAGCAGCGCACCTTACGAGCACTGGATTTCCAAGTAGCATCTGGCGACGGATTTTTGGATGCAACGGAATATGTCACATCGATTTGATGCGTCAAGCTAGCGCGTTTGGTCACCGTCGCGCATCTCGAAAATTGCCCGCTGCACGGCATCAATGTCGGCATCGCCAATATGCCGGTGCGTGACCAAGCGCAGGCTGCGCCGATTGACGGCGCGCGCCAGGATGCCGCGTTCAGCCAATTTTTTTTCCCAGGCATATGCATCGCCACCTTCGGCGTGTAGGTGCAGGATATTCGTGTGCGGCGCATCTGCATTGACCAATGCGGGATCGATGGCATGCAGCAGTTCCCAGAGTCTGTGCGCGCGCCGGTGGTCGTCGGCTAGGCGGACTGTCATGTTGTCGAGGGCGACCAGGCCGGCCGCGGCCATGATGCCTGCCTGACGCAAGCCGCCGCCGACCATGCGACGAAAAACGCGGGCGCGCTGGATGAATTCGGCCGTCCCCGCCAATACCGATCCCATTGGCGCGCTCAGGCCTTTGGACAGGCATAAGCTGATGCTGTCGCCATGTGCGCTGATAGTGGCGATAGAAACGCCGAGTGCGATCGCCGCATTGAACGCGCGGGCGCCGTCGATGTGTACAGGGACATTGGCTGACCGGGCCAGTGCTGCCACCTGCTGCATATACGGCAGGCTAGGGACATAGCCGCCGGAATGATTGTGACTGGTTTCCATCGCGATCATGGCGGTCGGCAATCCATAGCGCGAAAAAGACGGGCGTATCGATTCGCGCAAGACATCGATCTGCATTTCCCCCTTGTGCGACGGTATGCGCACGCAGAACAAGCCGGCTAGATGCGATAAACCACCTGCTTCCGACAGCGCGATATGTGATTGTTCATCAACCAGCGCTTCGCCGCGTTCGCGAGCATGTGCCAATGTGGCGATGACATTCCCCATGGTGCCGCTGACAACGAATAGTGCGTCTTGTTTTCCGGTCAGTTCAGCCGTACGCATTTCCAAATGGCGCACCGTCGGGTCGCCCTCTAGCGTGTCGTCGAGTAGCGTGGCGACGCGCATCTGCTCCCACATTTCCGCGGTAGGCCGCGTGACCGTATCGCTACGAAAATCGATCATGCAAACTCCTTGGGCTGGATGTCTCCGGAAGCGGCGATGTTGGCTCCGGCCTGTTCATAAGGTACTCCAGCGAGTTTCATCACCAGTTTAATCGCGACCGTATTACTGAATACATTGATTGCGGTGCGCCCCATATCCAGGAACGCGTCAACACCGGCGATCAGCGCCAACGCTTCGACAGGTATGCCAATGGTGGTCAATACCATCGCGATGGCGACTAAGCCGCCGGACGGCACATTTGCGCTGCCTTTGCTGGCAAGCGTGGTGACAATAATGATGGACAGCAGCGTATGCCAGTCTAGCGAAATATGATAAGCGTCCGCCAGATAGCCTACAGCCAGCGCGAAATACATGATGGAACCGTCGCGATTGAAGGCGTAACCGAGTGGCAGCACGACCGATGCAATCGCCTTGGGGACACCCATGTCGACCAGTTTTTCCATATGCAGCGGCAATGTGGCTTCGGACGAACGTGTGGTGAAAGCCAATATCATCGGTTCGCCGATATCGCGCGTAACCTTCAGCGGATTTTCTCCGATGGCCTTGAGCAGTACCCAGAAAATCACCAGCAACAGCGCCAGGCCAAGATACATTACGCCGACCAGTTTGATCAGCGAAAGTATGGTGCTTATCCCTTGTGTCGCAAACAGCCACGCGATGATCGCGAAGATCGCAATGGGGGACAAGGCGATAATCCAGCCGGTCAACTTGAAGATCGCGGCCATCAGAGCATCGAGCGCGTCGATCAGCGGTTTGGCGCGCGCTCCGACAGAAGCCAGAGCCATGCCCAGCAAGACGGCAAACACGAGTACCGGCAGCAAGTTGCTGCCGCTCATGGCGGCCACAACATTAGAGGGAATCATCTCCAAGAAGAACTTGGTCCAGTCAACCGTGGTGTTGATGTCTTTCGGTATTTTGGCGGTCACCGCTAAATTGGCGCCGAGTCCGGGACGGAACACATGATTGAGCGCGAGTCCGATCACAATGGACACCACCGTGGCGACAAAAAAATACACCATACTAATCGCAGAAATCTTGCCCAGTTGCTTGGCCTGATTACCCATCTGATAGATGCCCAGCGTGATGGCGGTGAACACGAGTGGCACCACGATCATCTTGATCGCTTGGACGAATGCTGTACCTACCGGCTGCAAGGTCTGAGCCAGATGAGGCGTCAGGAACCCGAACAGAATGCCCAGCACAAGGCCAAGCAGCATTTGCAGCGGCAAAGGAATTGGGCGTTTGGTACGAGATTGCGGCATGGCGAACTCCGGGCGATGATGAAACGGAACGGTCAAGGGGCCGCGGCGGCTTTGGATAGAGCACCGGCGGGTGTCAGCACACGCAGGCGCGCCTGCAAGGCATTGCTCAAATGCTCCCACGCGCGCCGCTGCGCTTCGGCAGGCTGGCGCGTTTCAATGGCGGCATAAATATTCAAATGCTCTCGTACAGCAACCCTTGTCCGCTCTGCGTCGTAGCCGTCGACTTTTTGCAGCGCAAGGCCACTCTGTGCACGCAGATTGCGATAGAACTCATGCAATCGCTGATTGTTGGCGGCACGGAACATCGCTTCGTGAAAGATCCAGCCGACCTTCTGTGCTTGGCTGACGTCGAGACGACCTAGCTGGTCTTCTGTTGCAATGTGCAGTAGATCGGCGGCGCAGGCGCGCAGCTCATCGGTCGGGCCACGTTCTGCGGCCAAAAAGGCCGCCATGCCTTCCAGCGCCAACCGGGTTTCGTGAATCTCGCGCAGATCGTCAAGGGAAAGCTGCCGCACGAAGGTGCCACGCATAGGGGAAATATCGAGCAAACCGTCCCGTGCCAATGCCTTGATCGCTTCGCGCACCGGAGTCCGGCCGATGCCGAGACTGTCCGACAAGCCCCGTTCGGACAGCGGATCACCAGGCGAAAGGGCTCCCGAAACGATCATTTCATGAATTTGGACATAAGCAGTGTCGCGGCTGGACAGTGACGGTGTGATCTGGCTCATGTCTGGGATACTACTGGTATACCAGTAGTGACGCAAGCGCCGAAATCAATCATCAGTGCGTGCGCCCTAGCCTTGAAGAATCTCGTGAACAAGATTTTCGAGTACGAGCAGCAGGTGCAGCGTCTGGTCATGAAGGAAACTGCAGCGCGGGCGAAAGATCGCGGTATCAACATCAATGACTATGTGAAGGTGAAGTGCAAGCGATGGACAGAAGCTTTTCGGATGCTTTCGGGATGGGCAACGTTGCGTAATCGAGCGACGTCGCACTATGACGGCGACATCAAAGCCCAGGTCGACCTATTACTGACGATTGAACGCGAGAAGGTCGTGTATGTGGTGCATGCCTTCCGTCACTACAACATTTCTGTTTTGCGAGCCCTTGCAATCGTTGGCGGAAACAAAGTGCACGGCATTCAATTCAGCAAGGCATAACGCGGGTAAAGTACGGCAGGAAAGCGGTAGACGCCAAGAATTACGGAGCAAAAAGAAAAGGCCCACCGAGCGGTGGGCCTTTTCAATACTGGTGCTGGCTGCAGGACTTGAACCCGCCACCCTGATTACAAGTCCGAGCCAGAATTCAGTAAAAACAGTCACTTAGTTTTTTTTGCGCCGCAATCTGTAAAAAGACGCCACCCGCAAAGCCATATTGGGCCTCGCCAGAGAATTATTTGCGGAGCAGAAATTGGGGAAAACAAAATTGCGAGCAGGCATGAAAAAAGCACGTGCTCCGAGAAACTAAATCGATTTGACGCTTGAATTTGATCTACCCGATACGGCCGAGCGCGACATTTGAGTAATAAATTCTTGTGCATACGATAAAAGCACATGCAAGACCGGGCCGGCCCGACCAAATTCCTCTTTTACTAACCGCCCACACAAGCGAAACCCTTTTCCTGCACGTTGGACTGCAGCACGACTAGGGGTCGATTCTGCCCCCAAGTACAACGAGATACCGATAATGCCTTCGTTACCGACAGTGGCAAATTCGGTGGCCGAACCGTCCCTCATGACATATTGGAGAGAGACGATTGCCGAAGTCGGAAAATATACGTGGCTCAAGACCGTCTTTGATTCTTGCAACACCTGGCCCAAGGGCATATCTACAACTTCTAGTTGTGGCAGCCAGCGTAGCAGCGTCGCTTCGGGTAGTTTTGCTAGTAGTTTGTTATTTTGAAGGTCAATTAATGAAGTCATCGCGTCGCTACCTGTAAAGAATCTTGAGACACTTTAGAGCGACGATGAATCCGTGTATGTACGGTATCAAACATACCGCGGGGAATGACGTTGCATATTCCAGATAAAGTTGTGCAATGCCCGCTTTCGGCGGCGGGTCCGGACAGCGATTGAGAATGGTTCAGACAATCTGCAGCAGATGAAGCATCCTGACGTTAGACTTTGCTACTGTGTAGATTTGCATCGAAAACTGACCCACTTTTGGAGTGAACCCCTTGGGCTGGACCAAGGTTGATCGAGAAACTAAGCCGCTTGTCGGGCGTGTTGTGCTTCGAATTGGTTAGGTGATTGATAGCCCAGCGCTGAGTGCATAC
>Ga0209913_1000347_pt1 | contig 42097 bp, 29 predicted proteins | sample PersoiDNA2013203_FD_185805 | JGI IMG/M metagenome (GOLD analysis project Ga0209913, IMG submission 185805) | Permafrost soil microbial communities from the Arctic, to analyse light accelerated degradation of dissolved organic matter (DOM) -... | ecosystem: Environmental > Terrestrial > Soil >...
ATGAATATATTCGTTATTACAACCATGACCGGATTAAGTTAAAACTAAACGGCCTGAGTCCTGTACAGTACAGAACTCAGGCCGGTAAAACGTAGTAAAAGCCGTCCAACTTTAAGGGTTCACTTCACCTTGCGGAGGGTGCTTTTAATGAGGCTTTTACGAAAATCGTCCATACCAAACTTTACCAGATTCGCTTATTGCGACACAATCAAATGTAATATGTATTGATGGCGGGTCGCGAGACTTGTCACCGATGTCATGCAGTCCAGAAATATAAAAAGCGAACGCTTGGTGATTACTGTCCTCATCAAATCTAATGGATGCGGATTGTTTCAATACACATTTTTCTGTTACGCGATGTAATATTGTGTTTCTTAGGAGGGTCCTGAGATAGATGCCATTTAAACTTCCAGAGAAATGTTGATTGAGGAAGTCATTAATGAGGTCGATCCAAACACTGCCAAGCAGCTATATTCACGCATCCTATCTACGGCGTACATATTCACAGTTACTTGTACGTAGCATTGATGCCGATGGCTTACTTCACGCAGCCAATCTCAGACTCGAAGACATTAATATTCCAGACGCATTGATCGATATTCAACCGTGTAAGAAGCTAGTCAGCGAGGCGCGGAGAATATCAAATTGCCCTTGGCTAGGGCTTGAATTTGCTCGTGATAGTACGGCGCTGATTCACGGGGTTGTGGGGCTTGCGGCTACAGCGTGCCCTGATATCCGTAGTGCGCTACAAACCGTCGCAAGGTATGCGCATCTGCGCACGAATACATGTACGTTTGAGTACGTAGAAGATGTCTATGGTGGCAAATTAATCATTTCAAACAAATTTTCTTTCGATGAATTTAATCAATTTTTATTTGAATCACTATTTGCATCGTTGGTACGTTTTTTTCAAACATCGATTGCTTCCAATTTAGACCGAATCGTTGTCGATCTCCCATTTGTCGAAGAAAAATGGTCGACGATTTATCGTGATTTCAGCGCTTGTCAGTTACGTTTTGGTTTGCCGCGATTGACCTTTCACTTGCCTCCTGAGATGCTCAATAAAGCATGTGTCACTGCAGACCCAGAAGTTATGCAAACAAATCTTTACGAGTGCGAGAGAAAACGACAACGATTGCAAGGACGTAAAGCCTCCTTTGCTTCACGGGTAATTGAAGTTTTAAGGCGTATCGATTTGATGACTGAAGGCTTACCCGTTCTGTCTTATGTCGCCGATCAGTTATGTGTTTCTAGCAGAACATTAATGCGTAATTTAAAATACGAGGGTACGAGCTTCCAGAGCCTGCTTGATAGCAGTAATAAAGAACTTGCTACTTGGTACCTCAAGAATACCCAGGATTCCATTGAAATTATCGCACTGCGCCTTGGCTATCAAGATCCAAGAAATTTTAGCCGTACGTTCCGTCGCTGGTATGATGCTACGCCTAGTGAATACCGGCGGCGACAGGATGAATTGCTGGAAAAAGCGCATTGCGTGATGAGTGGTGTTTCTAGTTCCGTTTTGTCGTGCTAGCTCATCATTAGGTGCAGCTTTTTACCAGCTGTTGGGACCGCTATTTGTTATGCAACGCGAGCGGTTGTCATACTAATTAATGTTCGGTCGGTCTGGCCGTTGATAATGGTCATTGAGCACTTGAATTGGTTTTTTTCTCAGCGCCTCATCTATAAAAATTAGCAAAAAATGAGATATCAAGGAATTTGATACCTCTTGCATCATTTGTAAATGGTATCGTCAAAATGACCACGTTCCAGAGGCGTACAATTGGTTGAAAGCGGTTGACGTGGAAGAAGTCTTTCCTGATGCATATTCAAGATCAATATTGACTGATGTTGTTCTCAATGTCAGTCCTATACTTGCACTGCGCACCTGTTGTTTTTGATTGCGTTCCCATGTGTTCCATACTTTGCCAATATCCATACCTATTCTCGGGCTGACATACACATTGGACTGGTTGAATGGCATGGATAGCGTGTTACGAAAGACAAACCCGTTGTCGCCAGAAACATCCCAATCGGACATGCCACGGATATATGGTGCGTCTGAAATGCTCAGTTGTTCTCGTCCGTATAAACGTTGTGTTGAATATTGTCCCAAGAATTGCTGTTCATAGTTCAGTGTGTGATGATGAATGGGAATACTGCCACTCCAATTGTCTGAGAGCATCAATTTATCAAATTGAGCATGCGGATTTTGACGTTCGATCTCTGCAATGTCCTTGGTTGCATTCAATTTCTCAAGCCCACGTTGCCACTCAACATTGACTTTCAAGCTAGAGGAGGATAAGAGCATCGTATGATGAAGTGCGATGAGCGATTTAGTTATGACAGGACTTTGGTGCTCGATTAGGTTATCTGAGAGCGTTTTACGAACACTGGCGCGCAATAACTGTCCCGATAGACGGGTAATACTTTCTCCGTTGCGCTGAATGATACGTTCGAGCTGAACCGACGCTTGTTGTGTCCGACAGCGGTTTTGTGCTTTGACATCGTTAAGTAATATCGTTGATTCTTTACTGTATTCACTAATGTTTCCGTTGAGTAACCAATATCCATAGGGAACATTGTAAGATGTGCTGATATTTTGGGTGCCTGAAGATTGACTTCCCCCCATGGATAGAAAATCAGAAAACCCTAACGGACTGTCAAGAGAAACACTTGCGCGTCGCATTACTTTTCCTGTGTGGATCTCTCCCGAGTTGTCAATACCGATACTTCCATGTAGACGCTCTTTTTCCTGATTTTTTAATCTGATGATGACCGCACTGTCAGAACTTGGGTCGACATCGATTTCTGCGTGATTACTACTGAGTCGATTGATTTGTTCTAAACCCTGGTCAAGGTCACGACGATGAAGATAGGGATGATTTTTATAGCCTGGAAAAATAAAATCAGGATTGATCGTTTTGCTCGCACCGACAATATCGTCAATCCTTACTGGTTCAACAGACAAATGGATATCGTCACTTTTAGTGGATGACTGATGATTGATATGAATTTTAAAATAGCCTGCACTGACAAAAGAGGCTGTCATCAGTTTAGAAAAGTCGTTGAGATTTTTTTGTTCTATACACAAAGGTATATGATCTACGATGTGAGTTTGTTCCTTTTTCGATAGCAAATCGAGTCCGCTGACGATAACTGTTCGTCTGTCGCGGCACACAGGTTTGATATCAGAGGGATGTTCGGTGTCCTTGGTGAAGGTATTCTCTGCTACCTCCAGTGGTGCTGACGGCATGGCTACCTGGAGATTGAGCTCTTCGGCTGCCCTTGCTGGCAGCGCATGACTAACATACAGCAGCATGGCAGTGAGGCTTATGTTACTAAGGATTCCTGTGTTTTTTGTTTTTCTCGATGACATACAACACCCTCTAAATGCGGATATGAAATTGATGGGATACGTTTGGTGGATGTTCGCATCCATGCTCTGACACAATCAGCATCAGCATCAGCATCAGCATCAGCATCAGCATTTTTCAGAACCGGATTATGTACATCTAGCGTTGATTTTATTTTGCGTGGTTAAAGTCAAACACTGCTGTAAGTGACAAATCATCGTCGAAAACTGCCAAATTTCAGTAGGAGTGACTCTATTAGTTGATAGGAGGAAATTTGGTAAGAAATGCTTGGAAATAATGGTTGGTTTATTTGTGGTTGGATAAGAAAATGTTCAGGCGTAAAATGCAGCATGATCGTCACTTCACTCTTTTTGGGTCTTTTATTTTTATATGCAAAAAAAACGATGTGCCTGGGCAAATACGGCGAATCCCCTTTACCTTCATTACCATGATCACGAGTGGGGCGTTCCTTGTCATGATGAGCGACGTTTGTTTGAAATGTTGAATTTGGAAGGAGCACAGGCAGGTTTAAGTTGGGAAACCATTTTGAACAAACGCGAAAATTACCGACGTGCATTTGACGACTGGGATGCTCATCAAATAGCTTGTTACGACGATGAGAAAGTCGCAGCGTTGTTAGCCAACCCTGGAATTGTGCGTAATCGTTTAAAAGTGGCGGCTGCGATAACGAACGCTAAAGCCTACCTGCGTTTGTGCCAAGAAGAGAACAGCTTAGAGAAGTATCTGTGGGCTTATGTTGATGGCAAACCGATATACAACAATGGTGAACGTATTATTACGACACCGTTGTCCGATCAGATTTCGAAGGATTTACGTCAACGCGGTTTTAAGTTTGTCGGGTCAACGATTATCTATGCTTACATGCAAGCGATCGGCATGGTGCATGACCATGCTGCCGATTGTGAATGGCATCAGCCGGCTTGAACTAGCACTGAGTGAATGCTATTTGTTGGAACAGATCGGCAAACGTTGATGCAAAAAATGTCTGTGCCGACTTGCAGGGATTTTTTTACTGTCATCGTACTGCGTTGAATTCACATGGAGATGAATTCTCCATTATCTCTCGTCGACTCCAATTCGACTCTCTCAATGCAAAAAATTGTTACTTTTTGTTGTATTTCATTAATATACTTTATTGAAACAAAAAAGGTCCTTTAAACTTCTTTAAAGAAATTTTTAGGAAGCGATAATGGCTGCTCTCCAAGAGCTAGAAATGTATAGCGTGCATTCGTCTTATGTACGCCGCATGTATTCGCAACTATTGGTGCGAAATGTTGATGCGATCAAAGTGCTTGCGGCGTCAGGCCTTACTCTTGAGCAGATCAATATCGCAGATGGCATGATTGATATCAAGCGATATGGAAAAATGATCAATGAGGCGAAACGTTTACTATTTTGTCCTTGGTTGGGTCTGGAGTTGGGGCAAGATGGTGATGCAGCCGCCCATGGGGTGGTAGGAAATGCCGCAACTGCTTGCGATAACCTTAGACGAGCGGTACAGGTAATTGCAACGTACGGCCACTTGCGAGCAGACGCCTTCACTTTTGCATTTGTTGAGAACGAGACAGAAGGTAACTTGATCATTTCGCAACGAGTGAGTTTGGGTGGAGAGAGTCAATTTTTTTTCGAAGCGATATTCGCTACTTTAGTGCGAGGGTTTCAATCGGTCATCAGTGCAAATTTAAATAATATCGTCGTTGACCTGCCTTTCCCAGAAAAAGTGTGGTCCGATGTTTATCGTAAATTTAGTCCTTGCCAGGTTCGTTTTGGTTATGATGATCTCGTTATTCATTTTCCGTCAGACATGTTGGATCAAGCTTGTATTACCTCCGATAGCGTAATAATGACGCTGTCTTTACATGAATGTGACCGCTTAAATCAAAATGTAAAAAGTCGCAAGCAAGCATTTGCATTCCGTGTTGCCGACCTTCTCAAACGTGTAGATTTGACGACTGATCGTATGCCTGAATTGGGTCATGTCGCTGGCTATTTTTGCGTTTCAAGTCGCACTTTAATGCGTAAGTTAAAAGAGGAGGGAACCAGTTTCCAGGATTTGATCGATGCTAATCACAAGGAACTTGCTTGTTGGTATTTACGGAATACAAATGACGCTATTGAGGTCATTGCAATGCGGCTTGGATATAAAGATCCAACTAACTTTAGTCGGACCTTCCGGCGATGGTATACCGACACCCCGAGTGAATACCGTCGTCGAAATCGGTCTGTAACGCCGAAGCACGCTGTCGCTGATACCGAGTCTCATTTGATCTGACAGCATAGTGAGGTAATTCTACACTGTCAGATTTTCTGGGAAATACGAGACGTCTATCGTGATATCAAAGAGCGATGAGTTTCCATTCCTGGGCTTTAGTTCCGTTTGGTGTCCAGGTTTGAACACGTACCCCAGGAGATGTTCCGCTGCTGGTCACATCTAGTGCTAGACCGCTCTGTGGGTTGATTAAGTTGTAGGTGCCGTCACGCGTAGCGACGAGTCGCCATTCTTGTGCACCAGCACCGTTAATATCCCAAATTTCTACTGTTGTGCCTTGGTTCAAGCTACCGCCGGTCACATCTAAGGCCATATTACTTTGCGGGTTAATTAAATTAAATACACCTGACCGGATTTCTTTCAGATACCAGACTTGTGCTCCACCCGCGTTATCAGGCCATATTTCAATATTGGTACCCCGCACCCTAGAACCTCCGGTCACATCGAGTGCCATCCCGCTATTTGTATTAATCAGTTTGTAAAATCCCGCGTTGATTTGTGCACTGGCTTGGACGATGGGGTAGGTCGCGGGACTTGCCGGCATGTTCAATGGGTAGCCGACGTTTGTTCCGCCACTACTTAGCATAAAAGTACCATTGCTAAAGTCAAAATTATAGTTGGTACAAATTTCATTATGATTGGGCGTGTACACGGCATCTCCCTTCGCCGTTTTACTATTGATCCATTGTTGTGTGGCAGAGTTGAAGTACCATACATTGCTATAAACAGCGGATCTAATGGGATTATCTAGGCATGATCTGGCATCGGTAGCCCAATCTTCAACAAAGCCATAGGCGCCGCTTTGAGGCAGTGCGTAGGGCAGCCGTAAGGTTGCTAGTTTATTTCGTTGATTCGTACTGGTGTCTGTGAAGTACATCGTATAGTCTTGCATTCCACCTGCGACAACGTTGATTTCTAATTCAAAGCGATACGTGATATTGGTTTTTGGCGAGAATGGTGCTTCACATTTGATGCCGGTGCCTTCTCCACCAAAATTTGAACATCGTGAAATACCTGAATCGATGACGATAGGACTGACGCCATTAATATCCCACAGCGAAAATAGCGTTTGCGTATTTTGTATTCCGCTATAGCCGCCATTAAAACCGATGACTTCATAGTAGGTTGTTGGTTGCCATGTGAGAGGTGTAATATCCGCTCTAAATTTGCTCCACGCAGAGGTATCCCATTGAACATGGATGGAGTTTGATCTGGTACTGTGACTATAAGCAGTGCCGGAAATCGTTGCTAATTTGATGACGCCATCTGTCTGTTGAATACTCGCGTCGACACTTTGATTTTGTGCCGATCCAGCGACCCACCATGCGCTGACATAACCATTTTGATCCGAAATCGTACTGTCTGGAAAGACCCAGCCGCTCGCATTGCCATTTCTTGCTTGCCATATGACCGAACAGTTTGCTTTTGGTGCACCGTTTTTTGTTACGCGAATCTGAATTTTTTTAGGATTCATACTGGTGTTGTTTACCGTGTTAAGCGGGTCGTACAAAGTACTTGAGTAGACTGATCCATTTCTTGCAACCCCTGCATTTGGTGTCATTGCTGTAATTGTCGTACCGACTTCGCAGTCATTGGTAGCGGGTCTGTTTTGTACTTGGGCATTTGCTATTCCTAATGAACCTAGATTCATTGCTACTAGCCAGATGAGTTTTGTATGTAATGTCATTCTATTTCCGTTCTTTTTCAAAATAATAGCTGCTTGGAATTGACTCGATCGTTCTCCACACTCTGTAAAGAAGTGCTTAAATTAAACGGATAAATTAGTTCGAATTCGTCAGTTGAAATTCATCAGACTAAGGTCAAACTTTTAGATAAAGATCCTTTATCTAAACGAGGTTTTTTAGATGAAATACGGTATTCATATTCTTACTGCCATATGAACACCGTATCATGGTCATGATGAAGAATTACTGCTTGAGATTGATATTGCTTACAACCACATCGTCAGTCCAGGTAGCAGAAGCTTGTATCCACGGTGTTCTTCCAGCGTCGATATCTTTAATAGCCTGCTGTACCATTTTGAAAATATTGCTATTGACATCAAATGACAGTGCCAAGCGATGATCTTTATCGAAATTAGATCCTGTAGTGATAGGTGCAGAACCAAAGTTGCTGCCACCACCAGAAGTGACCGAAGCAGCTTTTACTGCGACTTTTCCACCAACTGGCAAATCGAGTTTGGCAACGTTAATCATGCTCTTATTCGTATGTAAGTAGTCGATCAATTGGCCATCAAATTTAGCATGAGCAGCGAAACCAAAAATATCACCATTAAGCAGATTACTTCGTACTGCGTTCGCACCATCCTGAGTAGTATTAATAGGTGAAGGTGAACCGCCGAGGCCAACGTCAACTAATAATCTGAATTTATTTTCACGATCAACCGCTGAGGCAATAGTTAAGTCTGTACCGACACTGCCATTCACTTTGTCCGCGCTAATATTCGTGCCTTGCAAAGTTAGGTTATTGCCTGCCGTCAGATTGATATTTTTTGCTGACATGGAACCGAGATCGTTGGTATGTTGATTGTCGAAAGTAAGATCAATACGCCCACCAGCTTTCAGACTTTCAAGTCCTTTTCCTACGCCGATACCAAATGCAAATCCACCACCAAAGTCGGCAATGTAGGAGTCCCCTTGTGCGGCTGTTACACTAATATCACCGACTTTATTAATGACCGAAATAGTATCCGCAGTAATTTTTGTACCTGCTAACAGAGCACCAGTATCTTTCGCGTTTGCAAGGAGATTCATCGTTTTTGCATTGACTGTTCCACCATGGCCAACGGTGCCATTTTCATCAATAAAGTCAAGATTGGCAGTGACACCTAACTTAAAGTTTTTACCAATTTGGAACTGGAAATCAAACGAGCCGTCAATGGCCACACCCTCGGCATGGTGCGTATCGTAAGCGCGGTCATACCACGCTAATGGCCCTTGGATTGTGAGGTTAGCAGGTGTCGTGATGTTTGCACCTTGTACCCATGCTTTGCTGCCACCGTTGATGAAGACATTGCCGCCGTTAACATTGGCTGCTATCGCTGTGGTATCAGCTATTTTTTTATAGTTAAATCCACCAGCAAGATTAATCATCGGAACTGGAATCACTGCGGGACCCGCAAATATCAGATCGACCCCAAGACCAACAGATGCATTGAAGCCGCCGTCATTTTCCCACGAGCGATTATTGGCAAAAGTGATATTTGTCAGATTGTTGGAGGATAGATTGACGTTATTGAGAACGGTGATATCGGCAGAACTCGTCAGGTTATTTGACGCGGTAATGTTTAAATTAGCTGCATTAAAATCGGTTTTAACGGCCTGTGTTGTCCCCGTATCAGAATGGTTCAATTGACCGGACACAATACCTTTAATCGAGACGTCATCAAATGATGTTGTGTAGACTTGCAATTCAAATTTACCTCTGGCTTTGTCGTCCGTATGCATCTGCAAATTTTCCGCTTCTTTGCTTAGGTAGTCGCCACCGGACGTGATATTGATGTTGCCTGACGTCTTGTACCTTGTGCCTATATCCGTGATAGAGCTATTTGCCGCGACGACAATATCGGCACCCTCCATACGACTTGCAACTGATTTACCATTGATGTCTCGTTTCACTTCCAGGTCACCAAACACAGCGGCACGTGCTCCGACCCGCGGATCAAGGCTGGCAAAAACTTCTGCTTCAAGTCCGAGATCAGCCAATACCACGGTATGGATGTTGAAATCGCTGGCATTGCTATTGGAGATATTGTTGGCGTTGACGATCAGATGATTTCCAGCGATCAAGGCACCACCTTGATTATTCAAGTTTTGTGTAGCGTTGATGCTTGTGTTTCCCTTACTCTGAATTGATGAGACTTGCGCTTTGTCTGTTTCATCTTTGACGTTATGTTGGAATGTGACCAAATCTACGCCAGCGCCAATTCGGTCAACGCCAAATGTGAAATACGGCCCAATACCCTCAGTCTTTTTATTGTCCTCATGAATAACCGCATTATGCTCTGCACTCAGAGAGATATTTTGTGCTCTGACGTTCGCATTACCTGTTGCTGAACTAATACTGCTGCCAGCGACACTTAGTTGATTGCCGCCATTGATATTGATATCGCCGTTACTGGCAATTTGACTGCCATTGCGATTGATTGTTTTGTCGATGAGATCATGCGTGTTGCCATTAAATCTAGCACCTATCCGCCATTGCCAACCACCGTCATTATTCAATAATAAATTGGCCAAATCAGCGAAAGTTTTTGGCAGATCAGTCGACACTTGTGGTGTTGCACCGTCCTGGATGAGATAGGAGTCAAATGAGGGCGTCCATTCCGAAACCAAGGTGGAATGGACTTCGTCTGCACCGCTCATTTTCAGACTGTTGCTGGCATTGACCGTCGCTTTACCTGCTGCTTTCATGTTCGTGGCGACAAGAGAAATAGTTGAACCGTTTACGTTTAAATCACCTTGCATGGCAGTGATTTCGGTGAGCAGGGATTTTTCGTCAAGCTTACTTGTTGAGTGTGCATATTGAGGGGAATTCAAAAAGCCATTTGTATGATGGGCATCACCTGATTGCACACTGCTTATCGCCTGATCAAAGGACAAGTTAGCGCCCGATAATTGCACTGCACTACCGGTCATTTTTGTACCAATAGAAGAAATGCCGCTATTTCCATTGATATATAAATTTCCTCCAGCACTCAAAGTGCTGCCATGTTGATTTGCTTCTTTGTAAAAGTTACTGTCTTCTTGTTCTTTATTTACCACTACGAGCAACATAGCATCGACTTTTTTATCGCTACTATCTGATTTTTTCGTGAGTTCGCTGAGTAGATTTACTCTATCTGCATTAATTAATAGGCCATTATTAGCGGCAACTTTCGCGCCAGCTAATTCGACAGTACCATAGGAGTTAATGTTGATATTATTCGCATTGATTGTGGAGCCACGGTAGCTGTCTTCGGAGTGGTAAATGTTATTGAAGCCAGTATTGTTGTCGGATCCCTCATACGAGAACTTTTCTTCGTGCGAAGTACTGTTTGTTGTTGTCACCCCAGCAATACGTAGGCCTTGAGAGCCTCCCAACGATATATTGTTCGCTTGCATGCTAGTGGCATCAACCTCTAATTTTCCGTTGCGAGCCTGGATATTAAGATTGCCAGAAATCCCAATGTCAGTACCGGCTGCTGTTTGTGTTGTATGAGTATCTTTCGTATCATGTGTCCAATAGACAAGTGTGTCATGAAACCCCTCTTTATGGTCTTGCGTCTGCGTGGTGGCAGAGTTTACTATCGCACCGATTAAAATGTCGCTCGCCTGAATGTCTGCATTTGCCGCACGTAATTGACTGCCTACTATTGAAAGTTTGCCCGCGATATCGGTATTGATCAATTCTTTGCCAGTTAATTGCGCCTGTATTCGTGTCGTGGCGGAACTGTCTGTGTTATACAAGCGAATTCGACCCGCCTGCATCCTGCCAAAGATGCTCGCATCAAGAACTTGGGCCTGTACATTGGCTGGAGTAACTGCTGGTGGCGGTGGCGGCGCGAAAGCAGAATTAAGGATGGCTGTAAGGTCAGGTATATCGACGCATATATTAAATATGCATACTGTGATTGTTGGTGGAGATGGCGGTGCTGGCGGTGGCGGCGCGGCTGGTTCTGTTAATGTTCTGATTGCTAAGGTATCATCAGAATTGAGTGCAATATTATTCCGCCCAGAAAAAACATTAATAGTTTGATCCGCATTAATATTGGCTGATATTTGAATTTTTGGTGCGATCAAATCCAGAATTTTTCCAGCTGATACATCACCCTGCACACTGAGCACCGCATTTTTATTTGCCCCTGCTCCAACGGTAAAATCATTTAATGAACCGTTATTAACGTTGGCTGATCCTACGACCAATGATGCCCTTGGCGTATTAATGAAGCCGCAACCATTGCAGGTGATTCCGTTGGGATTAGCGAGTACATAATCAGCAACGACACCAAATACTTCTTGCTTACCAAGTAACAGAGAAGGATTTTGACTGATCACTTCATTGAGAATCACCTTAGCTGCAGTACCGTTGAGATTACTGTTCGCCCCTAATTGACCTGCTAACTGTGATTGGCCAGATTGTACGGCATTGTTTAATACCGCACCTTGCGTACCAACGTTGTATTGTGTGTACTTGTTATGTGATAGTCCTTGGCCATTTGGCGCGACAATATTGACAATGTCTACGCCATTTTGATTTCTGACCGAGGTACCACCAGAAGTCACAATTTGTGCGGTTACCGGGCGCATACTGAGGCAGGCAATACCGATCAGAACAGCTATCCGACTAGTTTGTGATAATTTCCAATGATGCTTAGGTTTGGTTTTCATTTTTGGATTCCCTGAAGATATAAAAAATAGAAACTACAAAGGCTCAATGACATTGACTAGTCACTATTTATTGGACGTTCATGACGTCAAAACGACCATGAGCCAGTGGCCGTGAATTTGTTTACCAACATTGGCATGAGCGAGGTTTTTCCTCTTGCATATTCGACGTCTAAGGTCGCGGCTTTTACTTGAAGAGTGAGGCCTATGCTTGCACTTACTGTTTTTTGACGCTGATGATTTTCGCCGGCGTTCCATACTTCACCTGCATCAAGGCCTAGTCTGGGGCGGGAAAATACGCTGTATTGATTGAACGGTAGAGAAAATGTATTGCGCAAAGTGAAGCCGCTGTCGCCCGCAGCACCCCAGTCAGACAAGCCACGAACACTAGATCGATCTGTGGCACTAAATTGTTCTATTGCATATAAATGCTGTGACGAATATTGTGCAAAGAATTGATGCTCATAGATTAGCGCTTGATTTTTTATGGGGGTATTCCCACTCAAGTTTGCAGACAATAGAAATTTGTCAAATCGAGCGTGCGGATAATCAGCTGAAATGTTAGTAGCATCCGCTGTTGCATTGAATAATCCAAGACCTCTTTGCCATTCAACGTTGGTAGTCAAACTTGATGAAGAAAATAGGCTAGTCCGATTAAATCCAAGTTGTGATTTAGTGATTGTTGGGCTTTGTACATCAATGACGCTATTTAAGAGTTCGCTGCGTGTATTGGTACGAGACAATTGTCCGAAGATCTTCGTTACAGTATTCTCGTTGCGTTGAATTACTCGTTCCAATCTGACTGAGTTTTGCGGCGTTTGGCCACTTTGTCGAGCAAGACTATTGGTTAGTTGTAATAGTGATTGATAATCAGATTTACTAATATTTGCGCTAAGTAACCAATAACCCCAGGGAATGTCGTATGAAAAATAGGCACTTCGACTACTGGAAGATTTACTCCCTCCAAACGCCATGAAGTCGGAAAGTCCCAGTGGACTATCAATAGAGAAATGTGCTCGCTCCACCATTTTTCCAGTGCCGGATTGGCCTGTATTGTCAATCGTCAGGCTGCCGTGGAAACGACTTTTTTCTTGGTTTATTAAATAAATCGTGACATCGTTATCCGCGCTTGAATAAATTTCTATTTCTGCTTGATTACTGCTCAGGCGATTGATTTGTTCTAATCCCTGATCAAGATCATCGACGTTGAGGAAGGGGTGATTTTTATAATTTGGAAAAATTAAACTGAGATTAATGGTCGTACTGGCCCCGACGATATTATGAATACGCCTAGGTTCAATATGTAAGCGAACCTCTTCGTTATCGCTGCTGGACTGATTGCTTATTTGAATTTTGGGATAGCCAGCGCTAATAAAGGCGGCAGTAATAAGCCTAGAGAACTGATTAAGTTTTTCCTCTTCAACACAAGCAGGCATGTTATTGAGGATTTGCGTACGCGTTTGTTTTGACAGCAGTTCTAGCCCACTGATGGTGATAGTTCTATGATCATTGCAGTTGGCTGTAGCCTCTGGCAGATTATTGTTAATTACCGCGTCAATAGGTGAAATGTCTGCCGTTGATTGATTCGTAGAACGGCTTAATTCTGCTGTTGAGGCAAAGGCTAGAAATGGACGGCTGCTCAAGATAAACACACCGGCCAATATCAGATTGGTAGTGGCTCTCCACATTCTCGTATCAATGACTGACATATATTTCTCTTTTATTTTCCTACACTCGTTACTGCTGAAAATACATTTTTCCCATCGCACGCAGGCAATCACATGCGCCGGAGCAATCTGTTGATTGATTCTTAAATGTAGTATTCATACATCGTGAGATAAGTTTATGACGAGTAAAGTCAATCAAACACCTCGCTGGGTGACAACTCATACTCCGCAACTGCCAACTTACATGCAGCGCAATTGATGACGGGGATAGGGAATAAAAGTGGGAGGGAAGAGGGGCTTACAATGCGTATCTATGGCAATGCGTACGCGGCACGCCGAGTAACAACGATGGCGAGCGCACAGACAAAAACCATGATCAAATCAGATATCCATAGACCCGATTAAACGCGTTTTTCAATGTGATGATGCAACCGTTATCCCTGCGGAGCTACAGGTAATAGTAGGCAACAGAGATCGTCCAAGGCGATGCTGATGACAACGAATAGTGCGACGCTGTCACCGCAAAGCACCACGGCAGAAGAGAGAAGACTAATGTTGTTTACCAGACGTCGTCTGACTGGCAAAGGATTGAATCTCGCCGGACGGGGTTTTGCTATCGTGGTTGCGTGGATGTGCGACTAATACTGGTCTATTGCACACACCGGACTGAGATAATACGGTAGAGTTATTGGTATTGGTGCTCTTATGCAGATTGACTTCAGCATCCCAGATAGGGGCGTCAATACCTTCGAAGACCGCTTTTAATTGCTCACCCCATGTATTGCGGATCATCTGAAAGTATTGATTTTTTTCATCTATGGTCACGAAGCGGGTAACTGCCAGTCGGTTGTTTTCATAGACTAATAAATCTAAAGGCAAGCCGACAGAGACGTTTGAGCGTAGCGTGGAGTCCATCGAGATCAGGGCACACTTGGCCGCCTCATCGAGGCTTGTGGCTGGATTAATGACGCGATCTAAAATCGGTTTGCCGTATTTCGCTTCACCGATCTGGAAATAGGTATTTTCATCATGCGCCTCAATAAAGTTGCCAGCCGCATAAATCTGAAATAAACGACAACGTTCTTCACCGATCTGACCACCAAACATCAGGCTGACATTAAAATCAATGCCAAAATCCGCCAATGCTTTGGCATCGCGTTGATACACTGTTCTTACTGCAGCGCCCAGAATACGTGCCGCTTCGTACATATTCGGAACATTCCAGATACTGTTACCATTGTCATCTTTAAAATCTGACAACAACTCACGAACTGATTGTGAAATAGATAAATTTCCGGCCGTCATCAAGACCATCATGCGGTCGCCAGCATTTTCAAATACGGACATTTTGCGGAATGTGCCGACCTGATCTACTCCTGCATTGGTGCGGGAATCTGACAAAAATACCAGCCCGGCGTTCAGGCGTATGCCAACACAGTAAGTCATAATTCAATAAAACAATGAAGAACAAAGAATGAATTTTACCTCATTTGTAGAGATAAGAAGCATAAGGAGCAGAATCAACGTGGTGTGACATGAACACTGACTTCCAGTGTCTCATTGCCACCACCGCGACGAACACCCCTGACAGGTGCCGCTGAATCATAGTCACGCCCTATCGCCAGACGGCAGTAAGCCTCGGTCATCAGGCAGGCATGGGTGACGTCAATGCTGACCCAACCATGATAGTCATTGTCCTGCGCCCAGACATCAACCCATGCATGGCTATCGGCGTGGTCACTTGTCTCTGGATCAATATAGCCAGAAACATAACGTGCCGGAATGCCGCGCACATGGCAACAAGCTAAAAATAAATGAGCATGATCCTGACAAACACCCAATCCCATACTCAGTGCGTCATCCGCTGTACTGGTGACGATCGTGGATCCGCTACGATATGCAACTGCCATCTGAATGTTGCTTGCGAGTTGCAGAAGTTCTACCGTTGTTGCGACCCTATCGCGCGGTAAATGACGCAACGCAAAGTCAGAGATTGCAGATGTTGCTGCTGTCAGTCGCGTAGGTACGGTAAATACAAGTGGTGAAAAATTTTCAGAATCAACAATGCGTCCGCCCACGGGTGTCCGTACATCAACAACGCCATGCGCCAGAATGCTGATGGTGGAGTGCGGACCGGTAATCGTCAGTGTATGTGACTGATTACCATAGGCATCAATGAACGCTGTTTTATGACCTGCTGTTTTGACTTCCCAGTGAATCATTTGCTGATGGGCTTCGATTCGCGGCGTCAAACGTAACTGTTGAATAGTATACGTTGACGGCTGCGAATACTGATATGTCGTCTGGTGCTGAATGAGGAGTTGCATAACAGGACTACGCGGCTAGCGGAACCAAGAAATCGCGACTGATGCGATTACCCAATTCAAAAATACGTTCTAAAAATTCCGTTAAAGTATCGTGTAAACCAGCTTCAAGAATATCTTCGATTTTCGCAAATTTAAGGTCTGCATGCAGCTTTCCTGCTAGACGCTCAGTATCAGCGGAGACGTCGTTGCGTACCTCGGCTAAGTTGGCGACCACGTCATCCATGCATGCTAGCAAAGAGCGCGGCATATCACCACGTAACATCAATAGCTCAGCAACACGTTCTGGTGTAATCACATCTCGATATACTTTACGATAAATTTCAAACCCAGAGACAGAACGTAATAACGCGCCCCAGTAATAAAAGTCGCGCTGCATCACTTGCTGATTTCGTTCGATTTCATTGATGCCATGAAATTTCACATCTAAAATCCGTGCGGTATTATCTGCACGCTCCAGGAAGGTTCCTAAACGGATGAAGTGCACAGCTTCATCTTTGAGCATTGTTCCAAGCGTCACGCCGCGCGACAGATGTGAGCGAAACTTCACCCACTCAAAAAACTGACCCGGATCTTGTTCTAGCATCCCGCTAGCCAATTTTTCTTGGACTTCCAGCCAGGTGGCATTTTGTGTCTCCCACACTTCCGTCGTTAGTGTTCCGCGCACAGCACGTGCATTCTCACGTGCTTCTTTCAGACATGAAGCAATGGATGATGGGTTCATTGGATCACGCACCATAAAATCGAGGACATCTTTTTTGGTCAGTATGCCGTAATGGTGATCGAATGCTGATTGCAATTCGGAGATCCCCAGCATCGCACGCCAACCGTGCTCTGCATTTTCAGCTGATTGTGGCAGCATTGATGTCTGCACATTCACGTCCAGCATACGTGCCGTATTTTCTGCCCGCTCAGTGTAACGGGCCATCCAGAATAAATGATCTGCGGTACGACTTAGCATTGTAGTTCCTAACGCGTCAGTAATGACGCTGTGAAATCAGCGGTGGTTCGATTGCGCTGACTGAATTATTTTTCTAGAATCCAGGTATCTTTGGTTCCCCCGCCTTGCGACGAGTTGACGACCAGTGAGCCTTCTTGCAAAGCAACCCGCGTCAATCCACCAGGTACCATTGATATGGTTTTTCCGGATAAGACAAATGGTCGTAAATCGATATGGCGTGGCGCAATGCCATTCTCAACAAAAGTAGGGCAAGCAGACAATGCCAGCGTTGGTTGCGCAATATAGCCGTCAGGCTTAGCAATAATCCGCTGGCGGAAATCTTCAATTTGCTGCTTAGTTGAAGCCGGTCCAACCAGCATTCCGTAACCACCTGCACCGTGGACTTCTTTGACGACCAACTCAGACAAGTTCGCTAGCGTGTAAGAGAGATCTTCAGGCTTACGGCATTGGTAAGTCGGCACGTTATTGAGAATTGGTTCTTCCGATAAATAAAATCTGATCATATCCGGTACATATGGATAAATCGATTTATCATCCGCCACGCCGGTGCCGATGGCATTGGCTAAAGTCACTCGGCCAGAACGGTAAACCGACAACAAGCCCGGAACGCCAAGTGAAGAATCTGGGCGGAATGCCAGCGGATCAAGGAAATCATCATCAATACGGCGATAAATAACGTCTACACGCTTCGGTCCTCGGGTGGTTCGCATATAGACGGCGTTGTCGTTGACGAATAAATCTTTTCCTTCAACGAGCTCGACACCCATTTGTTGGGCAAGAAATGCATGTTCAAAGTAGGCTGAGTTATACATCCCAGGCGTCATGACAACGACGGTAGGATTATCGACACCAACCGGTGCGACAGAGCGCAGATTGTCGAGCAACATATCCGGATAATGATCGACCGGCGCAATTTTATTGCTACTGAATAATTCGGGAAAGAGTCGCATCATCATCTTGCGATCTTCCAGCATATACGACACACCGGACGGTACCCGTAAGTTGTCTTCCAAGACGTAAAACTCGCCGGCACCTGCACGTACAATATCAACGCCTGCGATGTGAGCATAGATATTTGATGCAACTGAAATGCCCTGCATCTCAGGACGGTACTGTGCGTTTTTATAAATCTGCTCTGGCGGAATAATCCCCGCCTTAATGATATTCTGATCGTGATAAACGTCATGAATGAACATATTGAGCGCTTGTACGCGTTGGACCAGACCAGTTTGCAACTGCTGCCATTCGTGCGCAGGAATAATCCGCGGAATAATGTCAAAAGGAATCAGCCGCTCAGTACCTGCATTGTCACCATAAACCGCGAAGGTAATCCCTACGCGTCGGAAACTCAGGTCGGCTTCAGCACGCTTGCGTTGTAAACGTTCCGTGGTTTGCTGTTTCAACCACAAATCAAAGTCGCGATAGTGTGCCCGCGTTAAGTTCAGAGTATCTGGGCTGCTTGCTACGTCAGCAGTCATTTCATTAAAAAATTTTGCCATGTCAAATTTCCGCGAGTGCTGTTGATTCTGACTATATCAAGAAACGTGCCAGACCATAGTCGAAGTGTATGCTCACGCTAAACTGAACCAGCAGGGTCTCATAACAAAAGCTGGCGACATGATCGGCCAGAGGTTACCTACCCACGCGGAAAGGCTAGGTCAGTTGCGTCAATCAGAAACGAAGTAGTGTCGCAAAACTGTCCCAGCCAGCAACGATGACATCGCTGGAACGGTTTTGCATAAGTTCTATTTTTATATCAAGGAGCGCGGATATAGTCAATGAGTTCTAGCGTATGTATATCTGGCTTTGGGGTGAATATACTCACCAGTGTCATAGCGATAAAACCAGCGGGCACGCCGAACACACCTGCAGAGATCGGTGCGATGTGCCACCATTGGTTATGAATATTGCCGCCGAACAATGGATGTGTATAGATCATGTAAAAGATACATACACTAAAGCCGGTAATGATGCCGGCGATTGCACCCTGGTGGTTCGTTCGTTTCCAGAAAATGCCCAATACCAGTGCAGGAAAGAGCGTCGATGCTGCAACGGAGAACGCTGCACCAACAAGTGACAAAATATCTGCTGGTTTCAATGAGGCAACATATGCAGCGAACAGCGCAACCACGAGTAAAAAAAGTTTAGAAATCGTCACGCGCTTTTGCGTCGAGGCAGACGGATCAATCATTTTGTAGTAAATATCGTGCGATAAAGAATTGGAGATTGTCAGCAATAATCCATCAGCGGTTGATAACGCGGCTGCCAATCCACCCGCTGCAACTAAGCCAGAAATGACATACGGCAAGCCAGAAATCTCTGGCGTAGCTAGTACGATGATATCACCGTCAATATTGATCTCAGATAGTTGCACGATCCCATCATTATTGATATCGATGATACTCACCAAGGGATTTAGTTTGTCGATGTTTGCCCAGTAGGTAACCCATGCCGGAAGATCGGAAAATTTACTACCTACCAGTGAAGTATAAATATCATATTTCAATAGGATAGCAAGCGCAGGGATCGTAATATAGAGCAACATAATAAAAAACAAAGACCAGAAAACAGAGTCTCTGCTTTCGGTCACCGATGGCGTTGTGTAGTAACGGGTCAAAACGTGGGGTAGGGCCGCCGTTCCCATCATCAGACATAACACCAAGGCGAGGAAATTATTTCGCTTATCATTCGATTCAGATTGAGTTTTTGCAGCATAAGGTGTGTACTGCGAAAAGCCAGCGTGTGACTTTGCCAGATACATGTTCTGCATATCAATCCATCGGGTACGTGCTTCTTCTGGGGTCGCAGGATAACTTTCTAGTGCCCTGGTGGCGCTTTTAATCTGAATGAGATTGCCGGCACCATTTTTCAATTGCTCTAAGTTAGCCGTTAATTCTGTGCGGCCATGCTCCCACGAGCCCGGTAAGTGTTGAATTTTTTCCTGAAATTCATTCGCCCGTAATGTGTAGATTGCGCGGACATCTTTTTCTTTCGGATCGTTCTCAAACGTTTTTTCTAGGCTACTCAGTTTAGGTAAAAAAGATCCATAGGATATTTGTGGAACTGGATTATCACTATGTTTGATCGATAACCAGACGACCGGAATCATGAAAGCGACCAAAATGATGATGTATTGCGCGACTTGGGTCCAAGTGATCGCGCGCATGCCGCCCAAAAATGAACAGACTAAAATACTCGCTAGACCTAAAAAAATACCGACAGAAAAATCAACACCAGTAAAGCGGGAGGTAATCAGGCCAACACCGTAAATTTGAGCGACCACGTAAATAAAAGAAATAAATACGGTTGCTAATACAGCGAGTAATCGAACCAGATTACTGTCGTCTTTCCCTGCAAAGCGGGCGCCTAGAAAGTCTGGAATTGTGTACTGCCCAAATTTTCTAATATAGGGTGCGATCAACATTGCGACCAGACAAAAGCCACCAGTCCATCCTACGATGTAGGCCAATCCATCAAAACCCTGTAAATATAAGCCGCCAGCCAGACTTAAAAAACTAGCCGCAGACATCCAGTCTGCTGCCGTTGCCATGCCATTAAAGACGGCGGGTACCCGACGCCCTGCAACATAGTATTCCGTGATATCCGAGGTACGGCAAAGGACACCAATCCCCGCATAAATGATGATGGTCACAAACATGAACAGATAGCCTATCCATGAGCGAGGTACACCTTCTCGTTCAAGGATGGCAAGGCTGATGAGAAAAACAAAAAAAAGAAAGGTATACCACGTGTAGTATCTGGTTAATTTTCTGGAAAAGTGATTGTTCGCCATCAGTTTTCACCTTTTGACTTAGTCCGTGAAATCCAGCGCATTCCTAGCGAATAGATGGCAAGTATCGATACAAAGCTCAGCGTCAATCCTTGTGCTGCCATGTAGAACGAGAGTGGCCAGCTAAAGAAATGCATGCTGGATAACTCACGGGCAAAAAAGAGGCTGACAAAAGTGAGGCTAAACCATACTATCAGTAGCACGCTGGTCAGACGTTTGGTGTTGCGCCAATAGTGGTGTTTTTCTGGCGTAGTCGTTGTATTCATCTCAGTCGCCTTCAGGGACGAAATCATCGAACGGATTTAATTTGAAAAAAATACGGAACACACAGCCAGGAAATTGCTTATCTTGTGGATGTGGGTTATCGCTGATGTCGATATGTGCATCGTGTTGCAAGACAATTTCACGCACAATGGATAGGCCTAGTCCACTCCCTTGGACATTGGTTCCTAAAATCCGGTAGAAGCGCTCGAAGACATGTTCACGTTCTGAGACCGGAATACCCGGGCCATTGTCTTCGACTTCCAGAATCGCTAGTTGCTGTGAATGATTGACGTTAACTTTGACGGTAATGTTATGCTCTGCAGGCGTATACCGAATTGCATTGTCGACCAGATTGCTGAGCATCTCTTTTAACATGAGTGGATTGCCAAAAATGGTCACTGCCTCATCAGTTTGTTCGAACCCGAGGTCAATTCTCTTGTTGAACGAGATTGGAATCCACTCTCGTACGACATCCATCGCTAACTCATTAAGAACGATTTGTTTAAGCGGTTGCTGGGCGGGCGTTTGATTTTCTGCACGCGCCATGGTCAGCAATTGGTTAATTAGCCTGGTTGCTGCTTCTGAACTGGTCGACAGTTGCAAAAGTGAACGATGAATTTCTTCCTGATCGGTCTGGCGTAACGCTAGTTCTGATTGCATTCGCATCCCAGCCAGTGGTGTCTTCATTTGATGTGCTGCATCAGCGATAAAACGCTTCTGGCTATCAATCGTCTGCGTCAGACGCGCTAGCATATCGTTGAGTGAATTCACTAAAGGTGTGATTTCTTCAGGTACCTGCCGCGAATCAATGGGACTTAGATCGTCTGGGCGCCGTGCTCGGATCCGATGTTGCAGTTCGGCGAGTGGCGACAGTCCACGACTTAACGCAAACCAGACCAATGCCAATGCGATGGGAAGAATAATAAACTGTGGAAGAATAACGCCTTTAATGATCTCATTGGCGAGATTCGAGCGTTTTTCCAGTGTTTCTGCAATCTGGATCAATACTTGTACATGAGATGTTTTTTCTCTGCTACCTGTAGCCTCATCAGGCAAAGTGCGATCAAGGCTATCAACATCCATGTACGCATAGGCAACACGAAAATCAGCACCACCAAAGCTGACATTCTTTAACTGGATGTTGCCGGGTATTGGTTTTTCATCGTCTGCGGGTTGTGGAATGGTCTGATCACCATCGATAAGTTGTCCGTTGCCTGCTTTGACTTGAAAATAAATCGTATCGAGATCATCAGCCCTTAAAATGTCTCGCGCCGGCTGTGTCAGGCGTGAAACCAACTTATGATCAACTTGCTTGATTTGCTGAGAAATCAGCATGATTTTATTTTCTAAGGCATGATCAAATGGTTGATTTGCAATAGACTTTGCGACCAGATAAGTGATGGCGATACTCATGGGCCACAATAATAGTAGCGGCGCGAGCATCCAATCTAGAATTTCACCAAACAGAGAGCGTTGGTTAACTTCTTCTTGTTGACTCAGTAGCGTATTTTCCGGACTAGCCTGGGCCGGTGCAGGATTTACGCCACTATCCATCGTCATTTTTGATCGGTGTCAGAGTTCGTGTTGAGGTCAACAGAGGTCGCACGAGCTGCTGGCGCAACAAAAAATTTTTCTAAACAATATCCAAGACCACGCACGGTTGCGATACGTACCCCATCAATTTCAATTTTTTTACGCAAACGGTGAACATAGACTTCAATAGCGTTATTGCTGACTTCTTCGCCCCATTCACAGAGATGGTCAACAAGTTGTTCTTTCGAAACTAAACGTCCGGTGCGTTGTAAAAGCACTTCCAGTAATCCTAGTTCACGTGCAGATAAATCGAGCATCTGCTCATGGATGTAGGCAATTCTTCCTACCTGGTCATAGCTTAACGGGCCATGTTTGATAATAGTCGGCCCACCACCTGCGCCGCGTCTTGTCAGTGCTCGCACCCGAGCTTCGAGTTCTGATAAGGCGAATGGTTTTGCCATGTAGTCATCGGCACCCAGATCCAGCCCTTTTACCCGCTGCTCAACGGAATCTGCCGCCGTCAGGATAAGCACTGGCAGATGAGAATTTCGGGCTCGCAGACGGCGCAAGACTTCCAGTCCACTCATTTTAGGCAGGCCCAGGTCGAGGATAAGTAAATCAAAATCCTGGGTTGATAAGGCAGAATCGGCTTCTTGTCCATTGTTGACGCAATCGGTTGCATAACCGGATTGGCGCAACGAACGGGTCAGACCATCTGCCAGGACACTATCGTCTTCAGCAAGCAAGATACGCATGAGGTTTCTTTAAAAATGAATTTGTCTCTTATCCCAAAAGAAAATGCGCAATGATATAAGCCCTGTTTGGTCTAACTCGGGAGAAAATCACGGCGGCGCACCATCTTTTATCGCCTTTGGATTGACGATATTGTCACTTCGGGAATGACAACACCATCATTTAATTATTATTTGCGGAAACGGTTATTCGGGACTCGCAAAGTCTGATCAACATCTGATTTTGCATTATCCGTAAAACCTATTTCATCTTTGTTTAACGTTATACCAAATTTGTCGTCGAATTTATAGACGAATTTGACTTTTCGCCGGAGAAAAATGAATGCGATTTGATTCTCCTTCGCTTGGAAGCGCGGTTTTAGCTAAAAATGAATGAATCGAAAGTCAAATATCCTGAGTGCGTACCTGAATAAAAACATGGCGTCATCGCTGGCGGATCTGCCCTCGGATGATTGGCGCATATTCCTTGGGACGAAAACGGCGATAATTTCAGTTCTCGGGTGATGATAAACTACTGTGTGATAGAGGATTCAACCGTACCCTCGGGGCAACGTGTCATTGAAAATCGATGCGGGTGGTGTGTGCGAATCTGTTCAATCTACAGTGTTAGTGGTGATAAGGTTAGCATTCATGCCAACCAATAAGTCAACGTCAAGTTATTAAGCAACTCTAGGAAGAATTATGCAATTTTTTGGTATTGGTATTCATGTACTGATCGCTGTATTTTTTGCGATACATGTCGTTCGGACGGGGCAGAATATGTATTGGTTAGCGATTTTATTTATGTTCCCATTGCTCGGCAGTCTGGTGTACGGCATTGCCATTTACTTGCCCAGCACCCGTATTCAGTACGGAGCTAAGAAGGTCATCTCTGTAGCTGGAAAAATACTTGACCCGAATCGTGAGCTGCGCGAGGCAAGAGAAGCTTTTAATTACACACCAACAGCACAGAATCAGATGAGACTTGCCGCCGCGTTGTTGGCTGCTGGTCAGTCAAAGGATTCGGCGCAAAATTACGAAGCATGTTTGCAAGGTCCGTTTGCAGGTGACCCAGCGATACGCCTTGGCGCCGCACAGGCTAATTTTGCATGTCAGCGCTACGATGCCTGCATCGACCATCTCCATACCTTGCGTGAACGAACACCTAATTACGCACCCGAAGTTGTCTCTTTGCTGATGGCACGGACACTTGCCGCTGCTGGTAAAGAGCAGGACGCACGTTCTGAATTTGAGTTTGCACTGCAGAAGTACGGTAGTTTTGATGCCCGTGCAGAGTACGCTATTTGGGCAATCGGTATCGGTGATAAAGAGACGGCACTTCGTCTGAAATTAGACCTTGATCAAACGATTAATCGCTGGAATAAGCACAACATCGAACTCAATGCCGTAATGCTGGGGCGTCTGAAAAACGCATTTTCAATGTAATCGTCAGGCTTTCAATTTTACATCTGCCTTCAATTGATCGTATCCGGCGATTTTCCATAGGCAATAACTCAACTGTGTCGAATGTTGCATAAAATAAACTTTTCGTTTTTTTAATTTGTTTTAAAAAGTCGCTTGCATAAATCACTGTTTTTTTATACAGTACTGCAAAACGTGGAATTCGTTCCAGTGTTTATTTTCCACCGGCTGCTTATTGAATGAAAGAATGTATGGACGATAAGAAATCTGACAACAGCTCAGAAAAGAGCAAGGCGCTTGCTGCGGCGCTGGCACAAATCGAAAAGCAATTTGGTAAAGGATCGGTCATGCGCATGGCCGATGGCGCCGTTGTGGAAGAAATACAAGTTGTTTCTACCGGCTCGTTAGGTTTGGATATTGCATTAGGTGTTGGCGGTTTGCCGCGCGGTCGTGTCGTAGAGATTTATGGTCCTGAGTCGTCAGGAAAAACGACCTTGACCCTGCAAGCTATTGCTGAAATGCAAAAAATCGGCGGTACATGTGCCTTTATCGATGCAGAGCATGCACTGGACGTTGGTTACGCGCAAAAGCTGGGTGTTAACCTCAATGAGCTGTTGATTTCTCAACCGGATACCGGTGAACAGGCGCTGGAAATTACAGATGCTTTGGTACGATCCGGCAGTGTTGATCTCGTCGTTATTGACTCTGTTGCTGCATTGACACCACGCGCTGAGATTGAAGGCGATATGGGTGATTCATTGCCAGGCCTGCAAGCACGTTTAATGTCCCAAGCATTGCGTAAATTGACTGGTAGCATCAAGCGTACGAATACTTTGGTGATCTTTATTAACCAGATCCGTATGAAGATTGGCGTTATGTTTGGTAGCCCGGAAACAACGACCGGTGGTAATGCCCTGAAGTTTTATGCTTCCGTTCGTTTGGATATTCGTCGTACTGGTTCTATCAAATCTGGCGATGAAGTTGTTGGTAACGAAACTAAAGTTAAAGTAGTTAAAAATAAAGTGGCACCACCATTTAAAGAAGCGCATTTCGATATTCTTTATGGAGAAGGTACATCTCGTGAAGGTGAAATCCTTGATTTGGGTGCCGATGCCAAAATCATTGAAAAAGCGGGTGCTTGGTATAGTTATAACGGCGAACGCATCGGTCAGGGCAAAGACAATGCACGTAACTTCTTAAAGGAACGTCCACAGTTGGCCTATGAAATTGAAAATAAAGTACGCGAACATCTTGGCGTCCCAATGTTGCCCGCATTAAGTGTTAGTGCTACAGAGTAAGTAATTTGACGTCGATCTAAATTCTGGTTCTTGTCGAAATTGACTGAAGCCGATAATTTACAGCTAAACAACTGGCTGAGATTATCGGCTTTTATTTTTGGCTGCAATGAAAAACCTAATGCTGGGTCGTGTATGGCTGTTTTTTTATGGTCTTGTTATTCATTCAGTAATTTTTTAATTGAATGGTCTGGTTTTTCTTTCCTCTTTGCTCGTTGATGTCACTCGTATGATGAAACAAAAATTAAGCCTGAAAGGGCGGGCGCTCCGTTATTTGTCGATGCGCGAACACAGTCGGATTGAGCTTGTCAGAAAATTATCTCCTTATGCAGAAGAAGCGGAGGAGGTTGAGGTCGTATTGAACTGGCTTGAGGCTTCTAACTTTATGTCCGCGGAGCGGTTTTCTGATTCTCTGGTGAATCGTCGTTCTTCGCGTTTTGGTAATCAGCGAATTCTTGCCGAGTTGCAAACGCATCAATTGGATGATGTCGAAATTCAGCGAGTGAAAGAAAATCTATCGGAGAGTGAGTTAGAGAGGGCTTTGGCGGTGCTTCATCGCAAATTTCCGCATGCGCCAGTAGATTTTGAGGAGCGTTTGAAGCAAAGCCGATTTTTGCAACAGAGGGGGTTTTCTGGGAAGTCGATTCAAGGCGCGATGAGGGTGGAGAGAGAGGATGAAGCGGAGTAGGGGGCTTTTTCCGGCGAAGACTGGGACCAAGTGTTTTTGTTTATCGTTAATTTGTGGGATGGCGCTTTGTAAGCCAAAAAAACGCTCCGCAGACTTTGTCGACTGCCCCTCTAATTGAAATTCCGTAACGAAATTCCACCAAAGTTAAAGTCAAAGTTACAATAAAAATGCTATTTTTTGCCTTTCAATCACTGTCTTTGTTCTATAGAAATGCAAAAAATGACCGCTTTAGGTGAGTTCATGTTTTAGCTGTGCTAGAATTCGAAGGTTTTTTGCAGCGCCGCAGGAGCGGCTGTTATCGTAGAAGCTGCGGTAACGACGCGCAATTGTGGCTCTTTTATAGTGAATTAGCCGCCAGCAAGGCATGATGCCCTTATCACCACCGACAATACCACGCACGTTAAAACATACACGTGCCATCAGCATATCCGCGTTTGCTCGCGAAGATGGCTTGTGGGATTTTGACGCCCATATCACTGATCACAAGACCCGCGATATCAAACTCGCGTCAGGTGTGCGTCCAGAGGGGCAGGCCTTACACGACCTTCATATTCGGGTAACAGTCAATTTGCAACTTCAGGTCGTTGACGTTGAAGCATGCTCAGACGCTGTTCCCTATCCAGGCTATTGCGAAGTCATTACGCCGGATTATAAAAAACTCATCGGATTAAATTTGATGAAGCAGTTCCGGCAGGGCGTCAAAGAACGACTGACCGGCGTGCATGGCTGCACGCACCTCACCGAACTCGCACAAATTTTACCAACTGCGGCGATCCAGGCCTTTGCAGGCGATGTGATCGATACACGCGATAGTGCCAGCGATCATGCTGGTAACGCAGCTCAGACTCAACCACCTTTTCAGCTTGACCGTTGCCATGCGCTGCGTCTTGATGGTCCGGCTGTTGTTCAGTATTACCCGCGTTGGGCGAAACCTTCGCCCGATGCAAAATCACCCAGCTAGTTTGTTTGTTTAATTATTTATACCTCAGTGTCTGAAGGGAAGTCGTATGAAAATCCATGAGTATCAGGGTAAAGAAATCCTCCGTAAATTCGGAGTGACCGTACCGCGCGGTATCCCATGCTTGTCCGTTGATGAAGCAGTTAAAGCGGCTGAAACCTTGGGCGGACCAGTCTGGGTCGTCAAAGCGCAAATCCACGCTGGTGGTCGCGGTAAAGGCGGCGGCGTTAAAGTTGCAAAATCTTTAGAGCAAGTGCGTGAATACGCCGATGCAATCTTGGGCATGCAATTGGTTACACACCAAACTAGCCCAGAAGGTCAAAAAGTTCGTCGCTTGTTGATCGAAGAAGGCGCAGATATTGCTAAAGAACTGTACGTTAGTATGGTAACTGACCGTATCAGCCAACGCGTTGTTTTGATGGCATCGTCTGAAGGCGGTATGGACATCGAAGAAGTTGCGGAAAAACATCCAGAACTGATTCACTCTATCGCTATCGATCCAAGTGCAGGTCTGCAAGACGCAGAAGCGGATGATATCTCCCGTAAAATCGGTGTGCCAGAAGGCTCTATCGCTGATGCGCGCGTTCAATTGCAAGGCTTGTTCAAAGCTTTCATGGAAACAGATTGCTCTTTAGCTGAAATCAACCCATTGATCTTGACTGGCTCCGGCAAAGTCATCGCTCTGGACGCGAAATTCAACTTCGACGCGAACGCATTGTTCCGCCAACCAGAAATCGTTGCTTACCGCGATCTGGACGAAGAAGATCCAGCTGAAATCGAAGCGTCCAAATTTGACCTGGCTTACATCTCCCTCGACGGTAACATCGGTTGCTTGGTCAACGGTGCAGGTTTGGCGATGGCAACAATGGACACGATCAAATTGTTCGGCGGCGAACCAGCTAACTTCTTAGACGTAGGCGGCGGTGCAACAGCAGAAAAAGTAACTGAAGCGTTCAAGATCATGTTGAAAAACCCAGGTCTGAAAGCCATCCTGGTTAACATTTTCGGTGGCATCATGCGTTGTGACGTGATTGCTGAAGGCGTGATTACTGCATCTAAAGCAGTATCTTTGAAAGTGCCTCTGGTTGTACGTATGAAGGGTACTAACGAAGACATCGGCAAGAAAATGTTGGCTGACTCTGGTCTGCCAATCATCTCTGCTGACACGATGGAAGAAGCAGCGCAGAAAGTTGTTGCCGCTGCCGCAGCTCACGCTTAATTATCGCAAGGAATCAATATGTCCATCCTGATTAATAAAGACACTAAAGTCATTACCCAAGGTATCACTGGCAAAACTGGCCAGTTCCATACACGTATGTGCCGCGATTACGCAAATGGCAAAGAATGTTTCGTTGCTGGCGTGAATCCAAAGAAAGCTGGCGAAGATTTCGAAGGCATTCCTATTTTTGCTAACGTTTCAGAAGCTAAAGCAGCGACAGGCGCGACAGTTTCCGTGATCTATGTTCCGCCAGCAGGCGCAGCAGCAGCAATCTGGGAAGCCGTAGAAGCGGATCTAGATCTGGCCATCTGCATTACTGAAGGCATTCCAGTTCGTGACATGATGATGTTGAAAGACCGCATGGCTAAATCTGGTAGCAAAACAAAATTGCTCGGACCTAACTGCCCAGGTCTGATCACACCAGACGAAATCAAAATCGGTATTATGCCTGGCCATATCCACCGTAAAGGTCGTATCGGCGTGGTTTCCCGTTCCGGTACATTGACTTATGAAGCAGTGGGTCAATTGACTGCGCTGGGTCTGGGTCAATCTTCCGCTGTTGGTATCGGTGGCGATCCTATCAATGGTCTGAAACACATCGACATCATGAAGATGTTCAATGATGATCCAGATACAGACGCTGTGATCATGATCGGTGAAATTGGTGGCCCAGATGAAGCGAATGCTTCTTACTGGGTACGTGACAACATGAAGAAGCCAGTCGTTGGTTTCATCGCTGGTGTTACAGCTCCTCCGGGCAAACGCATGGGCCACGCAGGTGCTCTGATCTCCGGTGGTGCAGATACTGCACAAGCGAAACTGGATATCATGGAAGAGTGCGGTATCAAAGCAACTAAAAACCCGTCAGAAATGGCGCGTTTGTTGAAGGCGATGCTGTAATTTAGCCTGAACGTTGGTTTCATACCAAGAAAGACAAAAAGCCGCGTAAAACGCGGCTTTTTTTATTCGCTGAAGGACTTCATTTGCTGGAATATTGTGCAAACAGATTTTCTTAATGTTAAGCTTGTGCTCGTCATGGAATTTATGCAAATCTGATACCTGCATTGTTGCAAACCACGGGTTGTCAACTCGATCAGCTGTGAATACATTGATTTTTTAAAATCAATGGTAGTACTTCAGTTGGTGGCGTTTAGTGTTTGTTCTAGACTATAAAAATAGTGGCTTGCAAACCGTTACACCCCCTTTGTTTTATGCATTTATTGCTCGTATTTGACGGTTCGCTTAAGGTTTTACGTTGATCGTTATAAGCTGAGTGAAAACTTGTCTTGTGTAAATAAGATCGGTCAGACACTATTTATTTTTACATTCATTCCAATCTATTCGCACAGTTAAGCAATTATCAATGTCTCAACAGCATGTATTAGAATTTGCAGCAATCTCTGACACGGGGTGTGTCCGGGATCATAATGAAGACGCCATTGTTGTGTGCGCTGATTATGGATGTGCGATTCTGGCTGACGGCATGGGCGGCTATAACGCGGGTGAGGTCGCCAGCGCAATGACGTCGCAAGTGATCGCCGATTATTTGTGCGCTAAACTAGATGGCAGCGGAGTCTCCAGATTAGGTTTTCAAACGCTGAATTTGTCGCGTTGGATGGTTGAGTCAATCGAGTTGGCAAACCGCCACGTACTTTATACCTCTCAAACGAATGCAGATTGTTTTGGCATGGGGACGACAGTGGTTCTGGCGTGTTGTTCTCAGGATAAATTATTGTTGGCGCACGTCGGCGATTCTCGGGCCTATCGTTTCCGTGATGGTGTATTGACCGGTCTAACCCATGACCACTCGGTGTTGCAGGAACAACTTGACGCTGGGTTGCTGACGGAAGAGCAAGCGAGATTCTCTTCTATTAAAAATTTAATCACTCGTGCTGTTGGTACACAAGAAGATGTGGTCGTTGAATTACACGCGCATCCGATGAAAGAGCAAGATTTGTATATGTTGTGTTCAGACGGATTGACCGATATGCTCAGTCATGATGAAATTCAACTTTTAATGCAACAAAATGCGAAAGATCTGTCGCAATGTTGCAGGGTACTGATAGATAATGCCAATGCGGCGGGCGGTGTTGATAATTCATCGGTCGTCTTATTCAAAGTCAATGCGATGCCCAGCCCTTCGTGGATGCAACGCTTTTTGCTCCGGTAGCTTGGGTAACATTTGTGCTTTTATTCACATTGAATTTACGAGAGATTTATGGCGAAAATTATCGTCACCTTTAATGGGTTGGTTCAACAAGAAGTCAGCATTACAAAGTCGCGTATGACGGTAGGACGTCGTCCGGGCAATGATATTGTGATTGATCATTTAACGGTTAGCGGTCAGCACGCAGCTATCGACACAACGCCAAACGGTTCTTTTGTGCTTGATTTGGGCAGTACCAATGGCACGATGGTCAATAGCCAGCCCATCAAAAAGCATCTGTTGCAACATGACGATGTGATCGATATTGGTAAATACAAGCTGCGCTTCCAGGTAGAAAAAAATGCGCAGGTTCAGCCGATTTCAGGTGCTGTCGTTGACAACGTAATGTCTGCCCCAGCGAAAATCCGAGTAATGAACGGTAATAATGCAGGTAAAGAACTCATATTAACCAAGCCCATTACAACAATCGGTAGCCCCGGTGTTCAGGTAGTCGCCATTGCCAAACATCAGACGAATTATTCGATCACCCCTGTTGAGGGCACCACGAAACCAAAAATCAACGAACGTGAGATTGTCGCCAAGACGATCTTAGAACACGGAGACATCATTGATCTGATGTCTACGAAGATGCAGTTTTTGGCTGGGAACGGATAAAAAGATGTGGTCTGACGATTTTCGCAATCAGACCATTTCTTCAACTATATGTAGGCTCGTATTCCTCAACAGTGCTCTTTCCAGAGTTCTGTAGATATCACACTAAATTAATACCTAGCTAACCAAACTTTAGAGAACCCTTGAGACCACTTCTCACGGGTTAGTATTATTTCGGTATTGTCGCAGTATGTGCATGTTATTCGCATAGCTCGCGGCAGCGTCATTCACATTCCCTTTAGGTGTCGTATATTCCAGTCGTAAGTTGTTGTCGTTAGATACCCACACATTGGGATCAACGCCCACTTTGATGAGGTACTGATCGATACTGTTGCTATCTAGTTCTCTACTTTCTTTTACCAGCTCGATCGATTGTTTTCCACGCTGTAATATATTGAGCAGCGGTGGCGTTTTCTCGACAGCATGGATTGCTGTTGTATTGAAATCTTTATGACTAGGTTCATTGGATGCAATCAGAATACCTTGACCACCAAGTTGGTATAAAGATACATACTTGAATTCAGATCTGATGGTGCTAATGATGCTGAGAATATCAGTCGGATTTAAATGATGGAGTTGCACCCATTGCTGCAATATGCCGTCCGGTTGCAGGTGAGCTTTGACCAGTTGATAAAATTCCTGGTTGTAGAGCGATGCTGCGCCAGCGAACCAGATGGAGGTAATTTCTAAACTAATAATATCGTATTGTCTGGCTCGCGGAGCGAGTAACAGCATATTACGCCCATCAGTTACATGCAGATGAACCTGCGGCAGTTCAGAAACGTGTTGATTGACATCACCAAAATGTTTATTTGCCATCCTGATGACATCGCTACTTAATTCGGCAATATCAAGGTCTTTAAAGCCAGCCTCTTTGAATACGCGACTGGTCACGCCAGTGCCATAGCCAATAACCAACGCACGCTCTCTTTTTTCTTGATGAAGTAATGGCACAAAAGCAAAGCCAATTTGTGCCTTCATCTCCCCTTGCCAGGCGTTATTGCCTTGGAATTTACCATTGGTGAGCAAGGTCTTGTAATCGGCATCTGTTACTTGTGTTACCGAAGTTAATCCACCATCAATACTCTCTGCATGATCAATAACTCTGCCATATGACTGTGGCGCAAAATAAACATTAGCACCAGAACTCAATGCTTGGTAATTGAGTGGGACTTGCAGACAAATCAGAATCGTAAATCCAGACATACCCAGCCAAAAGAAGGATCGTTTTTTAGCAGGTAAGCCGCTGAGGCTCACAATCAGAATCGATAATAGAAAAGAGATTAAACTGATGACGTGAATCGACTGAATTCCGCCTATCGTCGGCAGCAAAAAGAAGCCGAACAGTAAAACGCCGATGATATTACCTGTCGTGTTGATTGCTGCACCAACACCAATGGTACGAATCTGATTGTTGGGTGCAAGACAGGTAATGATGTCCATGCCCAGCACATAAGCGCCACCGATAAAAATTGTCGGTGGTAGCATGATTAATGCACAAACCACCGCACGGATTGCTTCCCGGGCTACGAAGGTGCGCGCTGGTGGGTGCGTTGTGAAGCTGGCGAAATAATCTGGAATCACATTCCAGAAGTAGGTGCTGCACGCAGTGCTTAGCGCCAGACCAACAAATGCATAAGCAAGCCAGCGTAATGATTCTGGCTGGTTTCTTTCCAATAAGGATTTGAATAGAAAACCGCCAATCGATAGTCCGGATAAAAATGTTGCGAGCATTAAACTAAATGCGTAGACACTATTGCCTGCCACAATAGACAACATATGAACGTAGGTTACTTCTAAACCTAACGATGCGATTCCACCCAGACCTAATGTGATCAATGCTAGTGGCGTGGCATGATCCGGTAAAGAAGCGAACGGTCTGACGGTCAATATCTCACGCTGAACCGGATGGAAAATAAAAGTTTTATTAAGCTCTAAACCACCAAGCGCCACTAAGAAATTCAGTAATGCGGCAATCAACGTTGTGTTCGTAACACCTACAGCAGGTATAAACAGGTAACCACAAACAAGCGCACCGATCGTGGCGCCTGCCGTATTGGTCAGATAGAGAAGCGCGATCTTAATGCCAATTTTTTGAGTTTTAACATCAAGGACTTGTGCCAGCAACGGCAATGTTGCACCCATCATGATTGTCGGCGCCAACAGAACTATACCTCCCAGGCAAACTTTGAGCAAAAGCAAAGCTGGTGCTTCTGGCGGCAGTCCCATTGCAAGAGTTACATAGATCGTTTGTGTTCCGTGAAAGAGCATAGGAGTTGCGGTGCAATATAGGGCGATCAAGCCCTCAATAATGGCATACGTAAATAAGGGGCGTTTAGTCTGGCTTGCAAACTTACCACCCAAAAAAGCCCCAATTGCCATTCCACCCAGAAATGTTGCAAGCACCGTCAGGGTCGCCGTCGACGTGCTGCCAAACGTCAGCGCGATCGTCTTTGCAAACAACACTTGATAGATCAATGCTGCCGCACCAGAGGCGAAAAACATGGCACTTACTTTTCTTTCAAAAGTAGAAAAAAAAGCAGTTTTATTGTCGCAATCAGTCGATGCATCTTCAACTGGCAATTGAGCGAGCTGTGCGAATCTTTTCATCGCAATGCACTGAAAAATCACAACGACGCTTGTGCTGCCATTCATGACCCAGCAGAACCACTGATGTTGTTCGGCAAACGGTACAAGCTCGCGTAATACAACGACCCAAATGAACCAAGTGAGAAAACCGCCGATAACGGTCCATTTTCTTTCAGCGTGCGCCCAACTGACGTTGTTAGTGCAGAGTGCGATTGCTGCTAAAGTAAATGGTACAGCCACGATCAGATCAACGACGTAGTGCTCGCCCAAATAAATGGTGGCGATAGCAGTAAGTAAAGTTGCAAAAATAAATAGCATCCTGCTCCACCAAGTGCTAACTGTTCGCCACCAAAGTATGGTCGAGGCAAGCATCCAGCCAAAATGCATGGATGGCATACCATTGCGAGGTGCTGTGCTACCAGCGAATGCGCTGAGGGGATATGCGCTTGGCTCACCGAGCTTATTAACAAAATATTCAGAACCAAAGACGTAGCGAGGACCAGTTATTGGAAAGAAATTATATGCCAACAATGCGCATGCCGATAAAACTACCCATGTTTTTGCCCCTGATGCAGTTTGTTTAGGGAAACCATTAAGTTGAAACAGGCAAACAAAAAGAAAGCCAATCGGCGTAAATGTATAAACCAAAAATACAAGCTCTGGTAACCCTGGTATTAGGTCGACGAGGTGATGGAGTTCCGGTGAGATACTAAGGTGGCTCGCTGAATCCCAGTGTATTGCAATAAAATCAATAATTTCTGGATGTATACTTATTTCTAGTTCTAGTGCACAAGAAGGAATAGCGATTAAAACTAGAATGAGGACAAACAGATGACGCAAATTTTTTTCGTACACAGCACTTTCGGATGTTTTTATTATGGAACAAACCCGTAGAACTAGAACGGTCGAAGCTGCAACTGCAGTGAAATTTGAGAAAGTAAGTAGATCGTCAACAAGTTGATTTAACTGCCATGTATACAACGCCGTGTCTGGGGAGTTGAGTGAGAATATAGCTGAGATTACAATTCCACTAGATACAACAACAGAGTACCAATGAAGCTGTGGTCTGCTAAACAAAAACAAAATTAAAAAAACAGGTGAATAGCTTTTGAGTGCATCAACAAGGTGGCCGCTAGATAAGGTAAATATAGACCGAATCAACCAATGATATGGCATAGAATTCAGGCCTAAAATAGCAGTGAAGATGAGAAAGTAAAATCCTAGTAAGGCCATCGTTTTTGCATCACGATTCGTCTTTAAGCCGGATTGGTTCATGTTGGGTCTGCTAGTGATTGACGTCGCTAACAATTAGCGTATCAGCATCAAATTGGCTGCGTTGAAAATATAACTTTTAAACGATGTTGCCCACGATTGATAAATCGAATCTCAATAAAAAAAGCTCCGACAAAATTCGGAGCTTTTTTTATTACTGAGAAAAATTTATTTGCAGCTAGCTGGCAAGTAGTTACTTGCAATACCGTTACCTGTGCATGCCCAGTTCAGCTGACCAACACCAGCTGATGTTGCACTCAACACGATAGAACCAGCGGACATCGCAGATTCAGCAGTCGTTGAAGTAGCAACGATGGATGTACCATTCCATGCCACGCTTGCTACATATTTAGTCGTTTGGGATGCCAATGTCAGAGATGATGTTGATGGTAATGCATTATTAACACCAAAGAACTCAGCAACTGCATCTTTACCAGCGGAAGCAGCCAAAATCACTTCAGAAACTTTAGCGCGAACTGTGTAGTCTTTGTAAGCTGGCAATGCAACAGCTGCCAAGATACCGATAATCGCAACAACGATCATCAATTCGATCAGCGTAAAACCTTTTTGTGCTTGAGAAATCATGCTTTTAGTGATTTTCATTTAAAAACTCCTTGAGTGTTAGGGAATGAACTACAAGCCTGCATAAGCATTTAGTGTGCCAGAGTTGATTAAAGCGATAGCGACTTATTTATTTGTTACACTAAAAATAATTGATGGCACGATGTTTACTAGCTGATTCCTGACGGACACGATGCATTTATTCTTTTTGCGCGGGGACATCGTTTAGAATCGTCCCCAAAAAATACTGAGAAAATCAAGTTAAATTCACTCTGTTGATACTGACAAAATATGTCAATTTTTGACTTATGACAAAATTTGGCAACCTACCTATGTATGGGATGCCAATTTATGTTCAACATATTGGTTGTGAACCTTGATGAAGCGTTTTCATTTCTGAGGCGGTTAATAAATGCATGGAATGATTGACGTTTGCCGTGCTAGGGCGTTAATGTCTCGATTTTCTTCGTAAGCTATCAAACGGATGCAAAAGTAGCGTTGACGGTTAGCTTCCGGTTTGTTTAATTGTTATTAGTGATATCAGTGATACATCATGTTAGGCAAATTCCAAATTAAATCTCGTTTAAAGGCTGCCGGAATTCATCTCACACTTTCTGCTGTGATTGCAGCGGTAGTGGCCGCGGTTGTTTTTTTTGTATGGTACCCGATTCCTTATGACACTATTTGCGGTGGCTTTGGTTTGTTGGTGCTTGTGTGTTCGGTAGATATTGTACTTGGGCCACTCCTTACGTTTGTCGTTTTTGATGCGACGAAAAAGAGAGCGGTTCTGGTACGCGATCTGGCGGTGATTGGGATCGTACAATTAGCCGCACTGACTTATGGGGCGCATACGGTGTACATTGCACGACCAGTCGCGCTGGTGTTTGAAGGTGGGCAACGCTTCAGGGTGGTAACCAACGTCGAAGTCCAGACCGATGAGTTACCGAAGGCTTTACCGCGGTTTAGAAGTTTATCGATGACGGGGCCCGTATTGATGAGTACGCGCTCAGCAAACGATAGCGAGAAATATGATGCCATCATGGGAGCGATGTCTGGTGCGGATATCGGTACTCGTCCCAGTTTCTGGGTTCCCTACGATGGCCATGAACAAGAGATCATTAAGGCGGCCAAACCTCTGGACCGCTTGTTTAAACAATACGCCAGTTCAACGCCAATCATTGATGCCATGATTCGCCAAGCTGGACTTACTCGGGAAACAACACGCTATTTACCGCTGGTATCACGACGGGTGACATGGACGGTGCTGATTAACGCTACTAACGGCAAGATCATAGGATTTTTGCCACTGGAAGGGTATTTTTAGTCGTTCATCGCGTGATGGCGGGGAATCGGCCGCTTGGTTGCCGGTTGTCTTTTCTGGCGCTGCGGGTTTTCACTCAATGCCCGCAGTACGTTATTTTATTTGTTTGATTTACTTTGATACGGTCGACCTTATGGGTTTATGGAAGTGGGCTGCGGTTTCAGCAGGGGCTAACCGCAAAACTGATGCGGCTTATGCCCTACTTAGTGTTGGCATGTTGTTGTCCTTTTTATTGCCTTGGCATGTGCATCCACTTCGAAGCTATTATCACGAGCTAAGTATTATTTCCGGGATGCTCCTGTCGTTGGCGTGTCTGGCATGGCTGGCAAGAGGTCAAAAGCTGCTATTGCATGTGCCGACCTTGATTGTTTTTCCGGTTGCCTTATTATTTATCATTGCGATGGATGTGAGTTCTCCGTATCGAACTACTTGGTTTGATGCGTTGATTCCTGCACAGTATTTTTTACTGATGGGCGTGGCGTTGATTTTAGGTGCGACACTGACGGCGACGGAGCGCGGTCGGGAAGACTTTTGCGTATTAGTCGCTAGTGTTTTTCTGATTGCGGGTGTGCTTTCTTTTTTGATGCAGTTGATCCAGGTCGCTGGGATTGATGTGTCGCCCATGATCATGTATCTTCCCTTTACCCAGACGCTGGGTCGTCCCTACGCGAATATCGCCCAACCGAATCAATTAGCGTTGCTATTTTGCTTCGCGCTCGCCGGTGTGTGGTATTTGTTTAAAAAAAATGACGTAGCGAATCATTTAACGAAAAGCCAGTCATTTTTAGTGGCGCTCTGTTTGATTGTTGGTATTGCATTGACGCAATCAAGAATTGGCTGGATTATCTTACCGCTCTTTACCATCATGCTGATCGCGCAGAATCGGGATTCTCCGCGTCGCCAGCAGGTAGCGATCGTCGCTTTACTGTGTTTGTATTTTGTGATTGTTTTTTTATTACCATTGATGACGGCGTCTGTTGGCATGTCTGGTGGTAATGTGGCAGAACATGTGGGTGGGCGATCTGAACGCAAAGGATTGTGGCTACAAGCGTGGACGTTGGCGCAGATGCATCCGTGGCGTGGCGTAGGCTGGTTTGGCTTTGGTGCTGGGCAGGTACAGATTGCAGCTGATTTTTCTTCATCGACTTATGCAGAGCATGCACATAACCTGATTCTTAATTTTGCTGCGGAAATTGGGTGGCCACTGACGCTGACGCTATCAGTATCCTTTGCGTGGTGGTTCTGGCAAAGTTTTATCGCTGCCAGAAAGCTGTTACCATTACAGTTTTCCGGAATGTGTTTGCTCGCCGCCTTGGTGCATAGCATGGTTGAATTTCCACTTTGGTATGCTTATATCTTGTTACCCATCGCACTTTTGATGGGGATGCAACATCAATTGCGCTGGCCAACCAGAGTAGTGGCCCTCAGTCCGAAACTTGTTATCTCTGTTGTTGTTTTAGCGTTTGCCTGTATCGGCTACATGACTTGGGATTATCAACGAGTGGTTGCTGGCTTTAACGTATTGCGGTGGGAGCCAACGCCTTCAGCGGCTGGTCTTAAAAAATTAGAAAAGCCTCTTTTTACGCTGTATCCGCAATTTTTTGACTATTTCAAACTCATGGAGATGGATGCTGATGAAGGCATGTCAGCTAAAGACATTGCGTTTGCTGAAAAATGGACACCGCGCTTTGGTTTTGTCCATATTCTGAACAAACTGGCAGAGATTCATGTACTCAATGGTGAGTCGCAAAAAGCGGTTCGGGAGATGCAAACCCTACAGCGTTTGCATCCCGACGCGTATCCCGAATATTTTGATTACTGGAAGGCGAAATCTGCGCTGGATTCACGCTATGCAGTAGTTTTTGCACATGTTCCACCAAGGGATTCCCCGTAAATTTGGTTTTTACGGGGGTATCTAACTACGCATTCGTCTTAAGCCGCGTCAGGGGTAGTTTGGTCAATTAGACTAACCCAATCCCCCGATTTTCCACCATGTTTTTCCATGACCCGGATATTGCTCATCACCATGCCGCGATCAACGGCTTTGCACATGTCATAGATGGTGAGTAAGCCGATCTGGACGGATGTGAGTGCTTCCATTTCGACTCCAGTTTTACCGATTGTCTCGACTTGCGCCTGGCATTGTATGCTGTTGGTTTCAGTGCTGATGCTAAAATCAACCTGTACCTTAGTGATGGCGAGCGGATGGCATAGCGGGATCAGATCGCTGGTACGTTTTGCGCCCATAATTGCTGCAATACGGGCAATGCCTAGGACGTCCCCTTTTTTTGCGGTACCCTGGGTGATAATTGCCAGTGTCTCTGGTTTCATTCGGATGGTGCCGCAGGCAATCGCAATGCGATGGGTATCTTGTTTTTCTGCGACATCAACCATATGTGCTTGACCATCGCGGTCAAAGTGGGTTAGCTGAGTTTGTTGTAAATCATTTGCCATGAAGGTCACGTCAGGAGGAAAGTTGAAGAAATTTGGAACGAACGCTGTTAACAGACATCATAGCACCGTCACAAGAAAAAGCTTCTCTGGTCAGCGACAACTGCCTCGATTCAGGCGTGAGCTGAGGGCAACGCTCATAAAATCGCTCATCGCAACACTGGTGATGTCGAGCTGCTACGTGCCTACTGCCTTTAGCCAATCGACTTCAGCAACGCAGAACCTGCCAACCCTTGGAGATACATCGCGTGAAGATTTATCCCCACTGGCTGAACGTAAGCTGGGGGAGCAAATCATGAATGTGGTTCGAAACGACCCCGATTATATCGATGACGGCCCCGTTTCCGAGTATCTGAACCGCTTAGGTAATCAGTTACTGGATGCGCATCCAGATGCACGCGGCGAGGCGGCTTATAATTTTGAATTTTTTGCGGTGCGTGACCCTGTTTTGAATGCCTTTGCATTTCCGGGTGGGTTTATTGGACTGCATACAGCATTGTTATTGACTGCACAAACCGAGTCCGAGTTAGCATCGGTGATTGGCCATGAAATTGGTCACGTGGCGCAGCGACATATCGCTCGGATGTTGACGAGTCAGAAGTTTGATTCCTACATTCCATTAGTTGCACTTGCGCTAGCGGTCCTTGCTGCACGTTCGAGTCCTGATGCGGCAATTGCTGTTGCCGCAGGGGGGCAGGGTGTAGCAATACAAAAGCAATTAAATTTTAGCCGCGATGCGGAGCGTGAAGCGGATCGTGTTGGTTTTCAGATTTTAAAAGACGCGGGTTTCGATCCGACGGGAATGGTGACTTTTTTTGGACGACTACAAGCATCAACCCGTAACTATACTGATAATGCCCCTGATTTTTTGCGAAGTCACCCGTTGACCAGCGAACGTATCGCAGATATTCAGGCTCGGGCACAAACTTTACGCTATAAGCAACATGCGGACGGCCTCGAGTTTTTTTTGATGAAATCCCGCGTCCGTGTACTACAAGATCCGACCATACAAGGATTGATAGACGCAAAGCAACTATTTGATCTACAGCTCAAATCCGAGCGTGAGGTCGATCAGATCGCAGCGACCTACGGCCTGGCTTTTGTTGCGTGTAGACAGAGAGATTTTATGAAGGCCCGCGAATTACTTGAGCGGGCAAGATCACAAACTGCCCGTTCAGCGTCGCAAAAATACGTACTCGATGTGAGTAGTGCATTTGATAGCCTGAGTATTGATATTCTGTCGGGAAGTAAACAATTTTCTCAGGCCAGCACTGAGGCGGAGCGGGCCATACAGCAGTTGCCCTTATCAAGGGGCTTGGTTTATCAATATGTTGATACGTTATTAGATGCCAAGAAAGAGCAGGCAGCGGGCATTTTTTTACGTGATCAGCTCGTTTTGTATCGTCAGGATGCGAAGTTACAAAAGCTCCTCGCCAAAGTATATGCTGCAGAAGGTAAGCAATCCTTGCAGCATATTGCGTTGGCGGATGCATTGGCCATTCAGAATAGTTGGGGGGCAGCCTTGCAACAGCTCGATATTGCAAGACGTGAGAAAGATGCTGGCTATTATGAGCTGTCGGTCATTGATGCGAATGAGCGAGACTGGAAAGAAAGTCACAAAGAGGAACTCGCTGAGGAGCGTAAGCAACGGCACTAATGATCCGATCGGGCGTTCTGCCGTGCAGTCGGCCTTTTAGCGTGGTGTTGCAATGTTACCCGACACGGTCATGAGCGTATGGATAGTGCTGAACTGAACGTGGATGTGTCGCGTGGTTGATTCATATAAATTCAGTGTCAGCGTATTGTTGCTCCCTGATGTCTCCAGCCAGTGTAACAGAGCATCATCTGTCGCGTGTTGACCGTCAATCTGCAGGTGACTTGCTACCTGTGCTAAATCTCTGCCATCAACCAGCGCGAGCAGTTTGCCGGTAGATAGCACGATGTTGCCATCAGCATCCATTGATGCCGCTGTCACGGTCGGCATGAATTGACCGGTATGCAGTTGTAGACCCAGCGTTGTTTCATCGTTGTTGAGTGTTTGTTGTGTGTCTTTGACGCGGACAATCGTATGAGCAATATACGGCGTCGCATCGAGGTCCACATACACGCGTTGTGGACCATTTTGAAAATACCAGCAGCCCTTATCGTCGCATTGATAATTGCGATTGATAAAGTCGATCAAGGTTTGGTGGCGGATGACG
>Ga0209913_1000348_pt1 | contig 42029 bp, 39 predicted proteins | sample PersoiDNA2013203_FD_185805 | JGI IMG/M metagenome (GOLD analysis project Ga0209913, IMG submission 185805) | Permafrost soil microbial communities from the Arctic, to analyse light accelerated degradation of dissolved organic matter (DOM) -... | ecosystem: Environmental > Terrestrial > Soil >...
TGGGTAAAGTAACCGGCTTTATGGAATATGAGCGCCTGAAAGAGGCGAGCGAAGCGCCGCAGTCGCGCATGAAGCATTACAAGGAATTCGTCCTCCATCTGGGCGACGCGGAAGCCAAAGTGCAAGGCGCACGCTGCATGGATTGCGGCATCCCGTTCTGCAACAACGGTTGCCCGGTCAACAACATCATCCCTGACTGGAATGATCTGGTGTATCGCGGCGACTACAAGGAAGCATTGGACACGCTGCACTCGACCAACAACTTCCCCGAGTTCACCGGCCGCATCTGCCCGGCGCCCTGCGAAGCTGCGTGCACGCTCGGCATCAACAGTGACGCTGTCGGCATCAAGTCGATCGAGCACTTCATCATCGACAAGGGCTGGGAAAACGGCTGGGTCACGCCGCAACCAGCCGCCTTCAAGACCGGCAAGAAAGTCGCCGTGGTCGGCTCTGGTCCTGCCGGCATGGCCGCTGCACAACAGCTGGCGCGCGCCGGCCATGACGTGACCGTGTTCGAAAAGAACGATCGCGTCGGCGGCCTGCTGCGTTACGGCATTCCCGACTTCAAGATGGAAAAGTCGCACATCGACTTGCGCGTCGAACAGATGCAAGCCGAAGGCGTGGTGTTCCGCACCAGCACCTTGGTCGGCAAGGATTTCCCAGCCAACGTCACCAACTGGTCCAAGGAAACGGTTTCTCCTGACGAACTGAAGAAAGAGTTCGATGCAGTCGTCATTGCCGGCGGCGCTGAACAGCCGCGCGATTTGCCGGTGCCGGGTCGTGAGTTGAAGGGCGTGCATTTCGCCATGGATTTCCTGCCGCTGCAAAACAAGGTCAATGCCGGCGACAAGATCAAGGGCCAGATCATGGCGACCGACAAGCATGTGGTGGTGATCGGCGGCGGTGATACCGGCTCCGATTGCGTCGGTACCTCGAACCGTCACGGCGCTGCTTCGGTGGCCCAGTTCGAACTGATGCCGCAACCGCCGGAAAGCGAAAACAAGCCGATGGTCTGGCCTTACTGGCCGACCAAGCTACGTACTTCGTCGTCGCATGAAGAAGGTTGTGATCGCGATTGGGCAGTCGCCACCAAGCGCCTGGAAGGCAAGAACGGCAAGGTCGAGAAACTGATCGCTGCGCGCGTCGAATGGAAAGACGGCAAGATGCAGGAAGTGCCGAACTCCGAATTCGAAATGAAGGCCGACCTGGTGCTGCTGGCCATGGGCTTCGTCTCGCCGGTGGCGCAAGTGCTCGAGGCTTTTGGCGTCGACAAGGACCAACGCGGCAACGCCAAGGCGACAACCGATGGCGACGGCTGCTACAAGACTTCGGTCGACAAGGTGTTTGCAGCCGGCGACATGCGTCGCGGTCAGTCGTTGGTAGTCTGGGCGATCCGTGAAGGTCGTCAATGCGCGCGCGCAGTCGACGAATTCCTGATGGGTTCGTCGGTACTGCCACGCTGATACGCAACCGTACAAAGCGGGCGTCGTAAAAAGAAGCCGGATTGACGAAAGTCTTTCCGGCTTCTTGCTGCCCGGTGCTGGAAAAAGCGCACGGCGATCCGGCAAAATCAGCCCCGCGTCAGCCCGGATCCGCCTTGCTCAAGTACAATGGAATTTCACTTTTCAGACACGGCCTGTCGGCGCGCTTGCCGTCGATAACCGAAGAACAACATGACGACCCCGATTCGCTACAGCATCACCTCCAACGATTGCGCTGCCCATTTGTTCGACGTCACCGTGACGGTCGAGACGCCGGCGGCAGACGGACAAGTGTTTTCCTTGCCGGCCTGGATACCAGGCAGCTACATGATTCGCGAATTCGCACGTAATATCGTCCAGATCCGCGCGGCAGCCGGCGGCAAGAAAGTGGCGCTACGCAAGCTCGACAAACACACTTGGAAAGCCGCGCCTTGTTCCGGCCCGCTCACCTTGAGCTATCAGGTCTATGCCTGGGACTTGTCGGTGCGCACCGCGCATCTGGACCAGACCCATGCTTTCTTCAACGGCACCAGCGTGTTCCTGCGTGTGGAAGGGCAGGAGCAGGTCGAGCATGTCGTCGACATTCGTCGCCCGGACGGCGACGACTACAAGCGCTGGCGCGTGGCGACATCGCTGGCTGAGTTGAAGGCCAAGCGCTATGGTTTCGGCACCTATGTGGCGAGTGACTATGACGAGCTGATCGATCATCCGGTCGAGCTCGGCAATTTTGCACTCGCGACCTTTACGGCGCATGGTGTGCCGCATGACATCGTCATCACCGGCAAGGTGCCGAACCTGGATTTGCCGCGCCTGTCGGCTGATCTGAAAAAAATCTGCGAAGCGCAAATCGCTTTCTTCGAACCCAAGTCCAAACGCGCGCCGATGTCGCGTTATGTGTTCATGACGATGGCTGTCGGCGACGGCTATGGGGGCCTGGAGCATCGCGCCTCGACGGCGCTGATTTGTGCGCGCAGCGATTTGCCGGTCAAAGGCAAGCCCGAATCCGGTGATGGCTATCGCACCTATCTCGGCTTGTGCAGCCATGAATATTTCCACACCTGGAACGTCAAGCGCATCAAGCCGGCCGTGTTCGCACCTTACAACTTGCAGCAGGAAGGCTATACCTCGCTGCTGTGGCTGTTCGAAGGTTTTACCAGTTACTACGACGACCTGTTCCTGGTGCGCACCGGCCTGATCGATACGCCAGCTTATCTGGGCATGTTGTCGAAGACGGTCAACGGCGTTTTGCGCGGCAGCGGCCGGCGCAAGCAGAGCGTGGCGGAATCCAGTTTCGACGCCTGGGTCAAATACTATCGCCAGGATGAAAACGCGCCCAACGCCATCGTCAGTTATTACACCAAGGGTTCGCTGGTGGCGCTGGGACTCGATTTGCTGATCCGCGCCGAAACTCGCGGTCGCAAATCGCTGGACGACATCATGCTGGCCTTATGGCAGCAATATGGTCGCCAGTTCTATCGCCACAACGGCGGCAAGGGCGTCGGCGAGGATGGGCTGGAGGTGCTGTTTGAAGAAGTCGCCGGCGTCAAACTCAAGCGCTTCTTTGATCGCTACATCCGCGGCACCGACGATGTGCCGGTGGAGCAATTGATAGCGCCGTTCGGCGTCGCCGCTGCGGATGCGCGCAAGGACGCCAAGCCTGGCATGGGCATACGCGTGACGCGTGACGGCGACGACGCCAAGGTCGCTAATGTCTATGAAGGCGGGGCCGGGCAGCGCGCGGGATTATCCGCCGGCGATCGCCTGGTCGCGCTGGACGGCGTGCGCATACCGGCCACCGGCGTGGAAGCGTTGCTGGCGCGCTATCACGAGGGTGATGTGGTGGAGTTGCATGTCTTCCGTCGCGACGAACTGATGCGCTTGCCGCTCAAACTCAAGAACGACGATGCGCCGCAAGTGACGTTCACCGTGCAGGACAAGCCGGTCGCAGCTGCGCGTCAACGCAGGGCCTGGCTGGGTAGCTGAGCGCTATCTGCGCAGCCGCATCGGGCGGCGCCGACCATCTGTTTGACATGGACAGGCAATAAAAAACCCGCCGAGGCGGGTTTTTTATTTGCTGCGTCAGACTTGCTGAATCGAAGATTACTTCGCTTCTGCGTCGCCTGCTGCAGGTGCTGCGGCATCAGCTTCAACTTTGCCGGCTGGTACCGAAGCGGTAGCAACGGTCAGGTTTTCTTGCGAAACAGCGGTCACGCCGTTAGGCAATTGCAGGTCAGCCAAGTGGATCGAATGACCGACTTCCAGCTTCGCCAGATCGACGGAAACGAATTCCGGCAGATCCTTAGGCAGGCAGGAGATGTCCAGTTCAGTCATGACGTGGCTGATGATGCCAGACGCCAGCTTGACGGCAGGGGAGACATCCGCGTTCACGAAGTGCAGTGGCACCTTGACGTGGATCTTTTGCGAAGCGTCAACGCGTTGGAAGTCAACGTGCAGGACCAGTTGCTTGTATGCGTGGACTTGGAAGTCGCGCAGCAGAACTTGTTCAACCTTGCCTTCGATTTCCAGATCGAGGATCGACGAGTGGAACGCTTCTTTTTTCAACGCGTGGTACAGCGCGTTGTGGTCCAGAGCGATGTTCAGCGGTGCAGTTGTACCGCCGTAGACGATAGCTGGTGTTTGACCAGCAATGCGCAGGCGGCGGCTCGCTCCGGTCCCCTGCTCTTTGCGTGGAAATGCGATTACTTTCATTTTAAAGCTCCAATGGATGCGGGACTTGCGTCTCGCGTTAAAAATCCCCCGCGACCAGGGGATTCAAAGATTCCTTCATAGACATGAAGGAATTAAAACCGAAATCTGAATTACTCCGCGAACAACGACATCACCGAATCGCCCTTGCTGATGCGCTTGAATGTTTCAGCCAGCAGGCTGGCGCAGGTCAGTTGACGAATCTTGCCGCAGGCCTTGGCGGCGTCCGACAGCGGAATCGTGTCGGTGACGACCAGCTCGTCCAGCGGAGAATTGGCAATACGGTCCAGCGCCGGGCCGGACAAAACAGGGTGCGTACAGTAGGCGACCACTTTCTTGGCGCCACGCTCTTTCAATACTTCAGCGGCCTTGGTCAGGGTGCCAGCGGTATCGACCATGTCATCCATGATCACGCAGTTGCGGCCTTCGACTTCACCGATGATGTTCATGACTTCCGACACGTTCGCCTTCGGGCGGCGTTTGTCGATGATCGCCAGGTCGCAGCCCAGGCGCTTGGCCAATGCACGGGCGCGCACCACGCCGCCGACGTCAGGCGAGACGACCAGCAGGTCATCGTAGTTCTTGCTCACCAGGTCGCTCAGCAAAATCGGCGAGGCGTAGATGTTGTCGACTGGAATGTCGAAGAAACCTTGAATCTGGTCGGCATGCAAGTCCATGATCAGGACGCGTTCAACGCCGGCTTCCTGCAGCATGTTGGCGACCACCTTGGCCGAAATCGCAACACGGGCGGAACGCGGACGACGATCCTGGCGGGCATAGCCGTAGTACGGGATGGCGGCAGTGATACGGCCGGCCGAAGCGCGCTTCAAGGCATCAACCATGATCATGATTTCCATCAGGTTGTCATTGGTCGGCGCGCAAGTCGATTGCAGCACGAATACATCTTTGCCGCGCACATTTTCGTTGATCTCGACCATGACTTCACCGTCGGAGAACTTCGAAACATTGGCCTTACCCAGCGGGATACCTAATTTTTCGACGACGCCTTGCGCCAATTCTGGATTGGCGCTGCCGGTAAAAACCATCAGGTTTTCGTATGCCATGTGGGTATCCCTGAATGCAATCGTTTAAAAGTCGAAAAGCCGACAATGCTTGACTATGCAGTCTTGCGTTGGCGGCTTATCTCTTTGGCTTCTTTTTTCTTTATCGGGCGATGTGAAACTGCCCAAATTTAATGGCAGGGGAACAAGGATTCGAACCTTGGAATGCTGGAATCAAAATCCAGTGCCTTAACCAACTTGGCGATTCCCCTACGCAATCTGCTGTTTGCCGTCGACTACACTTTTAACATCGCGTGCAATTCGTCGTCAAACCAATTCTTGGTTACGAACTTGTCAAATGGGCGAGAGGATGTTCCTGCATCGCTCTGGCTTTCCAGGCTTTCCATTTCGACGGTACCTGTTTCAGTACTTCGTCGGCTTGATGTTCGTGTTCAAAAGAACAAAACACACAAGCGCCGGACCCTGTCATCCTTGCATTTCCGAATGTCTTGAGCCATTTGATGGCTTCAGCGACAGGAGGAAACTGCTTGGCAGCCACCACTTCTAAGTCGTTTTTTCCGAAGTCACTATCGAGAAGATTATGCGCTTCAGGAAAGTCCGTTATTCTGACGACTTTTGTATCCCTTGTCAATTCTTCTGACGAAAAAATTATCGAGGTCGGGACCGCTACCCCGGGTTCGATCACCACGAACCAGCGATTGGCAGTTTCCAGAGCGATCAGGTCCTCGCCGATGCCCTCGGCGAAGGCATTGCGGCCGAACAGGAAAAACGGCACATCGGCGCCCAATTGCAGCCCCAGCGCCATCAATTCGACCCGTGTCAGGCCGGTTTGCCACAAATGATTCAACACCAGCAGCGTGGTCGCGGCATCCGAGGAGCCGCCGCCCAGGCCGCCGCCCATTGGCAATTGCTTGTGCACGGTGATGTCGGCGCCCAGTTCCGGCCTGCCTGCCGCCGTTTGCAGCAAGCGCGCGGCGCGCACCACCAGGTCGCTGTCGGCCGGCACGCCGGGGATGTCGTTGCTGCGGCGGATCTGGCCATCGTCACGCACGCTGAAATCGAGCGTATCACTGCGGTCCAGCAGTTGGAATACGGTTTGCAACAAATGATAGCCGTCGGCGCGCCGCCCGGTCACGTGCAGGAACAGGTTCAGTTTGGCCGGGGCCGGACAGTTGGAGAGGCTTGCTTGCATGAATGAATCTGAGGGTGAGGTAGCCTAGGGCGCGCCGGTTTGCCATTTGTCGATCACGATGCGAATCGATACCGGGCCGGCTTGTTTGGTGTCGCGCGCCAGATCGATGCGTTTTGGGCGATTTTGCGCCGTGTCGGCAGTGTCGTCCTGCCATTCGCCGTAGCTGAGGATCCAGCCGTCGGGCGTGACATAGCGCGTCGTGTCCTTGGATGGCTGGGCGACGAAGGATTTGCCGTCGGCGCCGCGGCCGAAGCCTTGCAGCCAGTCCCGCAGGCCGGATACCGGCAGCGGCCAGCCCAGCGCCTGTTCGGTCAGGATATCCACATCGGCCGCCGCCAGCGGCGCCTTGCCTGACTGGGTCAAGACGGCCAGGCCCGGCTTGATGTCGATGGTCGCCAGCGTTTGCCCCAGCGGCGACAACAGACTCAGCACGATATGGCGTGCACTCTGACTCCAGGTAAAGCTGCCGTGCACGGCCTGCTCGCGACGGTCTTGCTCATAGCGGATCGACAAGCGCCCGCTCAGATCAATGTTGTCGTTATAGCGACGCTCGAGCACGGGCGTGTTATCCGTGCTTGGCGGCGGCGTTACCGTGGCGCAGCCGGCAGCCAGCAGCACCAGGCCGGCTGCGGCAGCACGTCTGCACCACGTCGGGATCATCCGCAGATCAGGTAAAGAGCGAATCAGAGTTGCACCTTGAGGCGTTCCAGCGTGCTCTTGAGCACGTCGTTCTTGGGATCCTTGCTTTGCGCTTCGCGCCACAACTGCTTGGCTTCGTCCTGCTTGCCGCGCACCCACAGGATTTCACCGAGGTGGATGCCGATTTCAGGATCGGGCCGCAAGCCATAGGCGCGGCGCAGTTCTTTTTCCGCTTCGTCCAGGTTGCCCTGGCGGAATTCGGCCCAGCCCAGGCTGTCGGCGATGAACGCGTCTTCCGGCGCCAACTGGACCGCCTTCTTGATCAGTTCAACTGCTTCCGGCAAACGGATATTGCGATCGGCCAGCGAATAACCCAGCGCGTTGTAGGCATGCTGGTTATTGGGTGCCAGTTGCATGATCTTGCGCAAGGCGGCTTCCATGTCCTTGTAATTGCCAGTCTTATCGGTCGCCATGGCGTAGTCGTACAACAGATCGGTGCTTTCCGGAAAACGCTTGAGGCCGGCCGACAAGACGTCGGCGGAATCCTGGTAGCGCTCGTTGTCGCGCAGGATTTGCGCTTCGCCCTGGATCAATTGCAGTAATTCGCGATCGTTGCCGGCGTCCGACTGCGCTTGTTGCAAGACCTTGCGCGCGCCGTCGATGTCGCCGCTCTTGGCCATCAACTGACCGCGACGGATTTGCACGTTGACATAGGCTTCACCCGGTTCCACCTGTTCCAGATACTTGAGCGCGCCCGGGATGTCGTTGCGTTCTTCGGCGATCTGCGACAGCAGCAGCAACGCCTGGGTCGGGTCGCGTTCGTCTTCGGGCTGGCCGGCCAGCACTTCCAGATAACGCTTCAGATAGGTTTCGGCTTCCGGCAGGCGACTGGTCTGGACGTTCAGGATGCCCAGCGCGAACAGCGTGGTCAGGTCGTCCTGATCGTCCTTGAGCAGAGTCTGAAATTGGCCACGTGCTTGTTCGAACTGCTTTTGTTCCACCAGACCGCGCGCATAGGCCACGCGTACTTCGCGCGCATTCGGATATTTTTTGAGGAAGTCGGACACCAGCTTCATGGCGTCGTTGCCGTTCGGCGTGACTTGCGCCAATGTCAGGATCGCCAGTTCCGAGTCCGGCTTGAGCTTCAGCGCCTGGTTGGCTTCGTCGCGCGCACGCTCGGCGTCGCCGCTGGCAAAGGCACCTTGCGCCAGCGCCAAGTGGGTTTCGATCAGCGTCGGATAAGGCGCGACGATGTCTTGCAAGATATTGAAGGCGCCGGCCTTGTCCTTGGCGCGGCTCAGCAGGCGTTGAATTTGCAGGATCATCTGGCCGCGCGCTTGCGGATCGGCGTCGGCCAAGCGTTGCGCCATCAGCGGCTGGATTTCTGAAATATTGTCGCCCAACATGATCAGGCCCAGGTAGTTCTGCAGGGCTTCATCCGAATGCGGCGCCAGCTCGGTCCACAAACGCACAGCGGCCAGCGCTTCGCCGGGGCGGCGTGCCGCCAGCGCCATTTCGGCGGCGCGTTTGGCCAGGCGCGGATCGCGGGTCTGCTGCGCCGTGCCCAGCAGTGTGACGTAAGCGGCTTGCCATTGGCCACGCTGGAAGGCAATTTCCGAACTCATGATCTTGAACAGCACTTCATCGCTCAGCTCAGGCGTTGGCAGCGGATCTTCCGGCAGCGGCGCGCGCGCCTTGGCTTGTCCCTTGCGGGTCGGTGTGGCTTTGACCAGTGTCTGTTTCTTGCTGTTTGCAACAGTAGCGGCATCGGTCTCGCTGGGTTGCCGCAGGCTTGCACACGCGGAGAGCATGACGGAGAGCGTTACAATGGCGAGAGTTTTTTTCAAGGGAAGTCCTGAGTAATCGACAAATGAGCTGACAAATAAGCGGGCAAAGATTAATTTTACGCTCAACAGTGTGCTTCTTGGTGTAAGCGAGTGTAAACCATCTGTCTTATCATATCGCTATCGCTGCACGGCCTTTTGCACTTCTCATCGCAGCTCTATTCAACCGTCCGTATCCTCATGCCCGAATTACCCGAAGTAGAAGTCACCCGCCGCGGCGTTGCTCCCCATCTCGAGGGGCAGACCGTCACCGCCGTGGTGATGCGTCACAGCGGATTGCGCTGGCCGTTCCCTGCCGACCTGCAGCAGACGCTGGCCGGCCACCAGGTGCGCTCGACTGGTCGGCGCGGCAAGTATTTGCTGATCAACTTTGATCACGGTACGCTGATCGTGCATCTGGGCATGTCCGGACATCTGCGCATCCTGCCGCTGGGAATCGTGCCGCAAAAGCACGATCACTTTGATCTCGTGGTCGGCAAGCAAGTCATGCGCATGACTGATCCGCGCCGTTTCGGCGCGGTGTTGTGGCATGACGCCGCAGATGGCGACATCGAAGAGCACATGCTGTTGCGCGGTCTCGGGTTGGAGCCGCTGGAAGACAAATTTTCGGCAAAAGAACTGCACCGCCAGACCCGCAAGCGCAGCGCGCCGATCAAGCAGGTCTTGCTGGCCGGCGACCTGGTGGTCGGGGTCGGCAATATCTACGCCTCGGAAAGTCTGTTCAAGGCCGGCATCAATCCCAAGACCGCGGCCGGAAAGATCAGTCTGCCACGCTACGAAAAACTGGTAGCGGCGATCCGCGAAACGCTGGCGGCGGCCATCGAACAGGGCGGCAGCAGCCTGCGTGACTTCATCGCCGTCAACGGTCAATCGGGATATTTCCAGCAAAGCTACTTCGTCTACAACCGCACCGGGCAAGACTGCCGCATTTGCGCCACCCCGATACGACAGATCAAGCAAGGCCAGCGCTCCACCTTTTACTGCGTGATCTGCCAACGATGAAACGTGTCATTACCAAAACCGATGTGGCGCCGGGCGCTATCCAGGCCGGCGCACTGAAGCTCGCCGACAATTTTGTCGATCCGAGTTTTTCCGCCGCTGTCGTCGGCTGGCAAAAGCAGCACGGCCGCCATGCCTTGCCGTGGCAAAACACGCGCGACGCCTATCGCATCTGGTTGTCGGAAATCATGCTGCAGCAGACCCAAGTCACGGCGGTGATTCCCTATTACCAGAAATTCCTGCAGAGTTTCCCGACCGTGGAAAGTCTCGCCGCCGCGCCGTCCGAAGCGGTAATGTCGCACTGGAGCGGACTCGGTTATTACACGCGCGCGCGCAATTTGCACCGCTGCGCGCAGCGGGTGACGAACGAATACGACGGACGTTTTCCGGATGATCCTGAGTTGCTGGCGGACCTGCCCGGCATCGGCCGTTCCACCGCTGCGGCGATTGCTGCGTTTGCCTACGGCAAGCGCGCGGCGATTTTGGACGGCAACGTCAAGCGCGTGTTCGCACGGGTGTTTGGAGTGGAAGGTTTTCCGGGCGCCAAGGCGGTGGAAGATCAGCTATGGCGTCGCGCCGTGGCCTTGTTGCCGGCGGCCGATATGGAGTCGTACACGCAAGGTTTGATGGATCTGGGCGCGACGCTGTGCGTGCGCGGCAAGCCGGCCTGCGATCGTTGTCCGCTGGCACAACGCTGCGTGGCGCTGGCCACCAATCGTACGGCGGAGCTGCCGGTGCGCAAGCCGAAGAAGGCGGTGCCGGAAAAAGAAACCATGATGCTGGTGGTCACCGAAGGCAGCGAAGTCTTGTTGCAGCAGCGTCCCGACAGCGGCATCTGGGGCGGCTTGTTGTCCTTGCCGGAATTGCCGGTCAGCAGCAGCGCCGAGGAATTCGAAGCGGCCGTCGACAACGCCATGTTGCCGTTCGGTGCGATTGCGGCCTGCCGCAAGCTGCAGCCGTTCTCGCACGTCTTCACGCATTTCAAATTGCATGTATCGCCGTTCCAGGTGCTGCTCAAGCAGCGCCTGCTGCAGGCGGCGGAGTCGGTCTATGTCTGGTATCCGGTTGCCGAGCTAGCCGATGCGCCGTTGCCGGCGCCGGTCAAGAAGCTGCTGCTGGGTGTGCTGCGCACGGATGATTTATTGAATTGATGCCGTGACGGCGTCGCCAATGTAAGTCAGCTCAGCTGGCGATGGCGGATCACGACTTTTTCGTTTGCCGCGAAATGTTTGGCCAATTGCTCGACGATGTAGACCGAGCGATGCTGGCCGCCGGTGCAACCGATCGCCACGGTCAGGTAGCTGCGGTTGTCGCGCTTGAAGGACGGCAGCCATTTTTCGACGAAATTGCGGATGTCGCTCAACAGCTCGTTCACGGCCGGCAAGTCGGCCAGGAATTCAATCACCGGCGCATCGCGTCCAGTCAGCGGACGCAGGCGCAAATCGTAGTGCGGATTGGGCAGCATGCGCACGTCAAACACCAGGTCGGCATCCAGCGGCACGCCGAACTTGAAGGCGAACGACTCGAACAGCACGGTCAGGTTGGCGCGATCGGTGTCGATCAAATCGCGGATCCAGGCGCGCAGCTTGTTGGCGCTCAGGTTGGAGGTATCGATCACATGGCCCAGGCCTTCGACCACGCTCAGCATTTCTCTTTCTTTGTGGATGCACTCGGTCAGCGTCAGGCGATCGGTGGGATTCTGGTTGGGCAACAGGCGATGCGACAAGGGATGGCTGCGGCGTGTTTCGGAAAAGCGCGTGATCAGGGATTCCGTGGTCGCGGTCAGGAAGAACAATTTGACGTCGTGCCCCTGTTCCTTGAGCAACTGGATATCCGGGCCGAGGCCTGCCAGCGAATCGGCACTGCGGGCATCAGTAGCCACCGCCAGCGTCTCGTCGCCTTCTTGCAGTCGGGTTTCCACCAAGCTGCGTAGCAGTCCAGGCGGCAAATTGTCGACGCAAAAATAGCCGGCATCTTCCAGTACATGGAGAGCCACTGATTTGCCGGAACCGGAAATGCCGGTAATGAGAACGATACGCATGAGTATGATGATACCTCAAGCCAAAGGATGCTTCTGCTTACCTGCAGTGTAATGCAAATTTTTTTCCTGCTCGTGACACAGGAAAACAAGGGCGGCCGTGTCGGCGCTTCTTATTCGCCGTTCATTGCCTTGCGCTGGCGGTCGATGAATTCCTTGAGCGTGTCGATGCCGCGCAATTGCAGGATGGTATTGCGTACCGCCGCTTCCAGCAGCACCGCAATATTGCGACCGGCGGCCACGGGGATGACGACTTTGCGGATCGGTAAGCCGAGCACGTCTTCGAATTGCGCATCGAGCGGCAGGCGTTCGTAGTTTTCTTCCAGGGTGCTGCGCCGGACCAGATGGACGATCAGCTTCAAGCGCATTTTGCGGCGCACCGCGGTTTCGCCGAAGATGGCCTTGATGTCGAGCAGGCCGAGGCCGCGCACTTCCAGCAGGTTTTGCAGCAGCGGCGGACAGCGGCCTTCGATCATGTTCGGTGCGATGCGCGCAAATTCGACCGCGTCATCGGCCACCAGACCGTGGCTGCGTGAAATCAATTCCAGGCCCAGTTCGCTCTTGCCGAGGCCGGATTCGCCGGTAATCAGCACGCCGACGCCCAGCACGTCCATGAACACGCCGTGCATGGTGATCTGTTGCGCCAGTTTCTTGGACAGGTAGACGCGCAAATAATCGATGACTTGCGCCGCCGGCAAGGGCGTCGAAAACAGCGGGATATTCTTTTCATCGCAAATCGCCAGGATGTCGGCCGGCGTCGCCAGGCCCTGCGCGATGATGAAGGCGGGCGGCTCGCCGGCAACCAGTTCCGCGGTCTGATAGGCGCGCGAGGTGTTGGAGAGGCGTTGGTAGTACTCGGTTTCTTGATGGCCGAAGACCTGGATGCGGCCCGGGTGGATCAGGTTCAAGTGACCGACCTGGTCGGCGGCCGAGGCGGCGTCGCCCGAAATCAGACGTTCTCCGCCGGGGAAGCCGGCAAACCAGCCTAGCTGCAGCGATTCGCGATTTTCTTCATACAGTTGCTGTATCGATAACGCGGTGTAGGCAGGCATGGTTCTCCGAAAGACGGTGAGGGTGAATAGGTTTAAGTCACGTTGATGCGTGCGCTGTCAGACGATGGATCATGGCGACCCATCTGGATTGCTGCGCTTATTCAGTCAATTAATTGGTTTTTTCCAGCGACGGCTGCCAGGTGACCAGGCGCGAATAAACGGACGCTGCGTCGGTGTCGGCAATCAGTTCGGCGCGGAAGGCATGGTCGGAAAACATCTCTGCAATTTCAGACAGGATTTCCAGATGCTGCTGCGTCACGTTGTCGGGAATCAGCAAGAAGATCAGCAATTTGACCGGCTCGCCATCGGGAGACTCGAAAGGAATCGGCTCTGCCAGGCGCATGAACAGCGCCAGCGGTGCCTTGAGTCCCTTAATGCGGCCGTGCGGAACAGCCACGCCATGACCCAGCCCGGTAGAGCCCAGGCGTTCGCGTGCAAACAGGTTTTCTGAAACAGTAGAGCGAGCGATGCCGCTGTTGTTTTCGAAGGTAAGTCCGGCTTGTTCGAATGCTCGTTTTTTGCTGGAGACTTCTAGGTCCAGAATGACGTTCTCTGGGGACAGGATTTTTGCAAGATTTGTCATGACACAAAAGAAGGCGCTAGATAGGCTTTTGTGCAGGATTATAGGCTTCTTTATGAGTTACGCAATGAATTCCGATATTGCCATCATGCAAATTGATTTTGTTGCCGGAATGTCGCAGCTAGCGTTACCGAGAGCGCCGGCCCGGCGCGACCAGGCCGCCGGGACGGGGAAACCTTGCGTTGCATTTACATCTCGATGCGGCCAAAAACCAACAGCACGTCGCCGCTGTTCTTGTTGGAAGAGAAACGCGGCACGTAAGAGAACATGATCTTGGCTTTTTTGGTGCCGATCGAGGCCAGCGGCAGGGGCACCGGGAAGGGGACGCCGCCGAAATAATCTTGCCGGCTCATCAGCATGGCGGTGCCGCCCAGTCCGATTTCGAGCGGTGTATGGCTGATCGGAAACACCCATTCATAGGCGTAGCCGGCCATGATCTGGGGATGGCGATGTGAATCCTTGATCACGAAACCATACAGCGACTCATCGTCGCCGCGCTCGTTGCGCATGGTCTTGCCATAGCCGAGACCCCAGGCGTGCTCATTGAGCTGGTCCAACTTTTCCTTGGTATAGGTACTGCGACCGTGGTGGGCCCAGCCGGAAACGTAAAGGGCGTCGTCGCCCTTGTCGGCGATGTCGGCGGCGTGGTCCTTGATGGATTGCCACCAGCTGAATTCATCGCTTTGTTGCGCCATGGCGGGCAGCGATGCACCGGCGCAGCTTGCCGCAACAATGCCCGCGAGCACAGCGTGGCGGGAATGGCGGGAGAGAGAAGGGAATAATTGGCTCATATTTTTATTGGCTATTAAGTAGTCGATTGCAATGGACGCGGAATGGCCGGAAATGCAGGGCGCATGCCGAAAGGAAACTGACCGGGTTTCCTCGTCATGAAAAAACGGACGTGGTGATACCGTTGTGCGGCAACGTCATGAGTCGTGCGAACGGCAAAAAACGCCGACAACGACACAGGAAAATTAGTGTGATAACGCGACGCCAGGATCGCCTCGATCGACGGCGATCCTGCTGACTCAGGCCTGACGACCTGGCGTCAGGCAAGCTGTCCATGGCTGAGACAAGATCATGGCATAAGAAGTTTTATGCGAAAGGCAGAAATAGTTTCAAAATGTTGCGGAACCTGGCCTGCGCGCGGGAAGCGCAGTAACGGCCGCAGATCCGCGTGGTGTAATGGTTTTGTAACAGCAGTGTTACATGGCCTGATGCGCAGATTTATTGGCGTGCATCATTGACGTGCATTGCGCAGATTGGAGGGCGCCCGGCTCGCCGAAAAATTGCTGCGCCATGGATTGATATCGAGTCCGCCGCGGCGGGTATAGCGAGCATAGACCGACAGTTTTTGCGGCTTGCATTGGCGTAATACGTCGACAAAAATGCGTTCCACACATTGCTCGTGGAATTCATTGTGTTCGCGGAAACCGATCAGGTACTTCAGCAGCGTTTCCTGGTTGATCGGTGCACCGACGTAATGGATTTGCACGCTGCCCCAGTCCGGCTGGCCGGTGACCGGGCAGTTGGATTTGAGCAGATGCGACAACAGCGTTTCTTCCACGATCGCGTCACCGTGATTGGCCGACAGCAGTGTCGGATTGGGATGGTGATCGACCACTTCGATATCCAGGCGATCCAGCAGCAGGCCGCTGAGTTCGCCCATTTTCAATGTGGAAAACGCCGCGGGTTCCGTTAGCGTCACTTGCACGCCGGCGTCGGCGGCAGCCGACAAATCCTTTTGCAGCAGCGCGACCAGCGCTTGCTGGTCATCGAGGCGCGTCTGATTGAAGGAGTTCAGGTAGAGCTTGAAGGATTTTGACTCGATGATATTGGTGGAGTCAGCCGGAATCATGAAGGTGGCGATCGCAATCTGCGGCTTGCCGCGCTGATTCAGCCACGACACTTCGTACGCATTCCAGATGTCGATACCGAAAAACGGCAGCGTGCTTTGCAGGCCGAGTTCATCTCGCTTGGCCTGGCGCGGAATCGGGAACAGCAAAGTCGGATCGTAGGCGCTCGGGTAAGCGGATGACTTGCCCAGCGGCGAGGTGTCGGGAGAATTTGGGTGCATCATGGTCTTGCTTCCTTCGTGCTTCTGTATGTTGTTGCGTGTTGCGTTTGGTTCCGGGCCCGGCTTTAGCCCAGGAACAGTTTGTACAAGGGGTTCTTGCTTTCGTCCCAATGACGGTAACCGAGATTGTCGAGGAAGGCGCGGAAGGTTTTCATTTCTTTCTTCGGCACCTGCAGTCCGACCAGGATGCGGCCGACGTCGCCGCCCTGATTCCGATAGTGGAACAGGCTGATGTTCCAGTTCGGATTCATGTTGCTCAAAAAGCGCATTAACGCGCCCGGACGCTCGGGGAATTCGAAGCGATACAGCAATTCATCCTGAGCCAGCGAACTCTTGCCGCCGACCAGGTGGCGGATGTGCACCTTGGCCAGTTCATCGTGGGTCAGGTCGAGTGTGCTGAAACCGTTCTTCTCAAATGTCTTGGCGATCTTGGCCGGTTCGTCGGCGCTGCTGGTCTGGATGCCGACGAAGATGTGCGCCGATTTTGCGTCGCTGATGCGATAGTTGAATTCGGTCACATTGCGCGGACCAACCACTTCACAGAAACGCTTGAAACTGCCATGTTCTTCCGGAATCGTCACTGCAAAAACAGCTTCGCGTGCTTCGCCGACGTCGGCCATTTCCGCGACAAAACGCAGGCGGTCGAAGTTCATGTTGGCGCCGCAGGCGATGGTGATCAGGGATTCGTTCCTGATCGGTTTTTTGCCGTTCTTGGCGCGTTCGATATAGGCCTTGGCGCCGGCCACCGCCAGTGCGCCGGCAGGTTCGACGATGCTGCGCGTGTCCTGGAAAATATCCTTGATCGCGGTGCAGACGGCGTCGGTGTCGACGATGATGATGTCGTCAACCAGTTGTTTAGTGATGCGAAAAGTTTCTTCACCGACCAGCTTGACCGCAGTGCCGTCCGAGAACAGGCCGACATCCGGCAAAGTGATGCGACGACCAGCCTTGATGCTGCGCGCCATGGCGTCGGAGTCGGTGGTTTGCACGCCGATGATCTTGATGTCGGGACGCACCGCCTTGACGTAAGAGGCTACGCCCGAGATCAGCCCGCCGCCGCCGATGGCGACGAAGATCGCGTGGATGGGATCTGGATGCTGGCGCAGGATTTCCATGCCGACCGTGCCTTGTCCGGCGATGACGTAAGGGTCATCGAAGGGATGCACGAAGGTCAGTTTCAGTTTCTTTTCCAGCGTCAGCGCGTGATTGTAGGCATCGGTGAAAGAGTCGCCGAACAACACCACTTCGCCGCCACGGCCCTTGACCGCTTCGATCTTGACGCTGGGGGTGGTGGTCGGCATCACGATCACGGCGCGGCAGCCCAGCTTGGCAGCAGACAAAGCCACGCCCTGGGCGTGATTGCCGGCCGAGGCGCAAATCACGCCGCGCTTGAGTTGCACCGGACTCAGATGCGCCATCTTGTTATACGCGCCGCGCAGCTTGAAGCTGAACACGCTTTGCATATCCTCGCGCTTGAAGTAAATGCGATTTTCCATCCGCTGCGACAGGGTCGCTGCAATATCCAGCGGTGTTTCGACGGCAACATCGTAGACGCGGGCGGTGAGGATTTTCTGCAAATAGTCGGTGGTCATGGTCTGTTTCTGGTCACAGTCTGCGTGGTCGACGCAGTTTGGTTATGCGATTTTTTATACGCTTTCCCGATCAAAAACGGGAAAAGATAAGGCCGCGGCGAACTGATCATTATAATGGAGCCGCCCGACGGACTTATATCCGATGACAAATGTGGCTTATCGATGGTGTGAGAAAACAGCTGAAATTACACTGCGGCGATCACCTTGCTGCAACCATCCGCAATTAAATTGCACTAATCTTCTTCAATCACTTTTCCCGTCCTGCATGATAGAAAACGCCATCCTCTGGTTATTGAAAACACTTGCCGTTCCGACGGTGGGACTGACGTCCGTTTTCCTCATCAGTTTTATTTCAGCAACATTGTTGCCACTGGGTTCGGAGCCTGCCGTGTTCGCCGTGATCAAAGCCAATCCCGCCATGTTCTGGCCGGTGATCCTGGTCGCTACGGTGGGCAATACGCTGGGAGGCGTGGTGGATTACTGGATGGGCTATGGTGCCAAGCAAACCTTTGCCAGGGAGCGCACCAGCCGCTGGTTTCACTGGCTCGAACGCTTCGGTGCCAAGACCATGTTGCTGGCTTGGTTGCCGGGCATCGGCGACCCTATCTGCACACTCGCGGGCTGGCTCAAGCTGCCGTTCTGGCCATCGGTGTTGTATATGGCGATCGGCAAATTCGTTCGCTATATCTTGATGACCTGGCTGCTGCTCAATGTGCCTGACGGTTTCTGGCGCAGCGTAGCGGACTGGCTGGCCTAGCCCAGTAGCGTATCGAGCAGCATCATTGTCACGAATCCCGCCAACAGGCCCAGCGTGGCTTGCGTTTCATGCCCCTGGCGGTGCGATTCCGGAATCACTTCGTGACTGATCACAAACAGCATGGCGCCGCCGGCGCCCGCCAAGGCCCAGGGCAAGGCGGTTGCCGAGACGCCGGTGGCCAAGGCGCCGAGCACGCCGCCGACCGGTTCGATCAAGCCTGACAGGATGCCTGCGCCGGCCGATTTCCATGGCGAGTAACCCAGCGTACGCAAGGCCAGTGCGACCACCAGTCCTTCGGGAATATCTTGGATGCCGATACCGGTGGCCAGCGCGATGGCCTTGCCCATTTCATCGCCGCCGAAACCGACGCCGATGGCCAGGCCCTCAGGGAAATTATGTATTGTCACGGCCAATACAAACATCCAGATGCGGCTCGCGCGCACCGAATGAATCGCCGGATTGGGGGCGATGAAATGCTCATGCGGCACCAGGTGATTGATGGCCAGCACGAATAGTCCGCCGAGCATGATGCCGGTCGCCGTCAACAAGACCGCGCCGGTTTTTTCATAGCCCAGCGCCTGGGCCTGGTTCATGGCCGGGAGGATCAGCGAAAACACGCTGGCCGCCAGCATGATGCCGCCGCCGTAACCCAGCAGCACATCTTGCGTGCGTTCCGAAATACGTCGGGTGAACAAGACGCCCAAGGCGCCCAGTGCCGTCAGCCCGGCAGCGGCCGAGGAGGCGATCAACGCCATCTTCATTTCAGGATGAGACAAGAAGAAGGCGTGCAGCCCTTCGTAGGATTTGACCAGGACAAAAACCAGCCCGACCACCAGCATGGCGATTTGGCGCAGCCTCAAGCGTAAGCGAGGCGCGGTGTGTTCAGTGGATGTCGGTGTGTCTTGGAGGAAGTATGGTTTGCGCAATTGAGCTTGTATCATGGCAGTCATCCCTATCTGTGGATTGGCGGATGGCTGTCCTAAGCTTTGCACTCGGCGTATTCAGCGAGGGTGATGGCTAGATTTTCCAGAAAATCGGTAATCAGTTGTTGCAACATAGCATTCTCCGCAGGAATTGGGTAAGATTTCGATAAGCAATAATAAATTTAAACAATCGGAAATTAAAAATTGATTGTATTTATTAATTCAATAGCGATTTTTATATTGCAATGCGGAAATTTGGGCAATTGCCGCGATTTCTATCAAATAAGAAGCATTCCTCATTGTTCTGCCAAAAGTAGGGGCATTCCCTCGCGAGTGGCGGCAATAAGATAAAATGCACATCCGGCAGCAGATTTTTTTCAAAATTAATGAACGCCCCCGCACACATCCAGGCTTTGCTCACTGATGCGCCGCAAGGCGCCACTCCGACGCGCTTGCGCGAAATTCCCTACAACTACACGTCGTTCTCCGACCGCGAAATCGTCATTCGCTTGTTGGGCGAGGATGCATGGCGCTTGCTCGATGAGCTGCGCGCCAAGCGTCAGACAGGCCGATCTGCACGCATGTTGTACGAAGTGCTGGGCGATATCTGGGTGGTGCGTCGCAATCCCTATCTGCAAGACGATCTGCTCGACAATCCCAAGCGCCGTGCCGCGCTGATCGATGCGCTCAACCATCGTCTGAACGAAGTCGACAAGCGCCGCATTGACGTCAGTCAGGGTGAAGCCGGCGACGCCGATGCGGCACGCCGCAGCGCCAACGTCGAAGCGCTGTTGCGCGCTGCAAAAAAAGCGATTGCCGAGTTTGCCGAAGAATTCAAGCACACCTATGACTTGCGCAAGCGCTCCACCAAGGTGCTGGGTCGCTATACCGCCAAAGACAACATCAAGTTCGACGGCCTGTCGCGCGTCTCGCATGTGACTGACGCCACCGACTGGCGCGTCGAGTATCCCTTCGTCGTGTTGACGCCGGACAGCGAAGACGAGATGGCCGGCCTGGTCAAGGCCTGTATCGAACTCGGGCTGACCATCATCCCGCGCGGCGGCGGCACCGGTTATACCGGCGGCGCGATCCCGCTGACGCCGATGTCGGCCGTCATCAATACCGAAAAGCTGGAACAGCTCGGTGCTGTCGAGATGGAAGTGCTGCCTGGCCTGGACCAGCCCTACGCCACGATTTATTCGGGCGCCGGTGTGGTCACCAAACGCGTTTCCGATGCGGCCGAAAAAGCCGGCTTTGTGTTCGCGGTTGATCCGACCTCGGCCGAAGCCTCGTGCATCGGCGGTAACGTCGCCATGAACGCCGGCGGCAAGAAGGCCGTGTTGTGGGGTACTGCGCTCGACAACCTGGCCAGCTGGCGCATGGTCGATCCGCAAGGCGACTGGCTCGAAGTCACGCGCCTGGATCACAATCTCGGCAAGATCCACGACATCCCGTTGGCGCGTTTCAAGCTTGAGTGGTCGCATCCCGGTGAAAAAGGCCAGAAGACCGACGTTTTCAAAACCGAGATCCTCGAAATCGCCGGCAGCAAATTCCGCAAGGAAGGCCTGGGCAAAGACGTTACCGACAAATTCCTGTCGGGTTTGCCGGGCATTCAGAAAGAAGGCTGCGACGGCTTGATCACTTCGGCGCGCTGGATTCTGCACAAGATGCCGAAGCAAACGCGCACTGTCTGCCTTGAGTTCTTCGGCCAGGCGCGCGATGCGATTCCATCGATTGTCGAAATCAAGAATTTCCTCGATGCTGAAACCAAAAAGGGCGGCGCTATCCTGGCCGGCCTGGAGCATCTGGACGAGCGCTACCTGCGCGCAGTTGGTTACGCCACCAAATCCAAGCGCGGCGTGTTGCCGAAGATGGTGCTGATCGGCGACATCGTCGGCGACGACGAGAACGCCGTGGCACAAGCGGCCTCGGAAGTGATACGCATGGCCAACAATCGCGTCGGCGAAGGTTTCGTCGCGATCAGCCCGGAAGCGCGCAAGAAATTCTGGCTCGACCGTTCGCGCACCGCCGCGATTGCGAAACACACCAACGCCTTCAAGATCAACGAAGACGTCGTGATTCCGCTCAATCGCATGGGCGAATACACCGACGGCATCGAGCGCATTAATATCGAACTGTCGATCAAGAACAAGCTGCAATTCCTGGCTGAACTCAATACCTTCTTCGTCAAGGGCAACCTGCCGTTGGGCAAGAGCGACGACGGCGAAGGCGAAGACATTCCCGCGGCAGAAATGCTGGAAGATCGCGTCCACCAGGCCGAAGCGCTGATCGAGCAAACGCATGCACGCTGGTCGTACCTGCTGGCCAACCTCGACCAGCCGCTGCGCGTGGCCAAGGATGAGATGGCGGCGCTGGGCCTGGACAAGCTGTTGCCGGTATTCGAGCAACGCTTGCTGGAACAGCCCGACGCCAACGTCTTCCACGTGGTGCAGGACCGCACCGTGCGCGTCTCCTGGAAGCAGGAAGTGCGCGCGCAATTGCGCCAGATTTTCAGCGGCGCGGCGTTCAAGCTGATCCTCGAAGAATGCAACGTGATCCACAAGCGCGTGCTGCGCGGCCGCGTGTTCGTGGCACTGCACATGCACGCCGGCGACGGCAATGTGCACACCAACTTGCCGGTCAATTCCGATCACTATGAAATGCTGCAGGACGCCCACGAAGCCGTGGCGCGCATCATGACGCTGGCACGTTCGCTGGACGGCGTGATTTCCGGCGAGCACGGTATCGGCATTACCAAGCTGGAATTCCTGACCGAAGATGAAATCGGCGAATTTCGCGAATACAAAAAACGCGTCGATCCGGAAGGTCGTTTCAACAAGGGCAAGCTGCTCAACCTGCCGGGCTTCGAAGCCGACCTGAGCAACGCCTACACGCCTTCCTTCGGTTTGATGGGGCACGAATCGCTGATCATGCAGCAAAGCGATATCGGCGCTATCGCCAACAGCGTCAAGGACTGCCTGCGTTGCGGCAAGTGCAAACCGGTGTGCGCCACCCACGTGCCGCGCGCGAACCTGCTGTACTCGCCGCGCAACAAGATCCTGGCGACTTCGCTGCTGGTCGAAGCCTTCCTGTACGAAGAGCAGACCCGCCGCGGCATCTCGATCAAGCATTGGGAAGAGTTTGAAGATGTCGCCGATCACTGCACGGTTTGCCACAAATGCGTGACGCCTTGTCCGGTCGACATCGATTTCGGCGACGTGTCGATGAACATGCGCAATCTGTTGCGCAAGATGGGTAAGAAATCGTTCAACCCGGGCACGGCGACGGCGATGTTCTTCCTCAATGCAACCGATCCGGCCACCATCAATGCCACGCGCAAAGTGATGACCGACTGGGGCTTCAAGGCGCAGCGGCTGGGTAACGACATCTTCAAGAAATTTGCCAGGAAGCAGACGCAAAAACCTGCGGCCACGGTCGGCAAGGCACCGATCAAGGAGCAGGTGATCCACTTCATCAACAAGAAGATGCCGGGCAATCTGCCGAAGAAGACGGCGCGCGCCTTGCTGGATATCGAAGACGACAAGATCGTACCTATCATCCGCGATCCGAAGACCACGACGGCTGACACTGAAGCGGTGTTCTACTTCCCGGGTTGCGGTTCCGAGCGGCTGTTCTCGCAAGTCGGTCTGGCCACGCAGGCGATGCTGTGGAATGTCGGCGTGCAAACGGTGTTGCCACCGGGTTACCTGTGCTGCGGTTATCCGCAACGCGGCAGTGGCGATTTCGACAAGGCCGAGAAGATCATCACCGACAACCGTGTGCTGTTTCATCGCATGGCCAATACGCTGAACTACCTCGACATCAAGACCGTGGTGGTGTCTTGCGGTACTTGCTACGACCAGTTGCAAGGCTATGAATTCGAGAAAATTTTCCCGGGTTGTCGCATCATCGATATCCACGAATATCTGCTGGAGAAGGGCGTGCGTCTCGAAGGCGTGACCGGTACCCGCTACATGTATCACGATCCTTGCCACAGCCCGATGAAGCTGCAAGATCCGCTCAAGACCGTCAACGCGCTGATCACCACCGTCGACGCGCAAAAGATCGAGAAAAACGATCGTTGCTGCGGCGAATCGGGCACCTTCGGCGTGAGCCGTCCCGACGTCTCGACCCAGGTGCGCTTCCGCAAGGAAGAAGAAATGCGCAAGGGCGCCGACAAGGTGCGCGCGGACGGCTTTGAAGGCGACGTCAAGATCCTGACATCGTGCCCGTCGTGTTTCCAGGGTTTGTCGCGTTACAACGAAGACTCCGGCACTACCGCCGACTACATCGTGGTCGAAATGGCCAAGCATTTGCTCGGCGAAAACTGGTTGCCTGACTACGTTGCGCGCGCCAACAACGGCGGCATTGAGCGCGTGTTGGTGTAAGCATGGCCAACGCTTGCGATCTGTGTGACGGCGATGGCGGCCAGCTGCTGTTCAAGAACGACCGCTATCGTGTGGTGCTGGTCGATGAAGCTGCTTATCCCGGCTTCTGCCGCGTGGTCTGGAACGGCCATGTCAAAGAAATGAGCGATCTGGCGGCGGCCGACCGTAGCGCCATCATGAGCGCGGTATGGGCGGTCGAGGCGGCTGTGCGCGAAGTCATGCAGCCGGAAAAAATCAACCTCGCCAGCCTCGGCAACATGACGCCGCACGTGCACTGGCATGTGATTCCGCGCTACCTTGACGACGCCCATTTCCCGAGCCCGGTCTGGGCTGAGGCCAAGCGCGAAGGCGATGCGGCTGCGCTGGAACAACGTCGTGCCAAGTTGCCGCAGCTGCGCGCCGCCATTACGCGTCATCTGGCGACGCCGTCCTGACGATCTCCCAGAAGCCGGCCGGCAAGGATAAGCTCCATACGCCGGCCTTCGTTTCACAGAATAGAAAGCGCAAGCAATGAGTTCTGGTCCTACGCCCGTATCCTTCAAAGTCCGCACACAATCGCGCGTGATGGAAGTCGCCTTCGACGACGGCGCGATGTACGCCATCCCCTTCGAATTACTGCGCGTGTACTCGCCCTCGGCCGAAGTGCGCGGCCATGGCCCCGGCCAGGAAACGCTGCAGATCGGCAAGCGCGAGGTCGGCATTGTCGGTGTTGAGCCGGTCGGCAACTATGGCATCAAACCAATTTTTTCCGACGAACATTCCAGCGGTATTTTTACCTGGGAATATCTCTATCAGCTCGGTCGCGACCAGGATGCAATGTGGGAAACCTATCTGCAAAAACTGGAAGCCGCCGGCTACACCCGCGACAGCGGCAGGGAGCTTGGCGCTATCGTTCTGCACGACAAGGAAAGCGGCCATGGTTGTGGACACCATCACTGAGCCTGCCGGCTTCATCGTGCGCGCCGCCCATCCCGGCGACGTCGACGGCATCACCAAACTGGTCAATCTGCCGGGCTTTCGCTATGGCACCTTGCGTTTGCCGCACCAGACCTTCGAGACCGTGCGCAAGTGGCTGGAGGCGCCCTCGGTCGGCGGTTTGCATCTGGTAGCGGTGGACCAGGGAACGGTCATCGCGCAGGGTAGTCTGACCCGTTATGCCGGCCGACGCAGTCATGTCGCCGGCATCGGTATGGGAGTGCATGATGCGCATTGCGGCAAAGGTGTCGGCTCGGCAATGATGCGCGAACTGACCGACGCCGCCGACAACTGGCTGGATATCCGCCGGCTGGAATTGACCGTTTTCAGCGACAATGCCACCGCCATCGCGCTCTACCGCAAGTTCGGCTTCACTACCGAGGGCGAGCACAAGGCGTTTGCCTTGCGCGCCGGTCAGTATGTCGATGCGCTCGCCATGGCGCGTCTGCGCAGCTGAGCGCCGGACCGCCTCCGATTGACTTATATAATGTCGTATTACTCTTAACAGCTTGCCTCATGACCAACACTACTCACTTCGGTTACCAAACCGTTACTGAAGAAGACAAGGTACACAAAGTCGCCGAAGTCTTTCACTCCGTCGCCGCCAAGTACGACGTCATGAACGACTTCATGTCGGCCGGGCTGCATCGTGTGTGGAAAGCCTTCACCATCGCCCAGGCCGGCATTCGTCCCGGCTTCAAGGTGCTCGACATCGCCGGCGGCACCGGCGACCTGTCCAAGACCTTCGCCAAGCAGGCCGGCCCCAGCGGCGAAGTCTGGCTGACCGATATCAATGAATCAATGTTGCGCGTCGGTCGCGATCGCCTATTGAATAAGGGAATTCCGACCCCCACCTTGCTGTGCGATGCGGAGAAGCTGCCGTTTCCGGACAACTATTTCGACCGCGTGTCGGTGGCTTTCGGCCTGCGTAATATGACGCACAAGGATGCCGCACTGGGGGAAATGCGCCGCGTGCTCAAGCCGGGCGGCAAGTTGCTGGTGCTGGAGTTTTCCAAAGTGTGGGAGCCATTGCAGAAGCCTTACGACGTGTATTCGTTCTCGGTGTTGCCGTGGTTGGGCAAGAAAGTCGCCAACGACGCTGAAAGCTATCGTTATCTGGCCGAATCGATACGCATGCATCCGGATCAGGAAACCCTGAAAAAGATGATGGAAGATGTCGGCCTGGAGCGTGTGCAGTATTACAACCTGACCGCTGGCGTGGCCGCATTGCATACAGGTATCAAACTTTAAGTTTTCAATTCCAGAGTCAGAGTCAGAGTCAGACTCTGGCCTGAACCAATTTGCAGGAGCTTGTGTGAAAAAGTTATTTGTCATCCTGATGCTGGCCTTGACGACCATGACGGTCGCGATGTCCGGCGCCGAAGCCAAACGCCTCGGCGGCGGCGGCTCGTTCGGCAAGCAATCTTCGAACTATTCACGCCAGGTGCCGACTCGTCCGGCGCAGGCGCCGAGCAATGCGGCTCCGGCCAAACCGGCTACGCCTGCCGCCGCACCGACCGTGCCGCCGAAACCGGCTAGTCCGTGGAAGGGCATCCTCGGCGGCGCTTTGCTGGGTCTCGGCCTGGGTGCGCTGCTGTCGCACTTTGGCATGGGCGGCGCCATGGCGGGCATGATCAGCAGCATTTTGATGGTAGCTTTGCTGGCGTTCGTGGCGATGTTCCTGTTCCGCCTGTTCACGCGCAAGAGCGGCGATAGCGGCAACGTCCGCAATGGCAGCTTCAATCCGCAACCGGCCTACGCCAATGCCGCCGAACCGAGCGTCTATACCCCGGAAATCGGCTCGCGCATCGAACCGACCGGCGTGCAGGCGCCGGCTGCGCTGCAATCGAACGAGTTCGGCTCGACCGCTGCGGCAGCTGCCGCAGCGCCGATTATCCCTTGGGGCATCCCGGCCGACTTCGACGTCGCCGGTTTCGTGCGCAACGGCAAGAGCTATTTCATCCGTTTGCAAGCGGCCTGGGACAAGGCCGACATCAATGACATCCGCGAATTCACCACGCCGGAAATGTTCGGTGAGCTACGCCTGCAATTGCAGGAGCGCGGCAGCGCCGCCAACAATACCGACGTCGTGCAGATCGACGGCGAGTTGCTCGGTATCGAGACCCTGGAACACGATTATCTGGCCACCATCAAGTTCACCGGCCTGATCAAGGAAGCGCCCGATGCTTCGGCGGAGCCCTTTGCCGAGGTCTGGAACCTGTCCAAACCGGTCAATGGAGCGGGCGGTTGGGTGCTGGCGGGCATCCAGCAGATCTAGGCAGTATTGCCCGACTGCCTCTCTGCCTCCGGCGGAGAACCTGTTAAACTTGAAACCGCCCGTGTCGTCATCGCCACGGGCGGTTTTCTTTTTTGATCCCGCATTGCGATTTCTCTCATGCTCTCTTCCTTCATGCGCCCAGTTGCTGCCGTCATCAATCATTTGCTTGCCCAGGAACCGTGGGCGCAAGGCCGGCTGGCGGCGCATCGCGGCAAGACCGCCTGCATTGACGGCGGCGTCGCGCAATTATTCCTGACGGTCAGCGGCGACGGTTTCCTCGATAACGCCGCGGAAGAGGCGGTGCCGGCGGTGACAATCCGCTTCAAGTTGTCCGACTTGCCACTGATCCTTGCCAATCGCGAGCGTGCGGTGTCTTACGTGAAGATCGAAGGCGACGCCGATTTTGCCAACGCTATTTCACAATTGAGCCAGTCGCTGCGCTGGGATGCCGAAGAAGATCTCAGCAAAGTGGTCGGCGACATCGCCGCCACGCGCCTGGTCGGTGGCGCCAAGGCGATGTTCTCCGCGGCACAGACCACGCACAAACAACTCGCCGAAAATGTCGCCGAGTACTTTCTAGAAGAACAACCGATGCTGATCCGTCCTCACGTCATGAACGAATTTTCCAGCGACGTCGTCAAGCTGCGCGACGATCTCGAACGCCTGTCCAAGCGGATAGAGAAGCTGGAGCGTCGCTGATGCTGCTGCGTTCCCTGCGTCTGTTCAAGATCGTCCGCGTCGCCATCCGCTACGGCCTCGATGAAATTGCCATCTCCAGTTTCGACACGCCGCGCATCACCCGTTTCCTGAACGCGATTTTCTTTTGGCGCGATATTTCGACACCGCGCGGCGAACGTCTGCGTCGCGCGCTGGAAGATCTCGGACCGATTTTCGTCAAGTTCGGCCAGGTCTTGTCGACGCGCCGCGACTTGCTGCCGCTGGATATCGCCGATGAACTGACGCGCTTGCAAGACCGCGTCCCGCCCTTCGATTCGGAACTGGCGATCGCGCAGATTCAAAAATCACTGGGCGCGCATCCCGATACCTTGTTCGCCAGTTTCGATCGCACGCCGATTGCTTCGGCATCGATCGCGCAAGTGCACTTCGCGACCTTGAAGGACGGCACCGAAGTCGCGGTCAAAGTGTTGCGTCCGGGCATGCGCAATACCATCGACCACGACATCGGCCTGATGCACATCGCCGCCGATTGGCTGGAGCGCCTGTGGGCCGACGGCCGTCGCCTGAAAGCCAAGGAGGTGGTTGCCGAGTTCGACAAATACCTGCATGACGAGCTCGACCTGATGCGTGAAGCGGCCAACGCCAGTCAGCTGCGCCGCAACTTTGCCAACTCCGACCTGCTGATGGTGCCGGAGATGTATTGGGATTACTGCTCCTCGTCGGTGATCGTCATGGAACGCATGCATGGCATTCCCATCGGGCAGACGGAGCGCTTGCTGGCCGAAGGCGTGGATCTGGGCAAGCTGTCGCGCGACGGCGTCGAGATTTTTTTCACGCAGGTATTTCGCGACGGTTTCTTTCACGCCGATATGCACCCCGGCAATATCCTGGTGTCGACCGCACCGGCCACCTTCGGCCGCTATATTGCGCTGGACTTCGGCATCGTCGGCACGCTGACCGATTTTGATAAAGATTATTTGTCACAGAATTTCCTGGCGTTTTTCCAGCGCGACTACAAGCGCGTGGCCGAAGCGCATATCGAATCCGGCTGGGCGCCAAAAGAAACCCGTGTCGATGAACTCGAAGCCGCCGTGCGCGCCTGCTGCGAACCGATCTTCGATCGCCCGTTGAAAGATATCTCGTTCGGCCAGGTGCTGCTGCGGCTGTTCCAGACCTCGCGCCGCTTCAATGTCGAAGTGCAACCGCAGCTGGTATTGCTGCAAAAGACCTTGCTCAATGTCGAAGGCCTCGGCCGCCAGCTGGATCCGGATCTGGATCTCTGGAAGACTGCCAAGCCCTATCTCGAACGCTGGATGAATGAGCAGATTGGCTGGCGTGGTTTTATTCAGCAGCTCAAGGTCGAGGTGCCGCGTTATAGCCGCCTGCTGCCGCAACTGCCGCGCCTGGCGCACCAGGCGCTGACCATGGCGACCGAAAACAACCAGCATTCACATAACGCCGAGTTGCTCAAGAAGCTGGTGTCGGAACAGCGTCGCACCAACATGCTGCTGGGCGTGATCGTGTATTTCGGCGGCGGCCTGATCGGCGGCATTATCGTCGTGCAATTGCTGGTGCATTTCCTGCGCTTCTGAGCCGGCAGCGTGTGCGGAATATGGATCAATAAAAAAACAGAAACAGGACAGGGATGACAGCCGCACCGACTTCATCGCGCGCACATTGGTTGCCTTTCATCGTGGCCGCGACCTTTTTCATGGAGTACCTCGACACCACCATCATTGCGACGGCGTTGCCGCAGATGGCGCAGGCGTTCAAGGTCGGGCCGAATGAATTGAGCCTGGGCATGACTGCCTACATGCTGACGCTCGCGGTGTTCATTCCGATCAGTGGCTGGATTGCCGACCGCCTCGGTTCGCGCACCGTGTTTGGTTCTGCGATCGTGATTTTTACGCTGGCCTCGGTCTTGTGCGGCATCTCCGGCAGCGTGTTTGAATTTACCGCGGCACGCATTTTGCAAGGCATGGGTGGCGCGCTGATGGTACCGGTCGGACGCCTGATCGTGGTGCGCAACACCAGCAAGGACAAGCTGATGCAGGCGATCTCCACGATCACCTGGCCGGCGATTGTGGCGCCGGTGGTGGGGCCTTCTCTGGGCGGGTTCATCACCACGTATTTTTCCTGGCACTGGATTTTCCTGATCAATGTGCCGTTCGGTATCGCCGCCTTGATTGCGGTGGCGAGCATCGTCCCCAACGAACGCAGCACGCAGCGCCGTCCGCTGGATATGGTTGGCTTTTTCCTGAGCGGCACCGCCTTGACCTCGCTGCTGTACGGCACCGAACTGGCCAGCCATACCGAAACCAATCTCACCGTGGCGATCCTGTTCATCGTCGCCGGCATGGTGCTGGGGCTTGTTTCCTATCGTCACGGCATGCGCAGCGCGCATCCGCTGCTTGACTATTCCACACTCAAGGTGCCGACCTTCAACGTCACCATCGTTGCCGGCTCGTTCACGCGTATCGGCATCGAGGCGGTGCCTTATCTGCTGCCTTTGCTGTTCCAGATCGGCTTCGGCTTGTCGGCGTTCCATTCCGGTCTGCTGCTGCTGGCGAGTGCGCTCGGTAATCTCGGCATGAAGATGTTCACCACCCGCGTGTTGCGGCGTTTCGGCTTCCGGCGCGTGTCGCTGACCAATGCGACCATCGCCGGCGTATTCGTTCTGGCTTGCGGTTTGCTCACTGCGACGACGCCGTTAGCGCTGGTGTTGCTGACGATTTTTGTCTATGGCTTGTCGCGTTCGATGCAGTTTTCGACACTGGCCACGCTGGCCTACGCCGACGTCACCGAAGCGCAGAAGAGCGCGGCTTCTACCTTGTGGAGTGTGGCGCAGCAAATGACGATAGGCATGGGCATCGCGTTCGGCGCGCTGGCCTTGCGCATTGCCTCTCACTTCAACGGCACTGCCGATGTAGCCGGCGCTGAAGCGCATTTCTCCGTCACCGATTTCCACTGGGCGTTTGTAATGGCAGGTTTGCTCACGCTCTGTTCGGCGCTGGGCTATCGCAGTCTGGCCAAGGACGCCGGCAACAATCTCGGCGGCGGCGCCCCCGCGACGCCGAAGCCTTAAAACGCAGAAAAACGCCGCGCCAGTTCTTCGCGGCGGAAGTGCTCCACCACATAGTCGACGAACACGCGCGTCTTGGCCGGCAACAGCCGGGCGGCGGCGAAGTACAGCGCCAGCATGCCGCCGTCGACATACCAATCCGGCAGCACCCGCACCAGCGCGCCGCTCTTGAGATAGACCACCGCATGCGGCATCGCCGTCAGTGTGATGCCCAGGCCCATCTGCGCGATCTCGCACGCCGCATTGGGGTCGCTCATGGTCATCTTCACCTTCAGATTGATCAATGATTGCGCGCCGTCCTGGTTACGCAAGGTCCAGGCGCGTACGCGGCCGGTTTGCGGCGAACGGATCAGGATGCCGTCATGTTGTTCCAGATCGTCGGGTGTGCGGATAGGCGGGCGTTGCGCCAGATAGGCGGGCGACGCCAGCAACACACGATGCGCCGGCGCCAGTTCGCGCGCGACGATGCCGGGCGGTAGTTCGATGCCACCGCCGATGGCGGCATCGTAGCCTTCGGTGATCAGGTCTACCGGCCGGTTGTCGAAATGCCAGTCCGGCGAGATGGCCGGATAGCGCTCCAGGAATCCGCCCAGCAGCGGCACGATATATTCGCGCCCGAAACCGGTTCCCATGCTGACCTTCAACACGCCCGCCGGTTGCCCGCCGGCACTGGCAAGGTTGGCGACCGCGCTCTGGATGCTGGACAGGCCGCCGCTGACTTCTTGGCGGAAGCGTTCGCCGGCTTCGGTCAGGCGCAGGCTGCGTGTACTGCGCTGGAACAGCCGCACGCCCAGGTTGGACTCCAGCCGGGCGACATTCTTGCCCACCGCAGCCGAGGTCAAGCCGAGTCGGCGCGCGGCGGCGGAAAAGCTGCCGGCCTCGGCCGAGGCGACAAAACATTCGATGCTGGTTAAGGATTCCATGAGGCCATTTTAAACATAATGTTTAAAAAGAAGATAGTGATTGCTGTCTAGTTTAAACATAATCGCCAGCCCATACTTCAGTCCAAGCCAAACGCAATTCGATGCCCTAACAAGGACGCCGCAGGCCATACGTTCATTCTCTTACCCTACAAGGAGCACTATCATGACTGCAAACATCAACACTGCACTGAGCCTGAAAGATAAAGTTGCCTTCGTGCAAGGCGGTTCGCGCGGCATCGGCGCCGCCATCGTCAAGCGCCTGGTGCGCGAAGGGGCCGTCGTTGCATTCACCTACGTCAGCTCGCCGGATAAAGCCCAAGCGCTGGTCAGCGACGTCGAAGCCAAGGGTGGCCGTGCGTTGGCAATCCAGGCAGACAGCGCGGACACTGCAGCCCTGCAACAAGCGATTCGTATCGCCGCTGAAACGCTCGGCCGTCTCGACATCCTGGTCAACAACGCTGGTGTGTTGGCGCTGGGTTCGGTGGAAGAATTCAAGCTCGAAGACCTGGACCGCACGCTGGCGGTGAATGTGCGCAGCGTGTTTGTGGCGACCCAGGAAGCCGTACGTTTCATGGGAGAGGGCGGTCGCGTCATCACTATCGGCAGCACCAATGCCGAGCGCATGCCGTTTGCCGGCGGCGCCGTGTATGCGATGAGCAAGTCGGCCATCGTCGGCCTGACCAAAGGCCTGGCGCGCGACCTTGGTCCGCGTGGCATCACCGTCAACAACGTCCAGCCTGGTCCGGTCGACACCGACATGAATCCTGCTTCCGGCGATTTCGCTGAAACGCTGAAGGGTTTGATGGCTTTGCCGCGCTACGGCAAGGACGAAGAAATCGCCAGCTTTGTGGCGTATCTGGCGGGGCCTGAAGCGGGTTATATCACCGGCGCCAGCCTGACGATCGATGGCGGCTTCTCTGCTTGATCTCGTTTCTGCCTGAAGTGTTAAAAAGCCGTCGTCCCAGCGAAAGTCAGGATGACGGCTTTTGGATTTGAGCTTTGTTTGCGTACGGCGGGTGTGTACCTTACTCAGGCAAACAAACGCGCCAGCTCGACACCCGGCTCCGGCGCGCGCATGAAGGCTTCGCCGACCAGGAAGGCATTGACGCTGGCGTCGCGCATGCGCTTGACGTCTTTCGGCGTGGCGATGGCCGATTCGGTGATGATCAGCTTTTCCGGCGGAATGCGTGGCAGCAGATTGAGCGTGGTGTCCAGCGTGGTTTCGAAGGTGCGCAGGTTGCGGTTGTTGATGCCCAGCAGCGCAGTCTTCAGTTTCAGGGCGGCATCGAGTTCGTCGCCGTCGTGCACTTCCACCACGACACTCATGCCGAGTTCATGGGCACACGCTTCGAGCTCGGCCATCAGGCCGTGATCGAGTGCGGCGACGATCAGCAGGATAGCGTCGGCACCCCAGGAGCGCGCTTGGTAGACCTGGTACAGATCCATCATGAAATCCTTGCGCAACACCGGCAGTGCACAGGCGGCACGCGCCTGCTTCAAATAGTCCGGTGCACCTTGGAAAAATTGCACGTCGGTCAGCACCGACAAACAGGCCGCACCGTGTGTGGCGTAGCTGACGGCAATCTCGGCCGGCTTGAAATCGGGACGAATCACGCCTTTCGACGGTGACGCTTTTTTGACTTCGGCGATGATGCCAGCATGGCCGGCTGCGATCTTGCCGCGCAGGCCAGCTTCGAAGTCGCGCAGTTGTGCGCGCGCTTCGGTGTCGGATTCGACATCGCGGCGCAGGCTGGCGAGGTCGCGGTGTTTCTTGGCCGCTTTGACTTCCTCGGCTTTGACGTCGAGGATTTTATCGAGAATGTCTGACATGAAGATTCCTAGGTTGTTACTTATTTGCAGTGCTTACTTGCGTTGATCCAGCGCCAGACGGAACGCCAGCGCGCCCAGCGTCAGGCCCATGACATAGCGTTGCGCGCGCATCCAGCCGGGATTGTTGGCAAAGAAACCGGCGATGGCGCTGGCGGTCAGGATCAGCAGGCCGTTGACGCTGAAACTGACGGCGATTTGCGTCATGCCCAGCGTCAGGCTTTGCAGCATGACGTTGCCATGTTCGGCGTGGATGAATTGCGGCAGGAACGACATGTAAAACATCGCTGCCTTGGGATTGAGCAGATTGGTCAGGAAGCCCATGCGGAACAGGGTCGCATTGCTGTCGTGCGGCAGGGCCTGGGTCTGGAACGGCGACGCACCGCCGGGTTTGAGCGCATTCCACGCCATCCACAATAGGTAGGCTGCGCCGAGGTACTTGATCAGGTCGTAAGCCAGCGGCACCGCCAGGAACAAGGCTGTCAGGCCGAAGGTTGCCGCCAGCATGTGCACGACGAAAGCGGTCGCCACGCCGAGCAGCGAAATCATGCCCGCCGCGCGCCCCTGGCAAATCGAGCGCGAGACGCAATACATCATGTTGGGACCGGGCGTCAGCACCAGCAGCAAGGCGGCCAGCGCGAAGATCAGCAAATCGTTCAGGGGAATCATGGTGTGTGCCTTTGCCTCAATGGATTACTCAGTTCTTGCCGCCCAGTTGCCGCGTCACGTTGACGAACTGTTCGACCTTGGCCAGCGCCGCACCGGAGGCGATGACGGCGCGCGCCTTGCCCAAGCCGTCTTCGATCGATGTCGCCACGCCGGCGGCGTAGAGCGCCGTACCTGCATTGATGGCGACAATATCGTGCACGGGACCTGGCACGCCCTTGAGCGCTTCGAAAATCTTTTCCTTCGACTCGGTCGCGTTGGCCACTTGCAGGTTGCGGCTGGCGAACATGCTCATGCCGAAGTCTTCGGGATGGATTTCATATTCGCGGATTTCACCGTTGACCAGTTCACCGATCATGGTGGCGCCGCCCAGTGTGACTTCATCGAGGTTGTCGCGGCCCCACACCACGATCGCGTGTTGTGCGCCGAGGCGTTGCAGCACGCGCACCTGGATGCCGACCAGGTCGGCATGGAACACGCCCATCAGGATGTTCGGTGCACCGGCCGGGTTGGTCAGCGGTCCGAGGATATTGAAAATCGTGCGTACGCCGAGTTCCTTGCGTACCGGCGCCGCGTGCTTCATGGCGGCGTGATGGTTGGGCGCGAACATGAAGCCGATGCCGGTCTGGGCGATCGACTGCGCGACTTGCTCCGGTTTCAGGTTAATGTCGGCACCCAGCGCTTCGAGCACATCGGCGCTGCCCGACGAGGACGACACGCTGCGTCCGCCATGTTTGGCAACACGTGCGCCGGCAGCGGCGGCAACGAACATCGAGGCGGTGGAAATATTGAAGGTATGGGCGCCGTCGCCGCCGGTGCCGACGATGTCGAGCAGCTTGCTGGTGTCGGCCATCGGCACCTTGGTGGCGAATTCACGCATGACTTGCGCGGCGGCGGCGATTTCGCCGATGCTTTCTTTCTTCACGCGCAGGCCCATCGTGAGGGCGGCGATCATGACGGGCGACATGTCACCGCGCATGATCTGACGGAACAGCATCAGCATTTCGTCGTGAAAAATTTCGCGATGCTCGATGCAGCGCAGTAAGGCTTCTTGTGGCGTGATGGACATGATGTTCTCGAATGGTGTCGACGGGGTTAGGGCGCTCAAGAGCGCGCCGTGCCGGTCAGGAAGTTTTTCAGCAAGGCGTGGCCGTGTTCGGAAAGGATCGATTCGGGGTGGAACTGCACGCCCTGGAGATCGAACTCCTTGTGACGCACGCCCATGATTTCACCGTCGTCGGTCCAGGCGGTGACTTCGAGGCAATCGGGCAGCGAGGCGCGCTCGATGGCCAGCGAGTGATAGCGGATCACGGTGTAGGGACTCGGAATGTCCTTGAACACGCCGACGCCGGTGTGGGCGATCTTCGAGGTCTTGCCGTGCATGACTTGCTTGGCGCGCACCACTTTGCCGCCAAAGGCTTCACCGATGGCCTGGTGGCCGAGGCATACGCCCAGGATAGGCAGCTTGCCGGTGAAATGCTTGAGCAGGTCGATACAGATGCCGGCTTCTTTCGGGCTGCACGGGCCGGGCGACAGGCAGATGCGCTCGGGATTCAGTTTTTCGATTTCAGCCAGTGTGATCTCATCGTTGCGGATGGTCAGCACTTCTTCACCAAGCTCGCCGAAATACTGGACGATGTTGTAGGTAAAGGAATCGTAGTTGTCGATCATCAGCAGCATTTAGATTTCTCCATCCAGTCCGTCTTGCACTTGTTCGGCAGCACGCAAAACCGCACGCGCCTTGTTTTCGGTTTCTTCCCATTCCATTTCCGGCACCGAGTCGGCGACGATGCCGGCAGCGGCTTGCACGTAGAGCGTGCCATCCTTGATGACGCCGGTGCGGATGGCGATCGCCACGTCCATTTCGCCGCCAAAGGAGAGATAGCCGCAGGCGCCGCCGTAGATGCCGCGCTTGGTCGGTTCCAGCTCGTCGATGATTTCCATTGCACGCACTTTCGGTGCGCCCGACAGCGTGCCGGCCGGGAAAGTCGCTTTCAATACATCGAGATTCGACAGGCCGGGTTTGAGCAAACCTTCCACGTTGGAGACGATGTGCTGCACGTGGGAATATTTTTCGATGACCATCTGGTCGGTGACCTTGACGCTGCCGGTGGTGGCGATGCGCCCGATGTCATTGCGCGCCAGGTCGATCAGCATGACGTGTTCGGCGATTTCTTTCGGATCGGCCAGCAGTTCGGTGGCCAGTTGCGCATCGCGTTCCGGCGTCGAACCGCGCGGACGGGTGCCGGCCAGTGGGCGGATGGTGATTTTCTTTTGCGCTTCGCCGTCGGCGGTGGTGCCGATGGTTTCGTTGCGCACCAGGATTTCCGGGGAGGCGCCGACGATCTGCATGTCGCCGAAGTTGTAGAAGTACATGTACGGCGACGGGTTCAGCGAACGCAGCGCGCGGTACAGCATCAGCGGCGAATCGACATAGGATTTCTTCAGGCGCTGGCCGATCTGGACTTGCATCAAGTCGCCGGCCATGACGTATTCCTTGGCCTTGGCGACCGCCTTCAGATAGTCGTCCTTGGAGAATTCGCGGATGGTTTCGGTACGCACCGAGCCGCTCATGACCGGCGCATCGGCACCACGGCGCAGCATGGCGCGCAGGTCTTTCAGGCGTTGCCGGCCTTTGCTGAAGGCTTCCGGCTGCGACGGATCGGTGTAGACGATCAGGTAGAGCTTGCCTGACAGATTGTCGATCACGGCCAGTTCTTCGGTCACCAGCAATTGGATGTCGGGCAGGCCGAGATCGTCTTTGGGCGCGCTGTTGGCCAGGCGCTTCTCAATGTAGCGCACTGCGTCGTAGCCGAAATAGCCGGCCAGGCCACCGCAGAAGCGCGGCATGCCGGGGCGGATCGCGACTTTGTAGCGAGACTGGAATGCGGCGATGAATTCCAGCGCGTTGCCTTCCAGCGACTCTACCACCTTGTCGTTCTTCAACACTTCGATCTTGTTGCCGAAGCTGCGCAGCTTGGTGGTCGCCGGCAAGCCGATGAAGGAATAGCGGCCGAAACGCTCGCCGCCGACCACCGATTCCAGCAGGAAGGTGTTCTTGCCGGCGTTCTGGGTTTGCGCCAGTTTGAGGTAGAGGGTCAACGGCGTTTCCAGATCGGCGAAGGCTTCGGCGATCAGTGGAATGCGGTTATAGCCTTGCGAGGCCAGCGATTTGAATTCGAGTTCGGTCATTGTTTCTCTCCAGGATCGCTATTGTAAGACGGCTTGCGAGTTGCAGGACGAGCTGAGGCGTCCTGGCAAGCGCATGCCGACGATAACGATGTATTAAACAGGGGTGTTGTTGCAAAAAACTTTCTGGTCGAGGGGAGCGGCCAGCAGCTGACGTGGGTTAGTTAGCCCAGGATTGCCAGCGTCGCCACAGCCAGGCCTCAGGGGCGGCTGATTGATTGGCGTTGAGTTTTTTGTTGAGAAACATTTGTCGTATGTGTTCAGTTAAGCAAGCTTTTTCACTACGAAATTTGGTGCGCTGCATCCAGCAGCGTTGGAACTATACCATCGGAATCGACATTGTGTATAGGTTCGCCGTGGTTATAGCCATACGGCACGTTGAGCACCCGGCAACCCGCTGCGCGCGCGGCCAGCGCATCATTGGATGAGTCGCCGATGGCCACCACTTGTGCCGGCTGCAGGCCGAAATCCTGGCAAACCTGCAATAAAGGCAACGGATCTGGTTTCTTTTGCGGCAGCGAATCGCCGCCGTAAATGACGTCGAAATAGGGATACAGGCCTTTTTTATCCATCAGCGGCAAGGCGAATGCGATCGGCTTGTTGGTCACGCAAGCCAGGCGCAAGCCCTTGGCCTTAAGCGCCTGCAAGCCTTCGATCACATTCGGATAGAGCGTGGCATAGTCGCCGTTGATGGCGAGGTAATGCTCCTGATAGGACGCCAGCGCTTGTTCGAAGTGTTCTTCGACGCCGTCTTCGTCATAGTCGATGGCCAGCACGCGGCGCATCAGGTTTTCCGATCCCTTGCCGACAAAATTGACGATGGTTTGCATCGCCAGCGGCCCTAGGCCGAGCTCGGCGCGCATGCGGTTGACGGCGACGTGGAAATCCGGCGCGGTGTCGAGCATGGTGCCGTCGAGGTCGATGATGGCGGCTTTGATGTTGGTCAGCATGGGATCTTTTGGTGAGTTACTTTGCCAGTGCGCCGCGCATGGCGTCGATCACCGCCTTGTAGTCCGGCTTGCCGAAGATGGCGGAGCCGGCGACGAAGGTGTCGGCGCCGGCTTTGGCGGCAGTGGCAATATTGTCGATTTTGATGCCACCGTCGACTTCCAGCATGATGTCGCGGCCGGATTCGTCGATGCGGCGGCGTACTGCAGCGATCTTCTTCAGCGCTTCAGGGATGAAGGATTGGCCGCCGAAGCCGGGGTTGACGGACATGATCAAGATGATGTCGATCTTATCCATCACATGGTCGAGGAAATGCAGCGGGGTGCCGGGATTGAACACCAGGCCGGCCTTGCAGCCATTGTCGCGGATCAGTTGCAGCGAGCGGTCGATGTGTTCCGAGCCTTCCGGATGGAAGGTGATGATATTGGCGCCGGCCTTGGCGAAGTCGGGAATGATGCGATCCACGGGCTTGACCATCAGATGGACGTCGATCGGCACCTGCACATGGGGGCGGATTGCTTCGCATACCAGCGGTCCGATGGTGAGGTTGGGAACATAATGGTTGTCCATCACGTCGAAGTGAATAATGTCGGCGCCGGCAGCGACGACATTGCGAACTTCCTCGCCCAAGCGGGCGAAATCGGCGGAAAGGATACTGGGGGCGATACGATAGGTAGGCATGGCGATATGGCTCTGGTAGGGCGATGGTACGATGAAAGATGCACTATTTTACCCCTTCGCCGCACCTGGGTTTTGTTGCAAGCCTTGCACTTGCGGTTGTTTTCGTGTGGAATGGGCTTGGCTTTTTACAAAATCGAGGAAATCCGCATGGCGACGTATGAGTTTACGGTGACGGTCAAAACGCAGTACTTGGAGGAGCAATCCGACCCGGCACGTTCACATTATGTCTTTGCCTATGCGATCACCATCGTCAATACCGGGCAGGTGTCCGCTCAGTTGATTTCGCGTCATTGGGTGATTACCGATGCCAATAACCATACCGAAGAGGTGCGTGGTCTTGGCGTGGTTGGCCATCAGCCGTTCCTGCAGCCGGGGGAGCAGTTCGAGTACACCAGCGGAACGTCGTTGAAGACGCCCCAAGGGTCGATGCACGGAGAATATTTTTGCGTTGCCGAAGACGGTGAGCAATTCGACGCGCGCATAGCGGAGTTCATCCTGTCGCTGCCACGCACGCTACATTAGGCGTTCAAGCCTGTTGATCGTCTTTTTTATTGTTCTGATTTTTGGTCTGGTTCGGCTGCTCCGGTTTGCGTCCGGAAAACATGGTCCACCAGACAATGAAAGCGAAGATAAAGAAGGCACCGCCGGCTTCGAGTATTAACCACCACATTTTTACGTTCCCTCAATGTCATTTACTCGCACCAGTTTACCCGCATTAGCCGTCATCGTCGCCTTGTGTCTTGCCGCCTGCACCACTACACGGCCGCTGCCGTCGGTGACGCCTCCTACGCCGCCGACCAAACCGACGACGCCGACACCGCCCGAAGTGCAAGCGCCGACGCTGCAAAAGAGCACTTTCGCCGCCCTGCCTGGCTGGGACAAGGATGAGTTGCGTGAAGCCTGGCCGGCCTTTATCACGTCGTGCCAGACGCTGATCCGTCGTAATGAATGGAAAAATGCCTGCACCGCGGCGCGCCAGGTGAATGCCAATGACGAAGGCGCGATACGCGCGTTCTTTGAAGCCAACTTCACGCCATTCAAGGTTTTCAATCCGGATGGCTCGGATACCGGCTTGGTGACCGGCTACTACGAGCCCTTGCTGCGCGGATCGCGCAAGCGCGGTGGCCCTTATCAGACGCCTCTATATAAAGCGCCGGACGATTTGCTGACGATCGATTTGTCCAGCGTCTATCCCGATCTGAAGAATATGCGTCTGCGCGGCCGTGTCGTGGGCAACAAGGTGGTGCCGTATTTCTCGCGCGCCGAGTTGCTGCAATCGGGCGCGCTCAACGGCAAGGAGCTGGTGTGGGTGGACGATCCGGTCGAGGCGTTCTTCTTGCAAGTGCAGGGCTCGGGGCGCGTGCTCCTGAACGACACGCAGGAAACCGTGCGCCTGGCTTATGCCGACCAGAACGGTTATCCCTACAAATCCATCGGCCGCTACTTGGTCGACAAGGGCGAGATGACGCTGTCGCAGGCATCTGCGCAAGGCATCAAGGCATGGGTGATCGCCAACCCGTCGCGCCAGAATGAGCTGCTCAATGTGAATCCCAGCTATATCTTCTTCAAGGAAGAAAAAATCGCCGACCCCTCCAAGGGGCCCAAGGGCGCAATGGGCTTGCCGCTGACCGGCCAACGTTCGATCGCGGTTGATCCTCAGCATATTCCGCTGGGTGCGCCGGTGTTCCTGGCGACCACGCAACCGAATAGCGACGCGACGCTGCAGCGCCTGGTGCTGGCGCAAGATACCGGCGGCGCGATTCGCGGCGCGGTGCGTGCGGATTACTTCTGGGGTTTTGGCAATGAAGCCGGCGAGAAGGCCGGCGGCATGAAGCAGCGCGGCATGATGTGGGTGTTGCTACCCAATTCCTGAGTCGCCTGATCTGGCTGTTCAGATAAGAAAAACCCGGCTTGCTCAGTTGGCGCAAGCCGGGTTTTTCATTGCATGGCGCCATTTAACGCAGTACCAGTACCGGAATGGTGGAGTGAGCCAGTACTTTCTGTGTCTTGCTGCCGAGAAATAATCGACTCAAGCCGCTGCGCCCGTGGGACGCCATGAAAATCACGTCGCAATTGAATTTCTTGGCGGCGTTGACGATTTCTTCATCGGGTGCGAACGACAAGACCGTCGTGGTTTCGCAGTCGACGCCGGCGGCCAGGGCGGCATCAGCGATTTTCTTCACGTGTTGTTCAGCGAGGGTGCGGACATTCTCTTCATAGATGCCGGGGTCGATGGCCATCGAGCTTTCCGCCAGCGGTGAGAACGGGTAGGGTTCTGCGACTGAAATGCCGATGATGCGCGACTTGCAGTGCTGAGCGTAGTCGATGGCGTTGGCGATAGCCTTGTCCGAACGCTCCGATCCATCCGTTGGTACCAGTATGGTCTTGAACATATGATCCTCCTTTGTTGTGGTGAAGGGGGTACTCTCAGTATAGGCTCAGACCCCTAGGGTGCGAACAAATTCCTGATGGCCGTTTGATCTTGCGCAAGTTTCATTGGCGGTACAATCGATCAGGCAAGAACAATTTCACTTTCGCGCTACTGCTATATAGAGGAGACCAGATGAGCTACGAGAATATTTTGACCGAGACCCAGGGCAAAGTCGGCGTGATCCGCCTGAACCGTCCGAAAGCGCTCAATGCGTTGAACGACCAGTTGATGATCGAGCTGGGCCAGGCCTTGCTGGCTTTCGATGCTGATGAGGGCATAGGCTGTATCGTCATCACCGGCAGCGAAAAGGCCTTTGCCGCCGGCGCCGACATCACCGTGATGGCCGGCTACAACTATATGGATGTATTCAAGGGCGAGTTCATTACCCGCAACTGGGAAACCATTCGTCGCGTGCGCAAGCCGGTGATCGCTGCAGTGGCGGGCTATGCGCTGGGCGGCGGCTGTGAGCTGGCAATGATGTGCGACTTTATCATCGCCGCCGATACCGCCAAGTTCGGCCAGCCGGAAGTGAAGCTCGGCATCGTTCCCGGCGCCGGCGGCACCCAGCGCCTGCCGCGTGCGGTATCTAAAGCCAAGGCCATGGACTTGTGCCTGACCGGGCGCATGATGGATGCACAGGAAGCTGAGCGTGCGGGCTTGGTCTCGCGCGTGGTGGCAGCCGACAAGTTGATGGATGAAGCGCTGGCCGCTGCCATCACGATCGCCGACATGTCGCAACCGGTGGTGGCGATGATCAAGGATTCGGTGAACCGCGCGTATGAGTCGACGCTGTCCGAAGGCATCAAATATGAGCGCGCCATGTTCTATAGCTGCTTCGCTACGGAAGATCAGACCGAGGGCATGCAAGCCTTCATGGAAAAGCGTCCGCCGAACTTCAAGAACCAGTAATTTGCTGCCTGCATTGGCATAGAAGATTCAGCCCATCCCGTCAGGGATGGGCTGAATGCTTTTGCGGGTTTGAAAAAGTTTTTTCTTGGAGAGATAGGGCTGGCGGGGGTTTGCGGGTGGGTGAGGTAAAAAGTTTAAATAATTATGCAAAA
>Ga0209913_1000350_pt1 | contig 41820 bp, 39 predicted proteins | sample PersoiDNA2013203_FD_185805 | JGI IMG/M metagenome (GOLD analysis project Ga0209913, IMG submission 185805) | Permafrost soil microbial communities from the Arctic, to analyse light accelerated degradation of dissolved organic matter (DOM) -... | ecosystem: Environmental > Terrestrial > Soil >...
CCATAATTTACCAGTGCGGTACACACCCATTTGAATTTCATCGGCAACTAGCAAGATATTGCGCTTTTTAAGGCTCTCTTGCAGTTTTTTCATGTAGCCTTCAGGTGGAATAATGTAGCCACCAGTACCTTGTACAGGCTCAATGTAGAATGCGCCGAATTCGCATTCTTTGGCTTTTTCATCCCAAACAGATTGATACTCAGTTTCAAATAATTTTTCAAATTCTTTGTGGCAATAAGTATCACAAGTTTCGACCTTCATATCATAAGGACAACGGTAGCAATATGGATATGGTATAAATTGTGCTCGATCAGCAAAGTTGCCGAAACGGCGGCGATAACGATAGCTGGAGGTAATGGCAGAAGCACCTAAAGTACGTCCATGATAGCCGCCCATAAATGCAAATTGATGCGTCTTTCCGGTGTGGTTACGTACCACTTTTAGAGAATCCTCAACCGCCTGCGCGCCACCAACATTGAAGTGCACACGGCCTTTTTCGCCGTATTTATCTTCCATGTACTTACAGATAATTTCCGCCAGATCAACTTTTTCTTTGTGCAAATACTGGCTTGCCAACTGAGGCAAAGTATCAATTTGTTTTTTTAAAGTATCGCTAATACGCTTGTTTTTGTAACCAAAATTGACAGCCGAATACCACATTTGCCAATCAAGATAAGGCGTATTGTTTTCATCAAACAAGAAGCTACCTTCACAACCCTCAAATACTTTAGGAGGGTCAGCGTAATTAACCGTATCGCCATGTGAGCAATACTTATTGTTTTTATCTAGAATTTCAATGATTTTAGCATCCATCAGGCAGACTCTTTCATTATAAAAGTTAAGCTAACTATTTAAATACAGGTATCTTTAACGCTATTCATTTAGCATTAAAATTTTTTCGTAGTAGCGATTTTATGCTACTAAATGTTTGGCAGATATGCCAGTTGATTGTTTCTTAGCAATATCCCATTGTTTAACAACGTCCAAAATTTCAGCAAATGTCTGGAAGCGTCTAAAAGGAATATTTTCTTGTTCGCAATGGGTAATTAGCTTACCTTTAGCAAACACGATATCTGCATGTTTAGCCAAACAAAAGTCAGACTTACCATCACCCACCAACACAACAGGACCGCCAACATCAGCGGATAATTGCTCGGCTATTTGGCATTTACATACGCCATTACCCGCCTTGCAGTTTGCATTACGAAATGGGTAGCTGATTGATACACCATTAGGTTTAAATTGCAATTTGTTCGCGTATATTGGCATGCTTGGAATTGCGGCATTGCGTGTTGCCACATCAATGGCATGATCTAAGCCGTCACTGACGATTGCAACTTTTGAAAATTGGCTGATATATTTGTGGAATGGAATAAAGCTGGCATCAAGCTGAATGCCTCGAAAGAAGTTTTCGAGCGTCACCTGATCAACGTCAACTAAATCCAACTGCTGTTTCATGCAGTCAATTGCGCTGATATTTCCCTTCAACCATTCGTCTTCAAGATCTTTCCATCTATCATCAGCAAAGCGTTCCAGCATTGCATCAACTGTGTCGCCAACAGAAAGAGTTCCATCAAAATCAATGACAAAAAGCATTTAATTCCTTCAATGTTTAGTGATATTCACTTTATGGGAAACAATTATATGCGGTGTAACTTACATTCTCCTTACAGCAATTGCTTTAGTTAAAACGACGAAACTATATAATTGAATAATGCACTTATACTTGAATACAAATGGTAGATATGTGGATTAGAAATCTGAATATCTTAATTTTATTGTGTATATTACGGTTACATGAATTGATTGCGATTCACTGAATTTTTAGGGATATTTATTTAGAGTTCTCATGCGAATTTTACTAGTTGAAGATGATGTCATTCTTGGCAATGCCACAAGTATTTACTTACGCAATTGTGGTTATGTGATTGATTGGGCCAAGGATGGTAAACAAGCTGACTTAGCCTTACATGATGGCGTATATGACGCCGTGGTTCTTGATTTAGGCTTACCAAAAATGGATGGATTGGCAGTATTAAAAAGATTGCGTGCCAGAAAGGAACAAACAAGTGTAATTATTTTAACTGCACGTGATAGCTTAGAAGACCGTATCGCAGGCCTAGATCTAGGTGCGGACGATTACCTGATCAAGCCAATCAAACTAGCTGAATTAGCAGCAAGAATACGCGCCCAGCTACGCCGCCAACATGCAGTACTGGCTTCCATCATCGAATATCCTCCATTAACATTAAATACCAAGGATCGTTTAGTCACCTACCAAAACCAACCTTTCCCTCTTTCACCACGTGAACTAAGCTTGCTTGAGACCTTATTATTGCGAGTTGGCAAGGTAGTCACTAAAGAGAGTCTGATTGAAAATATAAGCGATTGGGATGATAGCTTAGGTAAAAATGCGATTGAAGTTTATATGCATCGCTTGCGTAAAAAATTACTTAGCGTGGGCATAGAGGTTCGTACAGTCCGCGGCCTAGGTTACATGCTTGATTTACAAGAAAATACAAACCCAGTCAATTCAGATATAGACCAATAGAAACAACATTATGCAACGCACTCACGCCTCATTACGAAAAAAAATATTAAGCTGGTTAATGCCGCTCATGTTGCTGTTAATCTTAGTGGACAGCACTTTGCTCAACCGGCTTGCAATCGGTGCCTTAGAAAAAGAACTAGATGCCGATTTACATAGCTCATCAGAAGACATCACAGATTATTTAAAGCAATCCGGTATAGACGGCAAGGATTTTGAACTACTCGAAAATGCCAGTAGGATTTTACTCAACGATAACGTAGATAAAATTTTATTTACTGTAGCAAATGAAAATGACGCTTTATTAAGCGGCGATCATAATCTGTTTAACATAACCAAAAATAATACTTCAAAATCAAAACCTTATTATTATTTTTTCACAGAAATAAACCATGAAAAATTTCGCGTAATACGCTCAACTTTCAAAGTAATTAATTCATCTGGCTCGCACGATATCAATATCCAAGTCGCAGTCACACTTAATCGCCGTAATGCGCTCGCAAATAAGATTTTAATTGGCATTGTTGTACCACAACTATTATTAGTATTAGTTTCTTTTTTAATCATATCAATAAGTGTTAAACGAGGACTAGCACCCTTAGGCGAGCTACAAAATGCCGTGTCAAAGCGTTCAGAAAAGAATCTGAGCCCAATCAATTTACCGAATATTCCAGAAGAAGTTTCCTTGGTAGTCAACTCGGTAAATCAATTGATGAAACAATTGCAAAATTTAATTTTAGGTCAAAATCAATTTATTGCAGACGCTGCACACCAGTTAAGAACACCACTCGCAGGCGCTCAGGCACAACTTGAGCTTGCGGAACTTGAGTCAGACCCCCTGAAATTGAAATCCATTTTACTTAAAGTACATCAGAGTTTAGATCGATTGCTACACACTATTAACCAACTGCTAGTCTTAGCCAAAAGCCAACCAGAAGCGGTTTCAATGATAAAAATGGAACCCTTAGATTTAAATGTAATTTCAAAAGAGGTAGCATCAGAAATGGCACCCACCGCCATTCAAAAAAACATAGATTTAGGTTTTGAGCAGAGTGTAGTGCCTGCTGTGATTCAAGGAAATGCGGAACGCCTTAAAGAGTTGCTGTACAACCTGCTGGATAATGCTATTCGTTATACGCAGAATGGTGGCTGGGTCACCCTGTCGATTGCTGTAACAGATGAAGATGTAGAGCTAATAGTTACGGACAATGGGCCTGGAATCAAAATTGCAGATCGAGATAAGATTTTCGATCGCTTCCATCGCGTAATAGGATCCGGCCAAGATGGAAGTGGTTTAGGCTTGGCGATTGTTAAAGAAATTGCTAATTTGCATAATGCGGATATTTTCGTTTCTGATAAAAATACAGAGAGAGGCTTACAAGTAACGGTTAGCTTTAATAAGCTAATGGTCAGCTAAAATAGTAGTCGTTAATATTTATCCACGTAAAAACCATTAGACTTCCCACGAATCACGCTGAAAACGGTAGAATACCATCTGGCTGTCCTTGTGGTGAAACGGATATCACCGGCCCCTCCTAAGGGTCAGTTTCAGGTTCGAGTCCTGACGGGGACACCAACTCAATCTAAGTGATTGAAAATACGTAAGTGTTCGGCCGATTTTGAAATGCCTCAAAGGCTCACCTACCACCAACCTCACTTTGCATTTCAGACTTGAGTGCGTCTATTACATTCCTAAATAAAAACATCGGAGTTAAATGCGTACATTCAATCCCGCTTCGGAAGCATCCGCAAAAGCGTGTTGTCACGAACAAAATAATGATGAAACAAACCGGCAGCGGCATGAAGGCCAATTAGAAAGTAACCCACGGTTCCACCAGTCTCATGTATCTCTTTAATCGTATCGGCAACGCTTTTACTCTCATTGATGAGCGCTGGAAGATGAAGGCCAAAGAATGGGATTGGCTTTCCAGATGCACTTAACAGAAGCCAGCCAAGTAACGGCATACCTATCATCAATAAATAGAGTGTGAAATGCACCGCCTTGGATTATAGCTTTTGCCACATTGGCGGTGCTGGTAGAATTTGAGGTGTTTGACCATTGATAATTAATACCAAACGTAGCCAAACTAGTACAAAAACAGAAAGCCCAAGCATGAAGTGCCACATCTTCAGCGCATCGCGCGTGTAGCTACCTTTAGGGTAGTACTCTCGGAGGTCAATGCAAGCATACACGGCTACAATCAATAAAAACATCAACCAGTGAAGCGCGATAGACATCGATCCATAACGATTTGTAGTGTTGCTTGTATTCATTTCCTTACTCCCTAAGAGTGCTCATAAATGTTGTGATAATTTACAAAAGATGTCTTTATTAAGTTTCATAAAACACTTCAATGCTCATAGTGCTGTCAATTACTTCGCTTCATCAACCATCTTGATAGTCTTTACTTCAACCTCTTTGGCAACATCCGTCAATGCTGGATTTTGTGATAATGCTGAAAGCATTTGCATTGGCTTAATTAGACCGATTTTCGTTTTACCCTTCTCAGTGTATACCGATATACGGCAAGGTAGCGCCATGTTTAGACGCATATCCATAGTCAAAACTTTTGCGGCCTGCACTGGATTGCATACTTCAAACACCTTGCATTCCTCATCAAAGGCAATACCTTTACTACGAAGCGTAGCGCCTAAGTCGTGAATATGCAACACCCCAAAACCATTGCTAATAACAGCTAACTCAAGGTCTGTTACCGCTTGATTGAATGATTTATTCGTCTCAATAATGTAATACATAGAGCTCAGTACCTCCTAATAATTGATATTTCATCACTTAAACTCCTCGACATAAGCTAATAATGTAACAACTGCTTCAACGATGAATCACGCCGTTGTGTATACCAACAGTGAAATAATAATCAAGCTTAGCGTGCAACCGACCCAGAGGGTGCAGCACGTAGATATTGTCGCGGCCAAGATATCTCCTGCCCTAGCGCTTGGGCAGCACCCAGTGGCCAATAGGGATTGCGCAAGATTTCACGGCCGAGTAGCACGATATCAGCCTGCCCAGTACGAACAATGTGGTCGGCCTGCGCTGGCGAGGTTATGAGACCAACAGCAGCAGTGGCAATGCCAGCCTCGCGTCTTACCCGCGCGGCAAACTCGGTCTGGAATCCAGGACCAACAGGGATTTTTGCCGTTGGTACAAGGCCGGCGGATGAGACGTCTACTAAATCAACACCAAGCCCCTTCAGCATACGGCACAGTTCAACCGTTTCATCTGCGTTCCAGCCATTGTCTACCCAGTCAGTAGCAGAGAGTCTAATCAACAGTGGAAGCCGTTCAGGCCATTCAGCGCGCACGGCAGCGACCACTTCCCGCACCAAGCGAGTACGGTTCTCGAATCCGCCACCGTAGGCATCGGTACGTAAGTTGGACAGCGGTGATAGAAACTGGTGTAGCAGATAGCCGTGCGCCGCATGTATCTCTACTGCCTGAAAACCGGCTTCGCGTGTACGACGAGCCGCTGCCGCAAACTGGGCAACTACATGGTGGATTCCAGCCTCATCTAGTTCATGTGGAATGGCATAATCCTCGCCGAAAGACAGAGGCGATGGCGCGCAGGTCATCCAGCCACCGTCACTTGCGTTCAGTGTACCCTGTGCCTGCCAGCCAAGCCCAACGCTGGCCTTTCGACCAGCATGAGCCAACTGTACCGCGGCTACGCATCCTTGCTCCAGCGAGAAATGTGCAATCTTCGCCAAAGGTTCGATCTGCATGTCATCCCATAGACCTAGGTCGCCTAAGCTAATTCGTCCTTCTGGAGCAACAGCCGTTGCCTCAATGATCATCAACGCAGCGCCACCAACAGCACGACTACCGTAGTGCACAAAGTGCCAGTCTGTCGCCATACCGTCACGTGCAGAGTATTGGCACATAGGTGGAATGCCGATACGATTGGTCAAGACGACGTCTCGCAATTTAAGTGGTTCAAAGAGATGAGCCATGATTTGGTTCCTGATAACAAAGTTCTCGTGAGTCAGTCTACGATAAAAAATCAATAAATGTCCATCAATATCCACGACTAAGAGCTCACCCTTATGTGCGCTCTGTCTACTTATTTCAATGCTAGACTTTTGATGTTGCGGATGTTTATGTCAATGACTTTAAAAACGGAGAACATTATGCCCAAGAAATCTTTTCCTCTGTCTGAGGTCTACGGCTTGCTTGAACCGGGACCCGTTATTATGGTCACGACGGCAGGCAGTGGACGGCCAAATATCATGACCATGTCGTGGCATACCATGATCGAATTTGAGCCTCCACTCGTAGCTTGCGTCATCAGCAATCATAACTATTCGTTCGGCCTATTAGAGGCTAGCAAGGAGTGTGTGCTTAACATTCCTAGCGTGGAGATTGCTGAAAAAGTGGTGGGATGTGGAAACACATCAGGAGCGAATGTAGACAAGTTCGAAAGATTTCACCTCACACCAATACCAGCAGCACTCGTCAGAGCGCCTCTTATCGAAGAGTGTTTTGCAAATCTTGAGTGCCGTGTAGTAGACACCGCAATGGTGACCAAATATGGCATGTTTGTCGTTGAAGTTATTAAAGCGTGGATTGACCCTACAGTGAAAAACCCGCGGACGATTCATCATCTTGGAAACGGCAATTTCATGATTGCTGGTGAAAAGATCAAACTTAAGTCAAATATGAAGTAGCCGTAGGATATTTCCCTTTGCCGAAACTGAAATATCCAACTAATCCATCTTTCTTTTTACCTGATCGATATTTCAACGCTAATTAAATTTCAGTGAAGAATATTGTATTGCACGATATAGGTTGTAACCCCAGCCAAATAACCCAATAGAGCCAACCAGCTAATTTTTTTAACATACCAAAAGAATTGGATTTTCTCCAGACCCATTGCCGCTACGCCAGCCGCTGAACCTATAATGAGAATTGATCCACCGGTGCCTGCACAGTAAGCAATAAACTCCCATAAGAAACTGTCTGCGGGATACTGCGCTATATCATACATGCCCATAGATGCGGCCACGAGCGGCACATTATCCACAACGGCGCTGACCAAGCCCATGATTGTGACTATAACATCCTGACGACCCACGCTGTGGTCTAACCATCTGGCAATCGCGTCAAGGATATGGCTGTGTTCCAGTGTTGCCACAGCCAATAAAATACCGATAAAGAACACGATTGAACTCATGTCGATTCGCATCAAAGCATGTGCCAATGTTAGATGTTGCTTTTCATCATCTTCTTTATTACGGTGTACTAAATCACCAACCAACCAAAGAAACCCTAAACCAAAAAGAATGCCCATGAATGGCGGCAAGTGCGTGAGTGTCTTAAATGCGGGCACTAAAACTAAGACGCCTAGTCCCATAAAGAACATTACATTACGCTCAAAGTCATTTGTTTGTAACAAGCCAATAACTTGCTGCTTAGGCGGCGAGACGATTACCTTCCCTTTTAGTGAATAGCTAACAATCAATAGTGGCACGATTACATTAGCTAGCGATGCCAGAAACAGACTCTTGATTATCGCAAGGGCTGTAATCTGGCCACCTATCCACAACATGGTAGTCGTTACATCTCCAATTGGTGTCCAAGCGCCGCCAGCGTTAGCTGATATGACGATCATTGCCGCAAATAAAAACCGGTCTTCCTGCTTGTCTAACAATTTCTTCATTAACGAAATCATGACAATGGTTGTAGTCAAATTATCCAATATTGCACTGAGGAAAAAGGTCACGAAACCAACCAGCCACATCAAAGAAGATAACCTTGAGGTCTTAATGCGGGATGTGATCACTTCAAATCCATTATGGGCATCTACGACTTCGACTATCGTCATTGCGCCAATCAGGAAGAACACTATTTGTGCGGTAGACGCTAGAGATTCACTGAGTTGATGATCCACTAGTGAATGATCGTTATTAGCAACGGCATATACCGTCCACAGCAAGCCAGCACCTAGCAGAGCAGAGGCTGATTTGTTTATTTTGATGGGGTGTTCCAGCGCGATTGCTGCATAGGCAATAACAAAAATTAATACAAGTGTAGTGAGCATGTTTTTTCTTTTATAAATAACCGGCAAAAAGCCATATAAATCCTATTGAGTACTAAAATATTACATAATATAAAACAGAGGCAAATAGATTTATGCAACAACTGGCACTACATTCACAATTGCGTGACCTAGGTTACGGTAAATTCGACCTCTTCGCACAATAGGCCACCACTCATACAAAAAAATCTGCAATGGTCGCCACATAGCTACCCAGCCACCTATGAGCAGGCTCTCTTTCAGCAGTCTGAGAAAAGTGTTGTTAGCAAAACCAGCGGCGAGAATGTCCGCCCCCAGCAGACATGCTGCCAAGAAACCCAACCCTATCGTCAGGCTGACACGACCCTCAAGTAGAAGTTGACTCAAATTACGCTTAGCCCGTTCTAACTTGTATTCAAAGTAGTTGTGGATGGCCTCAGTGATCAACGCACTGGAGTCTTCCTCTGGCATTTGCTCAATGTGGATAATGATTTTGAAGTGACTGTCCTGCGGAAACTCAAGTGCCCAGCTTTCAAGAAACTCTTCCGCACCAGCATCAAGGTTGCGGTGATGGAAAGGTGCCGGATCCATTGAGTTAAAAAGCTCAGAGAGCTTAGCTATGCGCAGCTCAATCTGGTGGACTGGTGGATGAGTTTTTGTCATGTTAAGTAGAATTATAACTTACACAAAATCATTTTAGCCAAAACTGCCACCATGGCTTTTTCTTCGCTTTAATGAAATCAGCTTCGTGCGCTTGCAGTTTGAAAAATGGCATGAACAAGTCTTCCATGCTGTAGAAGTCTTTTGGCTTACCCTGTAAATTTTCCATAGCAAACAAAATGCCGTTACCAAAAGCCTCACGCATGATAGATTCATGCGTGAGGTGCACAGCCTGGTACGGAAAGCAAGCAAGGTTAGATGTCCACTATAGCGTGGGAAGTCCAACCTCTCGAATTTGTGGGTATAGAGTATGCAGTTCAGCCGCCATATTTTTCCATTCAGCTTTATTAGATGCAATGACCTGCAATTCCGTTTGCAGCTTCTGAATAACCTTATTTTTCTCTTCTAACTCAAACAGATTTTATTTGTACAGCTCGCTTACAATATTCGACTTCAAAGCCGTTGCATCAATGACTTGATCTTTAGTTTGGTGTACAAGTAGCGTTGCACCAGCAAGCCCATAACCGTATAGCCGAGATTCAATCTCTTTTAGTTTGGATTGACTAACCTGAGCACCAATAAGTGTTACTTCAATACGTTTTTTATAGGGTTAATATTTCGTTCTGTAAGATGCGCTTGTTCATTAGGTGGGTGCATGTGCGAATTTGAATATACAGGTAAAACTTACACTGACATAAATGCAAATGGCTTCTGACTACAAAACGAATTCATGCCAGAGATTCTTGAAAAACTCAAGGTTATAGGCATGAGTTATTAGATTTTCTGATATACCGCATAAATAATGCGCTCAAAACTCAATTTCTTTAAGCCTAAAAATGTTTGGCACATTTTTGGCGCAGTTGGCACAATATTTTAAGTGGTTTTAAGTTATCTTGAGTTATATAAAGAGGTATAACTCATTGATTTTTTGATTGGTGCCCGGAGCCGGAATCGAACCGGCACGACCTTACGATCGAGAGATTTTAAGTCTCTTGTGTCTACCAATTTCACCACCCGGGCAGATGGAAGGTTGTACATCAATTAACGGTGCGTATTCTAACACCGACTGAGATTTTTACATCAGTTTTTCACAAATTTTTCATACATTATTTAAAAAAAATTGTAATTAATTAGATTCCCAACAAGACGGTCAATCAGAAGACGACATTCATGCATGATGGACACCAAATAAAAAGCATATTGCCCTAAGGTAAATATGCTTTTAAAAATCACTCCCGCCTATTGAAGCCAAAACGCTTAATCTGGCGGGAGTATATGCTATTCAAGAGTCATTATTTGCTTAAAGAAACAATCGCCTCAATCTCCAACAATACATCGCGCGGTAATTTAGCGACTTGTACTGTAGATCTCGCTGGCGTGTGGCTACCAAACGCTTCAGCGTAGATGCTGTTCATTGCGCCAAAATCGTCAAGATTTTTTAAAAATACGGTAGTTTTAACCACTTGGGATAATGTTGCGCCTGCGGCTTCAACCACTGCCTTTAAGTTAGCCAGGACTTGCGTTGTTTGCACGGTAATGTCGCCATCGTTCAGCGTGCCATCTGCACGGAGTGGAATTTGACCAGATGTGAATAACAAGTCGCCAATCACAATAGCCTGTGAATATGGACCGATAGCGGCTGGTGCGTTTGGTGTTTGAATTACGTGCATGTTAAAACCCTTTTTATTTAAAATATTTCAAAAACTCTAACTTAGTACCCTCTGTCCTTCTGATTTGAATCAGAATCTAATCATGTAAGCAGTTCAGCACGGCCGCCAACATTGCGCAACATCCACAAGTTGACTTGTCCTTGAATAACCAAATTCTGGAATAAGCGAAATCTGGAATAGCCAAAGCCAGCAATGTCAGGTTTAGCGCAAATTTATTTTACATCTGAATACTGGAATTGTACCCGTTTAACGTTACAAAACAATTCATAAGCAATCGTTCCTGCGCCTGCGGCTACCGTATTAGCAGGCACTTGTTCGCCCCATAACTCTACTTGGCTACCAATAATTACATCGGGCAAATCGGTTAGATCTACAAACAGCATATCCATGGATACGCGGCCTATCAATCTGGTCATTTTTCCGTCCACCGCCATAGGCGTGCCAGTGATAGCTGAGCGAGGATAACCATCGGCATAGCCACAAGCAACCACGCCTACGATGGTGTCGCGATCAGCAGTGAATATGCTGCCATACCCAATCGACTCACCTTTAGTGATTTTTCGGATAGAAATAATGCGTGATGTCAGATGCATCACCGGTCGAAGTACGTCATTCTGGTCTGTACTGGATAAATTGAGCGAGCTTGTTTTGAGTGGGTTTGCACCATACAACATAATCCCAGGGCGTGACCATTGTGTTTCGGCATCAAACAAGCTTTTCGCATGTTGCCAACCTAAAATGGCAGCAGAATTTGCAAGGTTCACTTCAGAGTTCAATCCTGCTGTAGCTCTTTTAAAAACTGCTATTTGCTGCTGCGTATGTTGCGAATCCAGATTATCCGCATTGGCAAAATGACTCATCATAACAATTTTTGCCACATTGGCATGCTGACTCAAGCGCAAATACGTTGCCGCATATTCGGCTGGCGACAGGCCTATTCTGTGCATGCCGCTATCCATTTTAAGCCACACTTGCACTGATTTTCCCAGTTTAGCCGCAAGTAATATCTCTATTTGCCAAACATGGTGAATGACGATCCATAAATCTTGCGCCACTATCAGCGGCAGTTCTGTGGCCTCAAAAAAACCTTCTAACAAGAGTATCGGCGCTTTAATGCCAGCCTCACGTAATTGCAGCGCTTCTTCTATGGCTGCAACCGCAAAACCATCAGCTTCATTTTCAATGGCTTTTGCACATTGCACCGCGCCATGGCCATAGGCATTGGCCTTAATCACAGCTAATGCTTTACCACCATGATGTTTCTTGGCTACGCGGTAGTTATGCCTAAATGCATCTAGGCGAATATGAGCAATTGCGGGGCGGGACATAGTTTGGCACCAATGATATTTTTATAATTATGGCTTATGCGCTAAATGTGCAGAATCTGAAATAGTACCTTTAGAACAACGGCTACTCAACAAGCCGCTATTGTAACGACTCAAATCCAAATCGTCACTTTGAATAGCCGTTTTGCGGATTGCAGTTTGGCTGATTGTAGTTTGATTGATTGCAGACTGATGATTTGCAAGCAAGTCAGCCAGCAACTGCCCTGAGCCGCAAGCCATTGTCCAGCCTAAGGTACCATGACCGGTATTGAGCCACAAATTATCATGCTGCGGGCTGTTAGATGCTAGCCCGATAATCGGTGTGCCATCTGGCGTCATTGGGCGTAAACCTGTCCAGAGCGTAGCATTTGGCAAATCGCCAGCATTAGGGAATAAATCGTTAGTAATCATCTCCAACGTTTTACGGCGGCGTGGATTTAGGCTTAAATCAAAACCTGACAACTCAGCCATGCCCCCTACCCGAATGCGCTTATCAAAGCGGGTAATCGCTACTTTATAGGTTTCATCCATCACGGTAGAGATTGGTGAAGCGTCGGCATTGACTATGGGTACCGTGAGCGAATATCCTTTTACTGGATAAACAGGAATATCAAAACCCAGGCCTTGCATGAGTTTGCGCGAGTAACTACCTAAGGCCACCACATATTGATCAGCTTGCAATGTTTCCTGACCTTCACCTGTGCTTATTTCAACGCCGCTCAACTTACCATCAGGCTTGCCATCCGTTGTCAGCAGGCGATTAATTGTCACATTCTGGCGGAATTTAACACCAAGCTTGCGTGCTTCTTCGGCCAAATTAGTCGTGAACAATTGGCAATCGCCTGTTTCGTCGCCTGGTAAGCGCAAACCGCCCATGAGTTTTTGTTTAACCTGTGCCAAAGCTGGTTCTGCTCGCACGCAACCGTCACGGTCTAATATCTCAAAAGCTACGCCGCAGCGACTCAGCACTGCAACATCCTTAGCGGCTGCGTCTAGCTGACGCTGTGTGCGAAATACCTGTAGCGTTCCTTGTGTTCTTGCTTCGTATTGAATGCCGGTCTCAGCCCGTAAATCTCGCAGGCAATCTCGACTGTACTCTGCTAAACGCACCATGCGCTCTTTGTTGATGTTATAGCTTTTAGCATTGCAGTTAAGCAATAACTTCATGGTCCATTGCAACTGCCATAAAGTCCAGTCTGGCCGAATTGAAAGTGGCGAATGGCGCTGAAAAATCCATTTCATGGCCTTATGCGGTATTCCTGGGGCGGCCCAAGGCGCTGAGTAGCCGGGTGAGATTTGCCCGGCATTGGCAAAACTAGTCTCCATAGCCGGCATGGGCTGACGATCTATTACCGTGACATCAAAGCCTTTTTTAGCCAGATAATAAGCACTCGTTACCCCCACTACACCTGCCCCTAATATCAGCACTCGCATCACAGCTCTCCACCAGTCATTCTATAGAAGATGAATGGTTATACCGCTTAAGCCACTCATAACAGAATATCTGTCTAGCTTATTTTTTGAACGTATTACTCGCCGCTTGGCATATTGCCACGAACTCATCGGTATTAAGTGATGCGCCGCCCACTAAACCACCATCAATATCTGGCATAGAAAAAAGTTCGGCTGCATTATCAGCTTTCACACTTCCTCCGTATAAGATACGAATATTTTCCGCTATTTCGGCATCCAGCATTTCGATGTGCCCACGCAAGAAACTTAAAATATTTTGCGCATGTTCTGGTGTTGCCGCTTTGCCTGTACCAATGGCCCATACTGGCTCGTAAGCGAGTATGCCATTAGCCAAACCTTTTACACCAATCTCTCTAATCACTGCGTTGAGTTGCCGAATAGTGACGACATCAGTGATGCCATCTTCATATTCATCTAAAGTCTCACCTATACATAAAATGGGTTTCAACCCAGCTTTAGCGGCAACTTCAAAGCGCTCGCCTATTGCTAGATCGGTATCATGTCCGCGTTGACGGCGTTCTGAATGGCCAATAATGACATATTCACAGCCAAATTCAGTAAGCATTCCTGGTGAGACCGAGCCCGTGTAAGCGCCGGAGAGGAAACGGCTCATATTTTGCCCTCCCCATGCAATTGGGCTACCTTTTAATACTGCCTCGGCCTGAAATAAATATGGATGCGGTACACACACTGCGTAGTCTGCGTTTGGGTAATCGCGCGTGCCAGTCAGCAATCCTTCTAAAAAAGCCTTGTTGCTGGGCAAAGAACCATTCATCTTACGGTTAGCAACTACCAACTTACGTCTCATTACACATCCTTTTGATTATTAGCGTTACTGTACCGCGAATACTCATTCTGTTGCAGAATACCTATTTACAGAAGCCCCTTTTTTAAATACCCTTTTTTTTAAAATACCAGGCACGCTGCTGGCTAGCGCTGAGAAATGTCCAGGCAACCAGGCGACTTTTCTTTTGCCCTTGAGCCATGTCGATGGTTTTCACTTGCTGGGCGTTAACATTTTTCAATGCCCTATAAACACCGGGCAAACTGCTGGCTTTCGAGATTAACGTGGTAAACCATAAACATTGGCTTGCAATCTCTTTACTCTCACTCACCATGCGGCTAACAAAACCCTCCTCGCCGCCCGTACAATAGAGCTCGGCACCTTGCCCACCAAAGTTTAGCTGCGCATCATTAGCCTGCAAGTTACTCTTACCTAAATTTTGCCATTTTCTTTGCGTACCAACACGCGCTTCGTGCAAAGAGGCATGAAAAGGTGGATTACAGATGGTGAGATCAAAGGTCTCATCTTTCGCTACAATCCCTTTAAAAATAGCGGATGGCGAGGTTTGCAAACGCAGCTCAATCGCATCGGACAAGTCGGTATTCGCCGCTAAAACTTGCTGTGCATTCTCAAGTGCAATTGGGTCAATATCAGCACCGACAAAATGCCAGCCATATTCACGGTGTCCGAGTAGCGGATAAATAGCGTTGGCACCTACGCCAATATCAAGCACACGAATAGAGTTGCCCTGTGGAATAAGACCTCCATTAGTGGCTGCTAACAAATCAGCGAGATAGTGCAGGTAATCTGCTCGACCGGGGATGGGCGGACAAAGATACTGTGCCGGAATATCCCAGTCCGAGATATTGTAAAACTGCTTCAGCAATGCTTGGTTTAGCGCCTTAACCGCCTGTGGACTGGCGAAGTCGATAGAAGCATCGTTATAAGCATTCAATCTAACGAAGCTAGCCAGCGCTGGGCTAGCCTGAACGAGTTGGTTGAAGTCGTATCGACCTCGATGCTTGTTTCGTGGGTGTAGCCCGGTCTTTTCCTTAGGCAGCATACGAGATTTTTCAGTCATGATGGCGTTGTCCACTTAGCTGAAATAATGATATGCCGGATGAAACATCAAATCTGTCTATGAGCCGGTCCAAGGAAGATATTAAGTAGTAAACCATGGCGTTTAATCATTGAATAATAGGCTGTAGCATAGCATAATCGCTGCTGAGCCATTGTTTTGTGAAGTGATGCTCATCAACCCCTTTATTTCAATTTTAAAAAACGATAATTACATTACTTTAAGCCACCATTCAAAGCTGGAATTAACCACATAAATCAGCGTTATTCATCATAGTGATTTGGATTGAGCAAGCTTAGTATTACCGTAACAATAGATTGACTTAATAATGCGATAGTAAACTCTGAGAGTAGGAACAAAATGGAATATCAAGCATTTATAGGGCGTCAGCCCATTATGGATGTAAAGCAGCAAATCATTGGCTATGAGCTGTTTTTTAGGCATAGTGCTGATGCACAAAGTGCAGTAATCGAAGATGAAGTCAAAGCATATTCCAGCGTGCTCATGAGCACTATTGGCGACATGGATATGCAGTGGCTATTGGGTGATAAACTTGCATTCATCAATGTGAATGAAGCGATGTTAACCAGCGAGTTTCTTGAACTAATGCCGCCTAAGCATACCGTGCTTGAAATATTGAGGAGTGTTACACCAAGCGATGCAGTCATCGCTCGTTGCAATGAGCTCCGTAGTCTGGGCTTTAAAATCGCGCTAGACAACCCGCATTTAATGAGTGATTCACACCCATTATTGCAATGTGCTGATTACATCAAAATTGATATTCAAAGCATCAACCCTGCTGATATTGCAAAGGTGTTCAATCAACTTAATGTTGGTTCAGTAAAAATAATCGCAGAAAAAGTTGAAACAGATAAACAGTTTGAAGACTGTAAGGCAGTCGGCTTTCGTCTGTTTCAGGGATTTCATTTTGCCCGACCTGAGACATTCACAGCCAAAGTCATCAACGCTTCATTTGATAGTGTGTTGAATATACTCAATATCGTGAGCCAGGATGCTGACAACAAGGATATTGAGGCGGGATTCAAGCGAGATGCCGCCTTATCATTCAAGCTGTTACGCTACATCAACTCAGTAGGATTCGGCCTCTCATGTGAAATTCAATCTATCAATCATGCACTAACGATTTTAGGTAGAAAGCAGCTTTACCGCTGGCTTACCTTGTTAATGGTTACCGCCGGAGAAAATTCCACACCGCCAGCATTGATGAAAACTTCCATCACGCGTGGCCGTTTAACCGAGCTACTGGGTGAAAGCTACTTTGAAAAACACGATCGCGACAACCTGTTTATTGTCGGTGTGTTTTCATTATTAGATGCCATTTTAAAAATGCCGATGGAACAAGTGCTGGAAAAAATACAATTACCCGAAGCGGTAACTGAAGCGCTGCTCACCCGCGAAGGAATTTACGGCCCTTTCTTGCGTCTAACAGAAGCTTGTGAAGACGCTGACAACCAAAAAATTCTTGAGCTGGCAGAGTTGCTGCAATATGATGCTGAGAAAGTCAATGAATGTCATATGGCGGCACTAGCTTGGGTAGAAACGCTAGGTATCTGATAGCGCTGTAGTGCTTAATCGAAGGGAGTCGCAAAGCTTATATTACTTTGCGGCTCTCTTAGAAAGATCAACTCAATATATTTATTTAAGTACTCTATTTATTTAAGTACTATGTTTATTAATCATCATGCGCTAGCGCCATTAACAATCGCTCCAGATTGTAAGTGTAGCGGCTAATCAAGCTTTCATTACCGCGTGATGGCTCTATGTACTGAAAACCAATACGATTTTTTATCGAGCCATCCATCATGGTGATTGGGGTAATATTTCGGACTTGTAATGTCAGGCTCGTCACCCCGACATCAGGAAAACTAATTTTACATTGATCAAAACTAGCCCCGATGACAAAAGCTGGATCTAATGGATTTGGTGCAATTGTTCCAATACCGCCCAAACTAACATCCACTAGCGTAAGCTCAAGTATCTTGTCTTCATCAGCATTAGTCTTATCAACAATAGGAATTTGGCATGGCACGGGATTGACAATAGGCGTGGCAAGCCGGAAATACTCCCTGCGCTGTAATCGCATAAGTTTTTGCGGCAAAGCGATTTTAATGGCCTTACCGTCTTTAAGTGTCGCTAGAGAGACATGAGCACTGACCCATTTGATGCGAATACCATCATCCTTGGAAAAGACTACATGATGACTACCTAACAACCTGCTGTTAAACGCTTCATCAAGGCCGATATCCAGATATGCCGCATGATTATTTGCATCTACCGCAATCACGGTAGTTAGGCATTCATCCACACCATGATTGAATGACACCTTAAGCATTGTCTTCTTTTTCGACAGGTCGGTTAAAATCTGGACAATTTCTTTGAGGTTACTGACAAGGTACTGCTCTTCCTCTGGTATGTGTGTAACGTGTTCCATTAACTTCCTATCGTACTTTATTTATATCCATTACCCAGCTATAACACAAATAATCAACACTCAAATTCAACATAGTCTAAGAATTCAACGACCAATTACGATTTAACTACACGTCGCCCTAACAACTGAAAAACCAGTTTATAGCCGACCGAATAATCAATACGACTTTTATTAAACAGGCTTCGACAGCACAGACTATGCCTGCTTAAGCTAGTCTTGGCCGCATTTACACACGCAAGCATTATGTCATAGTTCCGTAATAGTTATGTCATATTTAGGCTACGGATAACCATAAGAGCATTGTCAATCTGATAGTCAAAACAAATGCTGAAGCCATTTTTATGATTATCAACGAATCAATCGCGACTCATTGCTGCAAGGCTGCTCCAAATTGCTCAATCGGTACCGGCCTGCCAAACAAATACCCCTGAAAGTGCGTACACCCTTTACCCAGTAAGAATTGTCGTTGACCTTCCGTCTCGACTCCTTCAGCGATGGTGCCCAGATTCAAGGCGTGCGCCATGGCGATGATGGTGCTGACAATGGCCTTATCGCTACTATCGCTGGCAATATCACGTACAAACGACTGGTCAATCTTTAACTGATACAAGGGCAAGCGCTTCAGGTACTGTAAAGATGAATAGCCAGTGCCAAAGTCATCCAACTCGAAGCGAATACCAGTTTTTTGCAAGGTATCCATGGTTGTAATGATATTTTCGATGTTATCGACCAACATGCTTTCAGTTAACTCCAGCTTAAGTAGCGTCGGGTTGATGGCATGACGCTGCACGGTAGCTTGAACTTGTGCAACAAAGTCAGCCTGATGAAATTGTTTAGCACTCACGTTCACCGACAGGCTAAGCTCACTGGTCCGTGCATCTTGCTCCCATAGTTTGAGCTGAGCGCATGCCGTATCTAACACCCATTGCCCAATAGGCAGGATTAGTCCTGTTTCTTCTGCGGAAGGAATAAAGTTAAATGGGGTCACGATACCTTGTTCCGGATGTAGCCAGCGAATCAACGCCTCTGCACCTAAAGGTTGACCCAAATGATCTACTTGAATTTGATAATACAGCTGGAATTGCTGATTCTCGAGGGCTTTGCGCAGATCAAGTTCTAACGAGACGCGCTTATTAATAGTCTCCTGCATAAAAGGGTCGAAGAAGCAAAAGGCATTACGCCCAATTTTCTTGGCCTGATACATGGCTATATCCGCGTGTTTAAGCAACTCGTCTAAAGAATGCTCATAATCGCCAAAAAGTACCACGCCTATGCTAGCGGTGCTTTGATGCATAGTCGCACCAAGCTGATAAGGCTGACTAAGTGTAGTCAGAATTTTATTGGCGATAATTTCGGCCTGCTCGGCAGCTTCAATAGTCTGCTTACTTAAGTCCTCCAGCATGACAACGAACTCATCACCACCCAAACGGGCAACGGTATCACCAGCACGTACACAGGCAGCTAAGCGCTCGGCAACCTGCTGTAACAGCAAATCGCCAATGGCATGCCCGCAGGTGTCATTGATAGTTTTGAAATGATCAAGATCAAGATATAGCAATGCGCCTCCCCAGCCTAGACGCGTACTCGTAACTAGCGCATGATTGAGTCTATCCATCAGCAGTCGGCGATTCGGCAAATGAGTAAGTGAGTCGTAAAATGCCAGATGCTGGATCTCCTCTGCGGCGGCCTTGCTCTCAGTGACATCAGTCAATGAAGCAACGTAATTCGTGACGACACCAATCCTATCTTTCACTGCAGTGATAATGAGATGTTGCGGATAGACTTCACCATTCTTGCGCCTGTTCCACACCTCGCCTTCCCAACCGCCAGTCTTGTGGATGCCCGCCCACATTGAGGCGTAAAAGCCTTCATGATGTTGCCCGGAGCTAATTAAGCGCGGTGTGTGACCAACAGCTTCTTCAGCAGAATATCCTGAAATAACCGTAAAGGCATGATTGACTCGAAGGATGGTCTTATTGGCATCCGTGACCATCATGCCCTCCTGAGACTCAAAAGCAGTGGCCGCGATATAAAGTTCGTTCTCGGCAAGTTTGCGCTGAGTAATATCAGTACTCGTTCCAATCATACGCACTGGTTTGCCATCAGTATCTCGACTCACCACCATGCCTCGACCCAGAATCCACTTATAGCTGCCATCCTTGCATCGCATGCGACATTCAACTTTATACGCTGAGGTAGTGCTATCCAGATAGGCTTGCATGGCGGCAGCAACATACAGCTTATCATCTGGATGGAAGCGATTTTCCCACTCCTCACCTGTGGGTAGTATGTCCGACTCGGCATACCCGAGTATCGCCTTCCATTGTTTAGAAAATGTTAGATTATTGGCCTGAATATCCCAATCCCATACACCATCACCAGCACCTTCGATGGCAAATTTCCAGCGAAACTCACTAGCGATTAAAGCCTCTTCAGCAGCCTTGCGAGAGTCCTCACGAGCAAAGTTATCCAGCGCGAAACTGATATCCGACGTCATTTCAACCAGTAGTTTGCGTATCTCTTCATCGAAAGCATCTACTTCTGAAGTATATAAAGTAAACGCACCGACGGCCACGCCGTTACGATGCAACGGCAATGAAGCCGAAGCAGCCCAACCGGCAACAGCACCGCGCTCGTGCCATGGTGCGGTACGTGGATCATGGATAAAATCCTGACACCAGAACGGCGTGTTTTCCCGTATCGAAGTGCCGGTAGGTCCATAAGCTAATGGAAGCATCGCATCTACGGAAATCTGAATATCCTTTAAATACCCATTGTCATCTCCATAAGAGGCGACAGAATTAACTTGTAGACTAGCTTCATCCACCATGCCGATCCATGCCATTTTCATGCCGCCGAACATCACCGCATCGCGGCAGATTTTTGAAAAAAGTGCATCTTTACTGGTGCAATGCACAATGGCATGATTGCACTGACTCAATGCAGCGTAAAGTTTGGTCAAGCGCTTGATTTTGTTTGCTGCCTGTTTACGCTCGTGCATTACCAATGTCAGTATGATGCCAATGCCAGTTAGCATCATCATATATAGCCAGAGCATTTCCAAGCCGTGACTGCCATCGCCGGCAAAGTACCCAACACCTTGCATTGCCCCTAGCAAAGCTTGCAATACCGCTATTCCAATCATTAACAAACTGCCGTGGCGACCGAAGCGTATTGCCGCCCATGTAACAAAAAGAAACATCCAGTATCCGTGGCTGAAAGTGCCTAGTGACTGACTAAACCAACCAAGGAAAATGACTTGCCCAAATAAAAAGCTTAAACCAAAACAGGCGATGGTTTCCAACAAGCGCTGGCGGCGTAGCCAATTGGATGGCGCTGTTCTCCATACTAGAATCAATGGGGTCACTGTGAAAATGCCTAATGTGTTACCCATCCACCAATGCAGTAGACTAGTTGGTACCATCATTGGCATGATAAATCCAGACAACCATAAGGTTGTCACGCCGATTAAAGCCGACATCGATGAGATCAGCGTAGCGGTAGCGGCTAGCCATGCATAATCATATGAATGGCTGAAAGTGACATCAAAAGCAGTGTTCTTTATACGTAACTGCGTTAACAGCCAGTATCCGACCAAATGCTCTATTACATTACACATCGCAATAAATGCCGAAGGCAACCAAGGCCGGCCTAACCAAAATACATAAGCGGCAAAAGCGCCTACGAAAATTGCTGGCCAGTACTTCCTGCCGCCAATCAGCAAGACCGCCAAACCTATGCCGCTAGGAATCCATACTATAGAGATGTTTCCGTCAGAGGTTAAATAAGCTAACGCTAGCTTAATAGATACTGCATACAATAATGCCACGCCAGCAAGACGAGGCAAATCAGACCAACGATAGACTAATAATTTATTAAAATTCATTCTGCTGTTATTAAAAATTAGTGATTACCATCATTATCCAGATCGTCACTATTAAAATGAGCCAAGTTTAAGGAATACTGACATTTTTTTAATGACTTGTATCAGAGAAGGACTCAGGTAAATTGACTTCTTATCATACGATAGAAGACGAACGAACTGCTAGGTATATCTATGCTAACGGCGCTGAGTTTGGAATTCTTTAAAAGTAAATTAATAAAAATTTATTGGTATCTCTTTCTATGCATGAGTTTCAATACTATTTTTTTACCTTACAATTTCCATTGCAATCTACAAAATCCATGCAGACTGGCTACGACGGGCAATTATTTTAGCAATAAGCCATTTGCAATAGACGTTCTAAGTATATTGCATAAACTTTGTTACTTACAGATTGGAAATTTGGTGTGCTTATACGTTACATTACACTTATAAATAGGTATGCTTAAGTTTTTATAAATTATATAAAGTTACTCATGGCATTTCCATCAGATAATTTATTAGCCGCTTATTGGTCCGCCCCAATAATAGATGCTAACATCGTCATTTTCTTAAACTTGCTGGGAGCACTCTCGCTTGGGCTCTTGGTTGGCTACGAACGTTCATATCATGGTCGGGCTGCAGGCATGCGTACCTATGGATTGGTGTGTCTAGCATCCGCAGCATTAACCGTTGTGGTTGGCTATCCTGAGCTTTGGTTTGGTGGCCGCGGTCATGGCTCATACAATCCAGATGTAACGAGAGTGATTCAGGGTATTGTCACTGGTGTTGGGTTTCTTTGTTCAGGCGTCATTATAAAAGAAGGTTTTACCATCAGTGGCCTCACCACCGCAGCTTCTATCTGGCTGGTTTCAACAATTGGCGTGATAGTTGGTGTCGGCTTTTACGGAGCCGCTATATTATTAGCCATATTATCTACCATGGTCATGATGTGGATTTCCAAGCTGGAAAACTGGTTACCTTTACATCACGCGATTTCCATCGCACTGACCTATAAGCATGGCTTTGAACCAAGTGAACCGAGTGTGTATCAGGCAATGCGCGATTGTGGTTATGAAATTGTAAAAGGATCATTTGCCATCAACAGTAGTGATGGCAAATTTCTATGGAGCTTTGTTGCGACCTCACAACAGAAAAATGTGGATCTATCTATTCCAGCCATCTCACAAAAACTGACGCAATTTAATGGCGTAGAGAGTTTTAATGTTGCATTTGCTAGAAACTAACGTACAACTGAGAACCTTTGTTATTCTTTTTGTAGCTACTTTATCAGCTCGCCCTGCGTATGCTGGTGAAATCGACTCAGCCGCGATTATTGCTGCGCATAACAGCTTACGCACAGAAGCAGGAGTAACAGAGAGGCTAAGTTACTCACCAGCCTTGGCAACAACCGCCCAGGCTTGGGCTGACAATCTCAAACGAAGCAACCATTGCCACATGCGACATAGCATACCAAATGGCCAGTACGGTGAAAATCTATTCTGGGGAAGCGCCCTGTCATGGTCGAATGGTCGCAAGGAGTTGCAAAAGGTATCGTCCGAACAAGTGGTTAAAAGTTGGGGCAGTGAAAAGGCTGATTATGACTACACCAGCAATCAGTGCGCGTCAGGAAAAATGTGCGGCCATTACACGCAGATCGTTTGGCAAACCACCACTGCAGTTGGCTGTGGAATGGCCGTTTGCGAGGATACTCAGGAACAGATATGGGCCTGCCAATATCGGCCAGCTGGGAATTGGGTCGGCAGAAAGCCCTACTAAAATTGTCCAATCAGGCCAACAAGAGATTTAGTGTGCATCCTGACGTACTAAAGCTCGGACTTGTCAGTTTTTTGACAGACCTGAGTTCAGAGATGATTTTTTCTGTTTTTGCAATTTTCTTCACAACGATAGCCGGTGCTTCGGTAGCTTTACTCGGTCTGGTAGAGGGGCTTTCCGATTTATCTGCATCTTCACTAAATTTCTTTGCTGGCTGGTTATCAGACCGTACCGGAAAGCGCAAAGTGCTTACCTTGGCTGGTTATGGGTTTTCAACACTGGCAAAAATCATTCTGTTAATCAGCAGTACGATTGCCGGCCTCACAGTCTTTCGTGTTATTGAGCGACTGGGGAAAGGGTTCAGGGGGCCGCCACGTGATGCCTGGCTGTCAGCAGTGGCGGAAAAAAGCACCAGAGGATACGCTTTTGGCGTACATAAAGCGCTGGATAAGTCAGGTGCTGTCATCGGTCCGCTGGTGGCGTATGGCCTTCTTTCCCGGCTGGGCGACGGAGTCTCAACATACCGAATATTGTTTTGGGTGGCTATGATTCCAGCGTTACTCAGCATTGTGACACTAAGTCTCATTAAAGAGAATCCAGGGGTACAAGTCCAAAGGGAAAACATGTTGGAAACTTGGCTAGCGCTTAGCCCTGAGTTCAAGCGCTACCTCATTGCGGCAGGCATTTTTTCACTGGCCTATTTCAGTTTCGGTTTTTTGCTCTTGCGCGCTTATAGCGTCGGCTTTGCAGTAAAGGATATTGTATTGCTTTACGCTTTGTTCAATATCGCATGCGTTATAGCATCGCCATTGATAGGTAAACTCAGTGACATTGTTGGAAGGCCACGGATGATCATGCTGGGTTATTTAATCTATCTGCTGATGAGCCTAGGCTTCGCATTTGCAACGACACAAGGGCAAGTCACTACCCTGTTCATTATTTATGGCATATTCTATGCAATCGATGAAGCACAGAGCAGAGCATTCATTGCTGATATAGAGTTGAAACGACGCGCATCCGCAATTGGCATGTACAATTTTGTGACGGGTATCATCTATCTACCAGCATCACTGATTGCTGGAGCATTATGGTTGCTACATCCAGCTAGTGCCTTTATTGTGGCGGCAAGCCTAGCCTTTTCAGCAATAGTGGCCTTTATCATTTTGCGACCTGGCCGGCATCTTACATCTACACACTAATCTGAATTAATTTAAATAAAATCATTCGGCTTGTGACCATTACCTGAACCTATGGAGTTGCAACATAGATTTAATCATTTTCAACCTGCAAATAGCAGTCAAATAAAATATACAAGATGAAACATATCGCTATGTTTGCTAGCGCACAGACCGAACCAGCGCTCGCAAATATTATTTACGTGGAATTAATTTTTTATTAAAAGGAAATACCATGAAAAACAATACAAGCCTTAAGCTATCTACCCTTGTGATTACCTTGGCTTTAAGTTCAGGCAGTTTACAGGCATTTGCTTTGGATAGCGCAATGGATGCTAATCCAACTGCTAATAGCACAGCATTTAAAGCATTGGATACTGACCAGAATGGCACCCTAAGCAAATCAGAAGCTAAAAAAGAAAAGCTATTTGCTAAACACTTTGCAGCTGCAGATAAAAACAATGACGGTACGCTTGATGAGAAAGAATATACAGATTACAAATCACAAGCAGAACAAAAAAATGTTAAGCGCGTAGTGAGTGACAGTGTGATTACTTCAAAAGTTAAGGGCAGTTTATTAAAAGACGAAGGTCTAAAAAGCCTGAAAGTAAGTGTTAAAACACATCAAGGCGTTGTGTTATTAAGCGGTTTTGTTGACTCAAAAGATCAAATTCAGCAAGCGGGGAAAATCGCAGCTGAGATTGAAGGTGTTAAATCAGTTGAAAACAGTTTGCTCTTGAAAAAAGACTAAATACTTGTAAATTCAATTTAATAAGTTGTGCATATGATTGCGTTTCTTTGACAAAGTTATTTTTTTATTAGGAGATTTATCATGACTAAGAGAATTTTCGTGTTGCTACTCACCGCACTCTTTTTGGCTGGCACTATCGTGACGCTTACTGGTTGTAATACGATGGAAGGAGCAGGTAAAGATATTGAGAAAGGTGGAAAAGCTGTCAAAGACGAAGCACGTGAGCATAAATAAGGCGTAGCGCTTGCTTTGGGGGCTTAACAAAAAATTATTGCAAATGAATCTTTTATATATGATTTGTTGTTAGGAATCGACATAAATCTTATGCATTTGAAAAAGAATTGTCAATGCGATAGACGCTTTGCAAAAACACTTAAGCATGTAAGCCTCCATATTATAGCTTCAGCTGATTTCGCTGAACTATAATATGACATTAGAAGTGCGGTTATGAGTTAACTATTTTATAAGAGGATTCATCATGAAAAAATTATTACTTATTTTAAGTTTAACGATAATTGGTTTGAGTGGTTGTTATGTGAGAGGCCATGATGACGGCTATAGAAGGGATCGAGACCACCGTGAAGATAATAGTCGTCAAGACGGTCATGATGATCGCGGTGGAGAACATCGCGACCGCGATAGATAATATACTGAGGTAAATAACATCAAGTGCCTTGGCCTTTGAATATGCTTGGGTACTTGCCTTTAGGCCAAATAAAAGAGGATAGCCCCGGCAGTCGTTGCTTGGTGTAGGTGATGCCCAAGCAAGGCTTTGCGATTGGCCGCCACCGTATTCGCCGCATAAAGAAAACCGCAGCACTCATTCACTATTTCAGTTGCCAACACAACCAAGTAAACAAAATATTTCCATGGTCTTCGCTCAGGAATATAGCTTGATTGCACAGTTAATTGTTTATATTCGACCGATAGCATGTGTAATAGCAATCAATGTAATGATCAATGCTGTCAGTGGACAAGTCAGCACCTATATTACTATTAGTAAGCATTTATCAAAATTAGCTTAACGACGACCAATAAGTAAGCCAATAACGATGCAGACACTGGCAACAATGCCAAGAGATCGCCACGGATTCTCATGTACATAAACATCAGTAGCCTTGGCTGCAGCTTTGGTTCTGGCAAGCACTTCAGCTTGAGCATCTATCAAGCTAGATTTTGCAACATTGAGTGATTCTTCCACTTTTGCACGCACTACAGACAGTTTTTCTCCGCCGGTGCTTGCGGTTGCTTTCAGTAATGCTTCAGTATCTGCAAGCACATCATTAAACTCATGAATTAGTTGATCTTTATTGAATTGGTCCAATAATTTTTCCATGCTTCTCTCCATTGTTAACCAAATTGAATTGACACTGAAAATCACTCATATTACGAAAGCTATTTCAGTTTTAGCCTTGCCTGAATACCCCTCATTGATACCCAAAAATGGAAAAACACCTCTACGTACTTGTAAAGGTATTTTTTACGGTTTGTTGTTACTTAGTTATTACGGCCACGGTTGTGATCATTGCCTTGGCGATCGTTTCCTTGACGATCGCTTCCTTGGTTACCACGACCATTGTCCCTACGTTCGTCACGGCGCTCATCTTGGCGGCCACGATGCTGCTCCTGATAACGCGGGGCGTACTCACGGTTGTACCAGTTATCTCGCACAAAGTAGACCCGCTCACCACAGGCATTGTACTCACGGCAATGCTTGCTCCAATGTTTTGCATGGCCAGGAGGTACGCGAAGATAGATTGGTTCTCGATTCATCGGTACCCGCTCGACCATCATCGGCTGACGATAAATCACTTGTGGTTGTGGGTAACCGCCAATGTCCAGCCGGCCATAAAAACCAGGCTGGCCAATGCTAACCGACACGCCAACGTCGGCAGCAAATACTGGAGTGTTAAAGGTGGCAGCCGCGATTGCGACTGCCATCATTAGACGTTTCATATTAAATCTCCTAGTGTTGTTAAATAAGTTAAAAAAGAGAATTGTACATATTGCTATTTATATGAGCTTACATCACTCATTACGACCTCTACCTCTTTCTTGCCCTTGCCCCTGTTTTGGCTCGTTCGGAGTATCATTGATTTGCTGTCTTTCTTTCTGCTGTGGCCTAGGCTTCTGCTGCTCACTTTGGACAGCTCCTTGTCCTCGTTGTATAGGCTCTGGAGAAGACCTTTGCACATCTACACCTCTATTTTGCGGTGATTGTGGTCGTGGCTCTACCTCTTGCGGTGATTGCTGCCTTGGCGCTTGAACTTCAGAGCGTCCTTGTTGTGGAGAAGCTGAAATTGACCTTTGCACATCTATACCTCTATTTTGCTGTGATTGAGCGCGAGGGGGCTCTAGTTTATCCTGCCGAGGTGTCGTTGTTTGTGGCAGTGGTGCAGAACGCTGGTTATCTTGCTGTTTAAAACCTCTGTCCTCAGGCCCTCGTTGTCTTTCCTGCTGAGACTTTTCCTGCTGTGCAGGCGCTCTTGGCACCGATTGTTCCTGATACTGTTTGCGCACTACGGGGTCATGCGGCTGATAGCGGTAGTTCTGCTGATGAAGCTCTTGTTGCTGTTCCACTTGTCGTGGATAGCGATCCCCTGAATACTGTCTCTGGTAGGCAGGCAACGGTGCAGGCGCTGGAGCAGAACTGCGGTTCCATCGATCCCAACCGCTTCTGCGCTGATCCCAATCATGACCCCAGTGGTCACCCCAACGTGGCGGGGCATTAAACTGCCATCCGATGAAGTAGGCTGGCGGCAGGCGGTAGTAGCGCACCGGGACTCTCAGTATGAATAACGGCACATCCTCAGGATATACAAGCCGCCAAGGACCATTATACCAAGAGCTCTCATACCAGTTATCATCCTGGTAAACCCAGTACAAGCCATCATAAAAGAAAAAGTTTGCTTCCATTCGTGGTGCGTAGTAGACAGGGTAACCAGGCACGACGACCAGTTCTGGGTATGCTGGCACATGAATCCCGATACCCACACTCACCTGAACCACAGCTGAAGCCGTTGAGCAGAATAGCATTACTAGCAAAATAACTACGTAACGAATTTTTAACATTTTTCAACCTCCATTACAACCGAGATCAAAGTCTTGGTAGTTTACAGAAATACAACATTAATTATTAATCCTTGCATAATACTTGGCCAAATCCAGGTAGTTCCGTTCGGTACCGTACATAAAATGTTAATCAGTACGTATGCCAAGTTAAGATCATATCAGCGATATTTATCCATGCTTTAATGGTTGAAGGTAGGTGCGTTAGCGTACAGACTGCAAAAAATTAAACTGTATATTCATCTAATGGCATGGAAATAAATCATCTAAGAATACTCGACTGCTAGATGACTACTGTCATCGTGCTTTGTACCATTTATTGCCTTTGTGTCATTGTGAAGAAAATCAAAAACTACTGTTCAGGGGGATACAAATGTTTATAAAAAAATTTAAGTACCTCAGTACAGTACAAATTGCTGCTGCGTTTTGCCTAACTTTACTCGCAGGCTGCTCATCAATACCCACCATGGTGCCAGACATGGCGTTGAAGCCATCACATGCTATACAGTTAGATGGTCCGAATGGTCCATTGACGGCTAAGCAGAGCAAAGCGATTCTTGCCAAGCTTAAGAAAAATGGTGATGAAACAAATATTTTTGATAAACACCTCGCTCTGGAAGAGGAAATTGTTGGCAGTCCCTTGGTCGTGGGTAATAAAGTAGATCTTCTAGTTGATGGTCCGAGCACCTACGACGCCATGTTTTTAGCCATAGATAACGCAAAAGACAATGTCAATCTGGAAACCTACATTATTGAAAATGATGAAATTGGGCAACGTTTTGCTAAATTACTAATCAGCAAACAAATGAGTGGTGTGCAGGTAAACCTTATTTATGACAGTGTAGGTTCAATCAGCACCTCCAAAGAGTTTTTCAAACCACTGATAGATAGTGGTGTGAATGTTCTAGAGTTCAACCCGATTAACCCACTCCTGGCACGTAAAGGTTGGGAGGTCAATCGACGTGATCATCGCAAGTTATTAATTGTTGATGGGCAAGTTGCCTTTGTTGGTGGCATCAATATCAGCAGCGTCTATTCTAGTGGCTCGTTCGGTAAATCTAGATCGACCAAGGGTAAGCAACAATGGCGAGACACCCATTTGCGTATGGAGGGGCCAGTGGTCAGTGAGTTTCAGAAGCTATTTATGGCAACATGGAACGAGCAAAAAGGGAAAGAATTAGCCGTTAGAGATTATTTTCCAGAACCAGCAAGTGATGGCAATGAGGTAGTACGTGCCATCGGCAGTTCCCCAGAAGAGCCTTACAGCCAGATGTATGTAACACTGCTTTCTGCCATTAATAGTGCTGAAACTCAAGTTTTCCTGACTAATGCCTATTTTGTGCCCGATCCGCAACTGCTTGCTGCGCTGAAAGAGGCTGCGCAGCGCGGTGTAGACGTGAGGCTGTTATTACCCGAAAAAACAGATTCAATCATGGTGTTTTATGCATCACGTTCTTATTATGATGAGCTGCTTAGCACTGGCGTAAAAATCTATGAACGGCAAGATGCACTGTTGCATTCAAAAACCGCACTCATAGACGGCGTTTGGTCAACTATAGGCTCAACCAATCTAGACTGGCGAAGTTTTACGAATAATCAAGAAATTAATGCAGTCATGCTGGGACAAAATTTCGGTGCGCAAATGCAGACTATGTTCGAGAAAGACCTAGAGTCTTCCAAACCCATTACATTTGAGAATTGGAGAAGTCGCTCAATCGTCGCCCGTATCAAAGAAAGAGCCGCACGTTTATGGGCACACTGGCTGTAAGCCGCTAACATGAGTCTACTCATATCAAGTTTCACAATGTGACAGATTTTCTGTATGAATATAAGACCTATGCTTTTTATCCAGCCATTTAAGATAAGCCCCTTACGATTGACGCAAGTTTTTGTGCTTGTCTGCTTGCTATGGCTGGCTAATGATAAATCTTTTGCCGCTGAACAAAATACATCTGTCGTAAAGTTGCTCGCCAAATATACAGAATTAGCTAAACAGCTAAACAACAATCAATTTCACCGCCCACTTTATCTCAATTCTGAGGAGTCCCAACATGATTTGAAGGGTGAAATCTACGCAGTGGTCGATTACCCTTTCAGCACATTCAATTCAGCGCTCAGTAACCCAGCACACTGGTGTGACGCACTGATACTAAATATTAATATCAAATATTGTCATACCGCCAGGAATCAGGAAGGTGATACCCTAACGCTAAATATTGGTAAGAAATACTATCAACAGATAGAACAATCATATCGTGTCGAGTTTAAGTATAGAGAGATTATCTCGACACCAAATTACTTTTCCGCTGAACTTGACTCAAAGAGTGGTCCTTTAGATACCTATGATTATCGCATTTTGATTGAAGCTACCCCACTTAAAGATGGGCATACTTTTCTACATTTTACTTATGCTTATTCATTTGGTTTTACTGGCCGCATCGCCATGCAAACTTACCTTGCAACTCTCGGCCGTAATAAAGTCGGCTTTACCATCGATGAAAATACAACAAATGAAAAACCTCAATACATACAAGGGGTACGTGGAGTTGTAGAACGGAATACCATGCGTTATTACCTAGCAATCGATGCTTATCTTGCCGCGCTGAAGGCACCATCTCAGGATCAGTTGGAAAGAGGATTGCAGCAATGGTATAGCGCTACTGAGCAATATGCGCGCCAATTGCATGAAGTAGATCTTGTTGATTACCTGGAAATGAAACATTTAGAGTATCAGCGTCAGCAGACAGTTCAGTAAATTAATTTAGTCCCTAGGCGAAAATTAAAAACAATTAGGGATTAGATGCACGTAAGTCACTCACTATTCTCCTAACAGTTCTGAGATTGACTGCAAATGTTCAATATGCACACAAGCTACTTTTATGATGACTATAATTGGTATGCCCAGTAACATACCCCATACGCCCCACAACCAGGTAAAGAACAACAGTGAGATAAAGACTGCGGCTGGGTTCATCTTAGCGATGCGCCCTGTCATCCAAGTAGTGAGAAATACACCCACAAGAGTAGCAATCAGCACGCACGCGCCAGAAACCAACAGCGCCATTGGTAGAGAGTCAGACTGCATATAAGCCGCGATACCTGTGGCGGCAGCGGTTATCACCGGACCAAAGTAAGGCACTACATGCAAAAAACCAGCAGCCACCGCCCAAGCGCCAGCATTTTCTAACCCGAGCATGCGAAATGCGATCCACATTAGAATCCCCACCATGATGTTGGTCACCAGTAACATGAACATATAGCGCTGAATAGAATTATTGATATCCTGGAGAATATGCACTGTGACCCTTTTGCGAGACAACGAAGGCCCTGTGAGCCGCACCAATTTACGCCTAAAGGTATCACCCGACAGCAATAGGAAATAAGCAAGGAAAGCGACAGTAATTGCCCCACCGACAAAACCAAAAATACCGAGTGATCCACGCCACAAAAAATCGCCAATCTTAAACTTGTGTTCGTCTATAACGACATGCAACATAGGAGCCTTTTTGGTTGTGACCGCATTTGCAACTGAGTTGGTGGCGGTTTCTACTTGAGTCGCGGCGATCTGTACTTTCTGGATATTTGTGAGCGGTTCGCCGCTATTTGTGGTGAATGCGGAAATGAGTTTGGATGAAACCTCAGGCAACTTGGAAATGATCGACTGCACCTGACCCCGCAATGTAAATGCAGCAAAAGTTATGCTGCACATCAGCACCAAGATGACAAGACTAGAACCAATAACGCGTGGAATTTTAATGTATTCCAGCCATTTTACTACTGGATTTAATGTATAAGATAAAAGTACGCCGAGTAAGATGGTAATGACAAAATTCTGAGCCCACTCCAAAGCGAAGATCACTGCGATGGTCGTCAGGATCAGCAATGCCACATTTTTGACTTGTATCGAATCATTCTCTGGAAGCAACAAAGCATCGTCAGGTGATTGAGTCTCTAAATTGCTTGGGGATTCAGTCTTCACAGCAGACTTCCAATCATAGTTTATGGCAGCGGGAACACTATAAGTTTTCTTTTAGATTTCAAAGCTAACCGTGGATATTTGTTAGATTATACGGGCAAACTAGAACTGTCTAGTTTTGATCATACTGAAGTTATTTGAAAATAGAAATATCTGTGTCAGCTTTCTAATTTGCCATTGATTAACTTTCTGTCAACAAAATGTTTGACCTTAAAATTAAAAGTTAGTTAGACAATAAGGCTTTTATGCGAACACTTATCCAACGAATTAAAAATGAATAAATCTGCATTAACTGATGCTGTTCCATACCGCACTGAATTGCAACAAAACGTCTCAGGCCTCTGTCTACAACAGGCATCACTCACTATATCTGCAATTATGGCACTGACTACTGTTGACCCTAGATAAATTACCGACAAAGGAATTAATCATTACGCAACAACCTGTTGCCCAGAGGTTTGGTATAAGCAGTTAGAACATTACCGAAGCCGCAACAATCAATAGCGCGCTGGTTTTATTAATTATCGACGCGACCATATTTCAATCCTCAATAGGGCTATTTTGGAAGCAGTGTCTGCGAATGTTATGCTGTAGTCAAAAAAATATACGACCTGCTTACATTGCGATGAGTAGCATAGCCAAGACAACTAACCCAGTCAGCGGCAACTATCATCGTGCAGGCTAAATGGTATGGTGAAGCTTCACCTAAATTTGACTTATTTCTTATCTTTTCCTAACTGATTACCTATCACGCCACCGACGGCTGCACCACCCACTGTACCAAGTACGCCACCGCCAGTAACAACTGCACCAGCAGCAGCACCAACGCCTGCGCCAATAGCCGTACTTTTGTCGCGTGCTGACATGCCACTGCAACCACAGGTACCAACTAAAATTACCACAGCGAATACACTCACTGCAAAATCACGTATTGAGTTCATGGTAATACCTCTTTTTAGATTTTAAAAAATGTATATTTGAGTCATTGTGCTTGGATAAGCATTAATCATTATCGGCTTTGATTTTAGTACCGTCTGTGTGCTAGGACACGTATAGCTAAATAAAGACCCTATACAATGTGCTACTGCTAGCGTGCTTTTAACTACTTGTCTTATTGATATCTGGCTCATGCGCGATGATCTTCTGCGCATCGTGATGATCAGCCATGACTATAATATTCGATGAAAATCAGCTTGCTGCTAGCCTGCCAGATGTTGATGCATCCTATTGGTTTCTTGAGTTTCACAGCATTAACGCACACCTATTGGTCAAGTTGATTGTAGACCTATTGGTATTTGTATTGAGATGTCTGCTCTTAAGTGGTGGCTTAAGTTGACTTGCTAAATCTCGGCATCAGCGTTGTACCACTTAACTGCCGAATACCGTAAATTGGTAACCGTCAGCAATTGGCCGAAAGTCGCATTTATTACCGTCTGCTTTATGACAACTCAGTTTAATTTGGTATCACTGACTGCTTTGAGGCAAGCAAATTTACGTGCCATAGGGCAAGTCGCGACCCTAAGCGGAAATCTGTTTAACGTCCAGCCAACAGGAGATGAACTTGCATCAGTATCGTTTTGGAGGAGTAACAGGTCTAGCATCGAACCGTTCACGGGACTCAAGAAATCCTTCATTATTTTCCACTACCCAAGTCCATAGCGGGGTCATCTGCAGTAAAAACCCCATTCCTAAGTCCGTCAATTCGTATTCGACCCTTGGAGGTACTTTTCCCATATCGTGACGCGTTACCAGACCATCGCGTTCCAATTGTCGAAGTGTTCTGGTCAACATGCGTTGAGTAATTCCTTTCATTCGCCGAGACAGTTCAGCATGCCTAAGTTTGCCCCCAACGCCAAGAGAATGAATTATTCCAAGCGACCATCGATTTCCAGCGTGGGTCAGAATTTCGCGCCACAGATTATTTTCTTCCACACTAAGCCCATCACACACAACCTGTGATTGATGCAAGATTTCGTCGTTAGTCATTCTTTTAACTCCGTAGTATCACTTTTGTGCCTTCTTGTGAGCTGATATCAATCCTGCCAAACTTCTGCTACCGCATTATCAACCCACAGGACTATCCATGCAAATATCGTCTTTAGAAACCACGAATCAATCGATTCTAGTTCTCGGCGCAGGGGAACTTGGCTTACAAGTATTACGTAATATTGCTCGCAAAGTTAATGACTCTGAAGGATCTACTCTAAGCGTAATGCTTCGAGACGCCACCATCCATTCGAACAAACCAGAGAAGCAGAAGGAAATAACAGAAATATGCTCACTGGGTATCAAAATTATCGCGGGTGATCTTGTATCTGATTCAATTGATGAGCTTGCATCACGCTTTGCGCCATTCGACACGGTAATTGGTTGCGCTGGCTTTGCGGCTGGACGTGACACACCGATGAAGATAGCAAAAGCTGCATTACAGGCAGGCCTTAAAAGATATTTTCCTTGGCAATTTGGTGTTGACTTCGATGTTATTGGTAGGGGTAGCCCGCAGGATTTATTTGATGCGCAAATCGACGTCCGCGAACTGCTTCGTGCTCAGAATAAAACCGAGTGGGTGGTCATCTCTACAGGAATGTTTACCAGTTTTCTCTTTGAACCAATTTTTGGGGTAGTCAATCTTGAGGACAACATTGTCAGCGCACTCGGAAGTTTAGATACTGCTGTGACCTTAACAACGCCCGAAGATATTGGGGCACTGACAGCTGAGATTGTCTTTTCCGAACCACGCATTCGAAATCAAATCGTATATTTGGCTGGAGATACCGTTACTTATGGCGAGGTTGCAAATAAGTTGGAATCAGTACTCCAACGAACATTCCACCGAAGAGAATGGACTGTTCCGGAATTGAAGGCTGAGTTGGCAAAAGACCCAAGCAACCATATAAAAAAATATCGGGCTGTGTTTGCTCAAGGACGAGGCGTCGCTTGGGAAAAGGATGCATCCTTTAATCACCTCATGAAAATAAGCACCACAGACGTAGAGCAGTGGATTATCAAAAACTTGCGTTAATGACGCAAAGTGTTAATGGCTCTTAGGATGTCCGCTTTTGGCCGTTGACATCAGATCCTGACCGTCAGCTATCAGGATAATCTAATTTTTTGCCTTGATCTCCAAGCTAATTTTTTAAGCGCTCTTAATGCGCTCTTTTTTGGTCCTCTTTCTCCAGCATCATCCATATGATACTAAAATTTCACAATCGATCATGTAAATCGAACACCCAAAAGACAGTAAACCAACATATTTTAAATTTAACTAAAATCTTATTCAAACTTCAAATATACAAAACTTTACGAATACCCATAATTTTCATATCAATAGATTCGCTGACAATTCAACATTGATATCAAATACTCAACACAATTTCACTCGTTTTTTTATAAATTTTAAATTAAATCAATAAAAAACAATAAGATAAATAATATTTTTTCAACAAAAATCATTGGCATGGACGTTGCTTATTAACAATTATCGTAACTATTCTTGAAATTAATGAAAAATGTCAAAAAACCTTAAACAAGATCGTAAATTAGATGACATAAGTTCAGCAGACCAACTTCAAAAAATAAAACAAAAAAAAACAGAAGTAACTCACACAGATTACCAATTGGATGATGCAGTTGAAATTCCAGAGGAGTCTCTAAAGGTTAGGGTGGCACGTTATTATTCATCGTTTTAGACAAATTCCAAGGCCATTCTGCTAATTCTTGAACTATTGTACTTTCCATCACTGCAGCCATCACTACAAGTACTTTCAAAGCGATAAAATTCAATCAATATCTATCAATATCTATCAATCTTTGCGCATAAGGGTTTACCCTTACGTGTTTACACGAATTTACGCATATCCATTAGTCCATTACATTCCAATATCGGCGGCGCATCCCAAGCAATACATAGCTGCTTAATCTCTCCCCGAGATTAGTACCTCCGACTTTTAAAGACCATATTAAAGCGATTTAAGAAAACAGAATAACCCGGCCTATCAGTACATAGTAAAGTTATGCGGTACTTGAAATAGCACCTGTTTCAGCGTTCCGATTCTTAATCCATTTTGTACATCAGGAGATTCATCATGATTATTCGACATACTCTGCTTAACTTCCTTCTGGTGACTGCCACAACATTCTCGCTGGGTGCAATCAGCAGTCACGCGAATGCAGCAGCAGAAGACTTTAACAAAGACGCCGATCAAGCGTTACAAAGCTTATACAAGATCAATCCTGTCGCCGCAGACGTTTCAAAAAATGCCAAGTCTGTGCTTGTGTTCCCTAAAGTCATCAAAGCCGGACTGGTATTTGGCGGAAGTAATGGTGAAGATGTGCTGACCAAGGATTCGCAGGTCGTCGACTACAATTCAGTTTTTGCGTCCTGTGGATTGCAGGCAGGCGCTGAGTCCTATGGTTACGTGGTGTTTCTCATGAGCGACAAAGCCGTACAATATCTCGACAAGTCGAATTGCTGAAAAATCGGCGTGGGGCCAACAGTGGTCGTAGTGAATGAAAGCGTTGCCAAGAACCTTTCATCAACAACATTGAAAGAGTGTACGTGTACGCCTACGCCTTTATCTTTGACCAGCATGGACTCATAGCTAACATTAGTATCGAAGGGTACAAAAATTTCTCGGATCAAGTGTTAAGCTGAGAGAAGACCAACTATCACGCTACCGACGGAGCGATTAAAAAATGAAAGTTGTAGGAGTCCCTACAGACAGCGCGCGACCCATTCGGCCAATAACCCCAATGGCTAAAAAATAGCATGAAATGGCTTAAACGTATATTAATCGCACTTGCGCTACTACTTGCAGTTGCGGTGGCGCTCCCATTTTTCATCACGCTGAACGATTACATTCCGCAGATAGAGAAAGAGGCCTCGGCTAGACTCAAAGAACCGGTATCGATAAAAAGTATCCAGTTCACCGCATTACCAATACCACATGTGACGATAGACGGAATCACGGTTGGCACAGCCGAGGACATTAAGCTCGGCAAGGTACTGGTGACTCCCGATATTTTCTCGTTACTGCAGTCGACCAGAGTCATCAGAAGTATCGAGATTGACTCTTTGATCCTGACACAGAAGGCGATAGACCAGATTCCGGAGTGGAGCAAGCCGGATGCCGCCAAGCAGCAACCACCACAAGTCAGGGTCGAGAGCATCCGTCTCAATAACGCATTGGTCAATTTCGGTAAGGTGAGCTTTGGTCCGTTTGATGCACGCGTAAGCCTCGATAGCAAGGGCGAGCCAGAGAATGTATCGATTACCACGCAGGATGGCAAGCTCAAGGCGTTAATCAAGCCTGAGCAGTCAAACTATCTGATTGATGCTAGCGCAAAAGCATGGACATTACCAGTCGGTCCGGAGATAGTATTCGACGAGCTGACCGTCAAGGGTGTGGCAACGCTCAACGATGTCAACTTTAGTCAGTTGAATGCCAAGCTCTATGGCGGCACAGCCAATGGCAAAGCGACCATCAGTTGGCAGAAAGGCATGCAACTCAATGCCAATCTCGATGTTCGCCAAGTGGAGATGCAGAAAATCGCTTCTATGCTGTCATCCCAAACCCATGTCAGCGGCAGGCTCAATGCCAAACCGGTTTTGTCTGCATCAGCGGCATCCGCAGACCAACTTATAAACGCGTTGTACCTAGAAACGCCATTTAACGTGCAGAACGGTGTGCTCTACGGCGTTGATATCCAGAAAGCAGCGACCAGCCTGATCAGGAAGAGAGCGACGGGTGGAGAAACCCGCTTCAACCAGTTGTCTGGGTATCTCGCCATGGAGCACAGTGGCTATCGTTTCACGCAACTCAAGATTGCCTCGGGTACCTTGGCTGTAGACGGTAATGTGAACATCTCGCCGAAGAAGGTGCTGTCAGGACGTATCAACACTCAGGTCAAGGCGATGGGCGCCAGTGCCAACGTGCCGCTCAACGTTGCTGGAACAATCGACGCACCGTTACTTTATCCCACTGGTGGAACCATGGCGGGTGCGGCAGTTGGCACTGTCATGTTGGGTCCCGGGGTCGGTACTTCAGTGGGTGCGAAAGTCGGCGGCTGGGTCGAAGGCTTGTTCGGTAAGAAAGATGAGAAAAAGTCAAAAAAATAAGCGGCATCATGCAGTCTGTAGATTACACATCAGCTAGTTCTCATCAGCTAGACATCTTGGGGGAAATCCTCTTCTCGGAACGGCTCCTCTTGGCGGGGATGTGTGAGGTTTCTTCGCCTCTTTCGCAGCAGGCATGTTCATTTTGGAGGAGTTGCGCAAGAGGTTTTCACACAATAAGCGGTACAGTCATTCTTTCCCCAGTGGTGTCTGAATTTCCTTGTCTTTAGATTTAAATGCCAACTGTTGGCCGAGGCTGTGCAAAACCACAAATAAGTCATTGGTTGGTGAAAAAATTTCACGGGTCTGGGCATAACTTAAAGTAGATTGTTGATCTACTTACAATCTAATGCATGACTCTCACTATATCTTCTTGTCACCTGGCCCTGCAAAAAACCAAACAATCATACCTGCAACAGGGAATATCAGAACACAAAGAATCCACAATATTTTCTCAGTGCCAGATGCTGAACTCTGAATTATTTTAATAATTGCAAATATATCCAGTGCAAGAATAAGCAAACCAATAATGGAATACATTTTTATTTCCCCTTTTGTATAGATTTATCATAGATATAAATACCAATCGTAACAACTTATGTGCATTTTTAATAGTTGCTAAAAGCAATTATTGCCGTTGACACAATTAACCGAATATTGGCTATATACAACCGTCAAAGTTTAGAAATCTTGATCCGCCTAATCATTAGTGATACCAGACAGCGTGAACATCAGTGTAAACGGGTGAAACTGGAAGCGGCCGATAAACAATACACCTAACCACAGCTGATTGCCTAGTGCACCTTGCCATACCACCAACGCCACTGCACGAAAAAATATGAGCGAAGTCAGGATTGGCATGTACTCAAAGTATTTCACCTTATCATAGTCTTCCGATAGCTTCTCGACGATTACATTAAGAAGAAATCCTGAAAATAAAACTTACGACAGCCTATTTCTTGTTAGACACTTTGCTCGTGCCTATTGCTGACTATAGCGCCGATACAGATATGTATCGTTCAAACTCGAAGGACTACTCTACAGCTATTTACACAGAAAATGGATAAGACACTCTCCTGTAAATTTCTGTTTTTTGCTTATATGTGTGCTAGCGAACGGAGCGCCACGAGAATATCGGAAATAATAATTATTTGAATGGCGCGTTCTGAAGTTGTTAGGGCGCTAAAACTTGAACCGCTCTGGAGAATAATCATGAAACAAAGCAGCAATCAATTCACTAATGTAAGTGCTCGCCTTATTGCGGCGGCAACTTTAATCACTACATTGGCTTTTGCGCCGATTGTAGTCTTCGCCGCTGACAAAGTTGCTCACGAGGATCGCGCTGAAATGCGTATCAAGGACATGCACGCTAAACTAAAAATCACGACGGCTGAGGAGGATCAATGGGCCAAGGTCGCTGCGGTAATGCGCGACAATGCAAAAACCATGGATACGCTTACGCAAGCAAGGGTTGATCATGCCAAGGACATGACCGCTGTCGACGATCTTAAGTCTTACAGCGAGATTGCCGATGCCCATGCGGCCGGAATCAAGAAACTGACACCTGTATTTGCCGATCTCTATGCCAGCATGTCAGATGAGCAGAAAAAGGAAGCTAACACCTTGTTTCACCATGGTGATCGTATGCACGGTCACAAGCATGGTCACGGAATGATGGAAGGCAAATAATTGAGACTATAGCTATGTTTGGAACAGGCAAATCCAGTACGTGGTTTGTAATCACACCAAGCATATCAGGAAAGGAAGGTCACTATGAACTCGTTAATACAGCAATCTAAGTACTTCAAGTCAACCGGCTACAAGATCGCGATGGCACTCGCTTTTGCTTCGGTGATTAGTAGTTTGTCTATAGCATCGGCGTTTGCTGATAATGATGGCAGACATGGCGATCGAGACCGTCATGGTCACGGCCAGCGTGAATGGCGAGGCGATTACGATAACTATGGGTATCGGGAGGACTATGGGTATCGATCCGGATATCGGCAGCCCTATATCTACGCGCAACCCGTCTACGTTCCACCGCCAGTGTACTATGAGCCACGACAATCGCCTGGCATCAGTTTATTTTTCCCCCTCGATCTTAGGCGCTAGGGCTGTTTCATTCACATTCCCATTTGCAGGCCAGCTGGTAATGGCCGGCCTTCGATTTTAATGAGTTCACCATGACGACACATAGAGCGCACAACGCCTTTTCCATGATTCGAGAATTCCATCTTGCCGACTGGTTCACGCTTGCAAACGCGGCCTGCGGCACGGGGGCATTATTTTCGATGATGACGTACTTACAAACAGCCAACGTCAGGCATGTCTATTTTGCGTGCGGGATGGTCTTTGCCGCTTTAGTCTTCGATGTATTGGATGGACGGATTGCTCGGTGGCGACAGAAGACTTCTGCAATGGGCCGTGAGCTAGACTCTCTAGCTGATGTTATCTCTTTCGGCGTAGCTCCAGCTGTGATTGGGTACGGTTGTGGCATGCAAGGGCTATATGACCGAATTATCCTGGCCGGCTTTGTTGTATGTGGAGTATCTCGATTGGCGCGTTACAACATTACGACCGAGGCGCTATCTGACGGAAAAGGCAAAGTTAAGTACTTCGAAGGAACGCCTATTCCAACATCGCTGCTGCTGGTAATGTTGATACTCTTGGCTGCCTCACAGGGCGCATTGCGTGAGCATCTCTGGTTTGGACAGATCGTGCTTGGTGGCTTCGTTCTTCATCCGATGGTTATGCTGTTTGCAATTTCAGGCTCACTTATGGTTAGTCGCATACGATTCCCAAAGCTCTGAGCCACCACTAAAACATACTTATGTTGGCTACCGCACAGAGTGTACGAGAAAGAAAGCATATTGTGCTTTCTAGTCGGCGCCGAATGTGACGCAAATTTTATAGAAGTACTTTTATATACTTTAAATTAGGGGTCGAAAGAATGAAAAAAAATCTGATTAATATCGCCGTAGCTGCGACATTGAGTATTGCAGCACTTTCTGCATCAGCAGAAGATATGTACCGTGATGCTTGGTATGCTCTACCAGGAATCAGCTATATGAGCAC
>Ga0209913_1000351_pt1 | contig 41747 bp, 33 predicted proteins | sample PersoiDNA2013203_FD_185805 | JGI IMG/M metagenome (GOLD analysis project Ga0209913, IMG submission 185805) | Permafrost soil microbial communities from the Arctic, to analyse light accelerated degradation of dissolved organic matter (DOM) -... | ecosystem: Environmental > Terrestrial > Soil >...
AAGCTAGTCCCTAAGTGAACAATGGCAGCGTAACCAGCTTCGTTCTGCCAGTCGCGCCGCCAATTCGGATTGCTGTTCTTCCTCTTCTATATCATAGAGAAAAATTACATCAAAATAATGTCGTATTATATTTATGAATGTTCAATAATGTCTATTAACGTGCGGGAAATTGGCATGTATCCTAGTGTACGTACTATTTAGTGTCCAGAGTCGTCTATTAAAACATTGTACAATTGCCCCATTATTGGGTAGCTAGGTAGGTAGCTAAAGGGGTAAATTGGCAATGAAACGTAGAAGCGAAGGGTTAGAACCCATACAACTTAAGAACTGGTTTCGGGCTGTTCAGGCCGGTGGGGTGCCTGTGGAAACGAATAAAGAAACAGGGCAGCTCAATGATTTGAAGCTCCCGTTAGCGCGCTCTGACGGCGAAGGGCTTACTTTCACGTTGTCTGCTGCGGGTACCGCTACATGGATATTGCGGTACCGTGTAGGTGGCGGGCGCAAAGAACTCACACTTGGAAATTATCCAGACATCAGTTTGGCTGATGCTAGAAAAATGGCGCGTGAAAGGCGTGTTGAGGTTGATATTGGACGTGATCCCGCGGCTATAAAAAAACGCGCAAAAACCAATGCTTTGAATAGTTGGACAGTTTTCGAATTAATCGAAGACTATAGGGTTAAAGTTTTGTCGACCCTCGGCAATAGCACTCAGCGTAGTTACGGCCGAAATCTTCTGCGTATTAAAGCGGCGCTAGGCTCTTTTGCACTTAGTGAGGTCAGTCCTCTTGATATCGTCTCTATGGTAGAGCGCTTTGATGTCGGATGGGCCGAGCGAAATATGCTTCTGATAACCGCTCGCATGCTATTCAAGCACGCTATGGGGAAAAAGCTTATCCAACTCAATCCTTGTGTGGGCGTTGAATTAGCCGCAATCATTGGTAAACGTCCTGCAATTAGGCAAAGATTGATGCTGTCTGAAAAAGAATTAAAATTCTTACTTTCAGCGGAAATGGCCGTGGAGAATCTCCTCGCAATCAAAATACTTTTGGCGACGGCAGTTCGTTCTGATGAATTACGCAATGCCAAGTGGGAGCATATCGATATGAGAAAACTCATTTGGTTGGTTCCGTCAACGAAGACCGGCCCTGCAACGGAAATTCCGATAGTCCCGCAAGTTAAAAAGGTGTTTCTTGATTTGAAGGCTATTGCAGGTGCATCAGCATATGTCTTGCCAGCGCGCGCTGAATCGCGAAAAGCAAGGTTCGGAGGGGATGCTCCAATTAATCCGAATACTTTAGGTGCTGCGCTGGATTACTGGTTCGATTATCACGAGCCAAATTCGCGTCGTTTTACTCCGCATGATTTGCGATCAACGGCAAAGAGTCATATGCGTCGTCTTGGGGTATCCCGTGATATTACCGAAATGTGTCTGAATCACAAGCTTCCTGGAGTAGAAGGTATCTATGATAGACACAACTACTTTAACGAACGAAAAGAGGCGCTTTCTATTTGGGGTGACTACTTATCGTCGCTTGGTTTTTGATAAACGTTCTGTCATGCGCTAACTACGATATAAGCTAAACGAGGATGCACTGGGTGTGCTGCTAGCTAGGTGCTCAGCACACCCAGTGCATGTTTGAGGGACATAGATTGTTCATGCAAGCACGTGGCTTGATATTAGGCGTTAGGACGGTTCGGTACTCAGTAGTTTTGTACCGCAATTGGGTGTGCCCTTCAGGCAATTTCTCATCTTGACGCTCCTCCTTCCTGGGGGGAGGTTTTTGCGTGAGCTGATAAAATATATCTGTCGGGTAAATTGCCCTACTTTTTCTCCAATGGATCGGACTCGAAATGATTGATGTTATATGGGGTGCCTCAAAAGATAAGCCCGTTTCTTCTCGCCTTTTGGCGGAGACTTTGAGGGCGTTTCCTGACATTTCGGGGTATCTCTACATCGGTTATCCAATCATTGGTTCTCCTACTGGGCCTGTGAAATTTGACGCTTTGTTGATGTCCAAGACTTTGGGGCTTGTCGCTTTCGATTTGGTTGAAGGGACCGACCTTGGCGACTTTGAAGCACGACAAGATGAAATCGCTTCAATGTTGGATGTCAAGCTGAAGCCATATCCGAAATTGAAGGATGGCAGAAAGCTTAAATTTGAAATCAATGTGGTTACTTTTGCTCCAGCCAAGAATATTGAAGGTATTGAAGTAAAAGCCCCATTTTACTTAGCTAAGGAAAATAACCTAAAAAACGTACTTTCAAATTTCCAGTGGCCTTTCGCAGTAGACTCCGAAGAGAATATTTTTGGCGAATTGGTCGCGGCAATTCAAGTAGTTACTTCGATTCGATCTGGAAGACAAAAGAGAGATCCTCAGAAGCCCAATTCTAAGGGGGCGCGTTTGAAGCGCGTCGATGAGTCTATTGCTAATCTGGATCAACATCAGTCCCAGGCAGTTATCGAAACGGTTGAAGGTGTACAGCGAATCCGTGGCCTCGCAGGTTCCGGCAAGACGATTATTTTGGCATTAAAGGTTGCGTATTTGCATTCGCAAAATGAAGACTGGCACATTGCAGTTACCTTCAACACGCGATCTCTCAAAGAACAGTTCAAACGTCTGATTACTTATTTCACTATAGAACAGACCGGTACAGAACCGGATTGGGATAGGGTCGATATCTTGAATGCTTGGGGCGGGCCAGGAGATCGTGAACGGGATGGTATTTACCATAAATTCTGCGGAAAGCATGGCTTGGATTTTCTTGATTTCAAGACCGCGAGGGCAAAATTCGGAGAGGGTAAGGAATTTGCTGGGGTTTGTCAGCAAGCCCTCGCGCAGATCTCAGAATCCAATGCTTTCTATGACGTCATTTTGGTCGATGAAGCACAGGATTTTCCTCCTGATTTTTTACGGTTGTGCTATCAGTTCTTGAAGGAGCCAAGGCGACTTGTTTACGCCTATGATGAATTGCAGTCCTTAAATGGCGAATCTGTCTTGCCGCCCGAAGACTTATTTGGAAAAAAAGCGGATGGAAATCCTCTGGTTAAACTCAATACAGATGAATCCGCTGGACCTAGGCAGGACATTATTCTGGAGAAATGCTATCGCAATTCACGGCCCGTACTGACTACGGCGCATGCACTTGGTTTTGGCATCTACCGAGAAAAAGGTCTGGTGCAGTTTTTTGAGCAAGATGAGTTGTGGACGGATGTCGGTTATGTTGTCGAGGAAGGCGATCTTGAGGGTAACTCTTTGATTACTTTGGCTCGAACGCCTGATTCTTCACCATTGTTCTTAGAAAACCATTCAAATCCGGAAGAATTAATTCAATTTCAGAAATTTGATTCGAGTGCTCAGCAAGCAGAATGGCTTGCCGAAGCCATCAAGGCTGATATTGAGCAGCAGGAGCTTCGGCCGGAAGACATAGTAGTTATCAATCCCAATCCGCTCACAACCCAAAAAGAGGTTGGGCCAATTCGTCGCCTTTTATTTGAGCGCGGAATTAATACCGAACTTGCCGGGGTCACTACATCGGCAGACGTTTTTACCAAGTCTGGCGCGGTGACGTTTACGGGTATCTTTAGGGCTAAGGGGAATGAAGCAGGAATGGTGTATATCGTGAATGCGCAAGACTGTTTCACATCTTGGAGCGCTGCCAGCCGAGCACAGGTCCGTAATAGGCTATTTACTGCCATTACTCGTTCGAAAGCCTGGGTTCAGATATTGGGTGTCGGTTCGAATATGGATGCACTTAGAGCCGAATGGGAGCAACTTCGCGAAAAACAGTACAAATTGCATTTCAGATATCCGACTGCGGAAGAAAAGAAAGAGCTACATCTCATCAATAAGGAAATACTGGATAAGCCGCGTAGCCGTAGGCGCAATCGATTCGATCTTAGAACGCACGAAATATATACAGCCGTTAAGAGAGGCGAGATTGATGCCGATGAGTTGATTAAAAATCTAAAGCTCATGCAATCAGTTAAGGGGAACAATGACACCTGATGCCATTGCCGGTCAGCTGAGGGAGATTTATGCGCGGCTAATTGCGAGTAGCCTCTCAGTTCAACAAAATGGGGTATCCGACCGGGTTATCTCTCTTACTCAAAATAAACAAAATTTCCCGGTTCGCACTATTGGGGATCTCCCGACTACGACTGCGCTTAAAGATATTCCGTATAGTGATTTGTACGCGGATATGCTCAATAAAAATGCTTACCATATCAAGATGATTGATGGTGCTCTGATCTCGTTTCAGTACACATTTAGGCAAGCTGACAGCGAGCTTATTAAGCATCGCCTAGCCTTTTTTCCCTCACATCTTTTACCGACAATTGAGGAGGCGCCTGAGCTTTATAGCGCTGATAACCTTTATTCCGACATCTTAGAAAATAGATTAGTCCGGTTTCCAATTCGCTTTGATTATGATCCGGTAAATTATGTGGATTCTACGCATCCAAAGTCACATGTGACTTTGGGGCAGTTTTCAGCATGCCGGATTCCCGTGGCCGGGCCAGTGCTGCCTTACGCTTTCGTGCTGTTCATTGTGCGTAATTTTTATGCTTCAGCATATCTTCGTTATCGAAATAGTTTCGATAAGCGCTTTCCTTATATTCCCACTAACTTCACTATCAGTGACGGAGAAAGGCGCATGACCCATTTCGTAATGGGGCGTAACTATAACCGAGAGTATGAGATTCCGAACTAACATACCCAAAGCCCGCTTGTGCGGGCTTTTCTCATATGTGGGCCACGCTATCAAATCAGTAAATGGAACTTGGCAAGAATTTCGGGCGCGATAAGGCGTCAAATGACGTGTGACTTGTTGAGAATTTAGACGAGAATATTCAGATCCCAGTGAAGCGATAATGCAGGTGGCCTGTACTCTCGCGAAAGCACAACGTCAGGCGTGCTTTAATCGAAAAGAAGTTTTCAAATAAAGTGGTCAATCGATCCTCTAGTTCTAGGGGAAGGCGCGGACAGCCGTCAGCGTAAAAGCCAAATATCCGATCCCGCTTGGCATTAATAATTAGGTCAACCCTAGCGCCGTTCTTTGCTATTATTTTTTCCGCTTCATCGGAGAAAGACCTAATGTCGTTTTCAGTAATAGTCTTGCGTTCACAAAACAATAAAATAGGGGAGGGTGGTGCATCTTCGTTATTCATATGCTGTTTTTCCTATTGCTATTTAACTTCGACAGGCAGTTGGTCAGTACTCACTAATTCCACGTTTTTTTCCTCTTTTTAGGTGAATAAGCACGCTTACGGCTAAGTCTAGAAACTGGAATTTTATACTAAGTAAATCTTAGTTTTATATTGAGCCGGAAAATCAAGGTAGCCAAATTTCCTCAACTGATATCTAAGCCTAGCTGTCAACTAGGCTTGGATAGACCTAGTAGGGGGGGCTTATTAGCCACTCTTCCCGCGCATACTTAACCCTTGATATTGGCTCGTCTTGACCAGTTTCTGATGGCAGGAGGGTATTTGCAGGTATCTGACGATAGCCGGCTCCTCACCGCTACTATGACTATGGATAGTGCCGTAATAGTTGCTGAGGCAGTAGAAGATTGATGTGGCGTTGCATTCAGTTACAGACACGATGACTATAGGGGTGTATGAGGGTGCCGCCATAGATGTTGGCGTGGGTTATGTGTCCGTAAAGCTCTACTAGTCACCCGTTGATGCTGTGGGTCCCGTGGTCATGACGGCTCGATGTTGAGCGCGTGCAGCATAAGCAAGAGCATTAATGCGTGGAGAGTAATGGCAACTATGAACGCACAGGTAGAGGGCTGGCGCCGCATTGCGTGCCATATTTCTGCTCTTGTCAGCTACTTCCTTCTTTGCAGATTCGCGCTAAAGCCCTTTTGCAGTGTATGCAGAGAGTTGGTAACCATATGAATTGGCTTGCGAGAGGCTATTTGCTAAGCAGCCCGCCTGCCAGAGCCATTCAGTAGCTATTGAATCAACGGCTAGGTGGTCGTACGGGCAAGCCGCTGAGAGTGAAGCTACGGCAGTCGTTTGCGTAAAACTCGCCTGAAGCACTCAGGCAGCAGAACAATCCAGAGTGACATAGCACGACATTCGCAGTGAAGCTGATGAGACTAAATGCGGTGGCATCGTAAGCAGAAGCTCTACGGCAAGTGTTTCGGGGTGAACAGGATCATGCTGGGCCGCTGTTGGTACCCTCAGCGAGGCTACCGGTAAGTGCTGGCATGAGGCCAACGATGAGAGTCTGCATTTAGCGCACGGTTGATACGATGAGTTCGGCAAGCCTGTTGCTCAGGTAGTGTCGGCTGCCTCAAGTTTGGACTCATCCGTGTACCGCCCTCCGCTCACAATAATCTCTTTGGTTGCCATTAATTATGGCTCGAAGATGTCTACAAAAGGCTGGCCGGTCTATAGCGTCAATCGATCGGGGGCCAACCAGCGTCATAAATTGCAGGAAAAATTCCCAAAGATATCCACCAGAGCCTCAAAAAGGAGGAGGTAGCAGCGCGCATACACTTGGGAAAATTTTCACATTTTTCTTAACGAGAGGGACAAGCGACTGTCTTAGCAGTTCACTGGGGCTGACGGTGACGATATTTTTATTTGGGAAAAATTCCCTTATTTATCGTACTTAACTGCACATCCTCGAAATTTGTTAACGAGCAATGTCTTTGGCATCTGAGGAATTACCTATTTGGCTAAAGGGTATCTGGTATGCCATCCGGCACGCCCTTTTTTAAGGTGCCTCAATGAAAGCTTCCAGGATCAAATCAAAAATCGCTTCTCTCGATCAAGTCACTTCTCATGAACACTTGCCCGATGAATTTCTTGCTCTACTTAATAAAGCCAGTGCAATTCAACAGTACCAAATACTTAGGTTGCCAGCGGTATGCGGGAAAACAGGTCTTTCAAAAGCGTCCGTATGGAAACGCATTAGTGAAGGAACATTTCCTCCTGCCATTCCAATAGGAACTCGTGCAGTCGGGTGGTTTGAGCACGAATTAGACGCGGTATTGGATGCAATGCGTATTACTACCCGAGGGAAAATTTTCCTCAATTTGCAAGGTTTCGTAAAGTTACTAGTGTCGGTACAACGCGAGAACGATCTTTCGGGAATTGGCCGCCGGGAATAGTCTACTAAGGCCTGCTGTATGTTTGTGCTCGTTGGAAAGGTTGGTGGGCGGGGTTATTACCTATATATAAGGTGATAGTTTATGTAATTTGTACCCGCCAATTTCCCCGGGTGATGCTAATCAAGAGTAGCAGTCATAATTCAAGATGCCGCTACCATTCTTAATGGGATTATTGTGATTGATTTAATACATGTCGTTCTAGACGTTGAGCATGTGCCATTTGGTCCGGAATATAGCTACACGCCGGAAAGATCTCTGCTAATGGGGGAAACCGGTAATGTGAAAAAAGACGAAAAGGATATTAGATTTGCGGGAGGGTTTTCAGAAGTCAAAATAAAGTCACTCAATGATGGATCGAAAATTTCTATTCGAACATCGCCTTTGTCACCGTTCCAAGGGCATAACGTAGTAGGTAGTTCTGTCGCGTGGATCCTTATGCTGAATACGATTGAATGCGTTTTAGACAATCTAGGAATAACGCTTACTAAATCGGAAAGGAAGGCAATAGACGCTGGGAAATTCGAGATACAAGAATTGCATATTACTGAACGGATCAAGGTTGATAACCACTCTGATCTCAAAAGAATATTCCACCATCTATTGAAACATTTTCCTTCTGAAAATAAGGGAAAGTGGGCAGAGAAAGGATTGGGAATAATTTTTACAAATCCCAAAACAGGAGTTGTGCACTATCTCTATGACAAGCTATTGGAGATAAGCGATCGTCGAACAATGACGGAGCGGCGACTGAAAAAGATGTTCCGAAATGTGAAACACCAGGACGAGGCGCATAAATTGCTATGCGAACTTGCAAAAGGAAGCATCAGGTATGAACAGAAGTATTCTGCGGAAGTATTAAAGAAATTGGGACTGAATACTGGAGCTGCTTGGCGAGACGACGCAGAAGACACCGGAGAATGCATGGCGCTGCTTCAGTTCAAGAACGAGCAGCGAAAGATGCTCTACCCCTCTTTGCCGTCGATAGAGAAAGAGGAAATATTCTCCTCCATTGGGGATTGGAAGGATGCCTCGCTGATTGCTCTTTGGATGCTAGGTATTGATCCGAAAGAAAAACGTATGGATCCGAAGACATTCAATACCGCGTCAGCTAGAATCCAGAAGAATTACCGACTGGATATTTCTAAGCCATACCGTGCTTGGGAAGGCGAAGAAATCAGAATAAAAACGATTTTTTCAACAAAAAATATCGATCTCAGCGAGTTTAATCCGCCAAGGCATTTGTCTTTACTTTTGTCAGATGGGGCCGATCTGGTAAAGAAAATCAGAGAAAAAAGTCGAGTAAAAAAGTAAGTGACATAGGATCGCGCCGCCTGTTCTCTGTGATGGGGGGGGCGATCCGACGAGAATACAATTCATGACTAGCAAGAATGGAGAGCGGGGTCGATGCGCTTCCGGTTACTCTTTGAATATTTTATGTGCGTAGTATCGCTGTGATGATTGCGGTTATTTTTAAAAATCGGGGACGATAAGTCTTCTAGGCTTGGAGTCTAATAACTATCTCCTTCATAAGTCAAAAAAATGGCGTTAGATATACTTAAAGTAATTCGTAAAGTTATTCAAAATTCTTGGGAGCCGTTAAAGATACTTCTTGCGACTGTCGGTATAACAACTGTCGCAGCTACAGCAATTAATGCGGAGACCCTCAGTGAGAATTTCGTCAAATTTGCCACTACTCTTCTGGGTACCCTCGTCGGTGCTGCGCTGGCCTTTCGGTTGAATCGATATCAACAAAAGCGTAAGCAGAATGACGATGACAAGGCGTCGTTGGCATTGGCTGCAAACATCGTCGGTGGACAAATAGATGATTTTCTTGGCTATCGAAGTAATGTTTTTAGAGGTATCAAGGACGTCGAGCGAAACTACTCGGTACAAAATGTACCGGTGCATGGAATCGCACTTTGGCAATTTATTAGGCCGATGGAATATCCCTTTAATCCAGCAAATGAGTTGGAACTAAAAGATTTGGCGTTTCTTGTAAGTGACCACACGAAAAAAGATTTAAATCGAGCGTTTTCTCGACTGCAACTCACAGGTAGAAATCATGTGGGAATAATACAAATCGCACAACGGCTTCAAGACACAGCCATTGAGGTGCAACAAAAATTGGCCGAAAGGCATCGGAGCGTGGCGCCAGAGCAAAGAACAGCAACTACAGCCATTTATGAAGAATATCTCGGCCCCGAGTTAACGCACCGAATGATTGATCTAACCTTACAAATGATTGTACGTTTGGAAGGCGATTTGTCCATATATGTAGAGACTCTGGAGCAATTAAGGAAAGGAGCAATGATATTGTGGGAAGACGAGGCCCCTCCAAAATGGCGAATGGATTTCACCGGGGCAGAAGCTCTTCCAGAACTACCCTCTCAACTAAGGCGGGCTATTGACGCCGTTCGGCAACAACTAGTTTAGAACTACGCAATTCCTCGATTGGGTTTGAATCGTCTTGCAATATATCGGAGCAAACAAGCATAAGTAAATAAGCCATAAGAAGATGAGCCGAATACGCCAAGTTAACCAGGCTTACTTTGGGACGGGATCGAAGATGGCCCATGTAGCGGGTAAGTTTTTTTGGGTATATAGCTTTCGCTATTCGCTCGCTATAGTCAAATCCGTAAGCTGATCTTTTTCTCTTTGATCCATTCGTTCTTCATATCGAATATTGCGTCAGCCATGGCACGGAGCTCTTTTTCATTTTTATTTCCTGAGTATTCTTTCAATTTCTTCTCCCTATCCTCGATAGGAAGAGTGAACAATTCCTTCATTAGTTTGAGCGCTCCACTTGGTGCATAGTCAATGATTATCTTTGCATTTTCCGGATCTAGATTCGCTAGAATCATTAACGGCATACTTTTGAAGACGTCAATTAGATTAGCCTTGCTGTCTAAAACAGTCGCCAACCGCTGACTTTCTTGGCTCGTTGCCCCAATTAAATAATTCTCTAGCGTCATTGCTGGGTGAATTGGAGAAAGTATCTTAATTAATGCTTTCATATCCGCTGCATTACGTACATGAGCTTTCTCTAACACATCGTTTACCGACGGTTGGTTCATATAGCCGAACACCCATGTGTTATATATATAGCGAATGTCCACGTTGTTGGCAGCAAGTAGCAACATCTGCTTACTTTGCTCTTCTTTATATTTGTGTATTGCTCCAGTTTTTTTTCGTTCTTTGACTTCAAAGAATAGGACTATCGTATTCGGGACATAGATGGCCGCGTCATATGGCTTTCTCCCGAAATCTTCTGCGTTATGCGTCTGCCCACCGTTTCCTGGTTCGTTAGTTACGATCTGTTCCTCTCGAAAATTAAAGTGATATTTTTCGCACGTGAAAAAATACTTTACTGCACTGACAATTTTTCGTTGAATATCGAGTTCATTTCCAGACGACATACAAGTCTCGCTGAGATATTTGTGTGAAAGTGAGAACGCCGTGCTTAGTAACTACTGCTATCGATGGCGGACAACGCAGAACGGAAGAACGCCCGCATCGGCGGGCGTTCTTCTTTGAGCGAAACTATTCTAATAGGTATTAGCTGTTGACGCTTGTAATGGCTTCTCGAAGATAAATCGTTAGCTTTTTGAGGTCATCGCTAGTTAAGGTTCCGGCTAATCGGATCAATTCAGCGAGACTCTCATTCGGCTCGAATAGATAACTTAAAGGGACGCCTAGAGCTTCAGCCAAGCGTGTTGCTGTTCCTTGGTCTGGGGCGTGTACACCTCGTTCGTATTGGTTAATTCTAGGGCTGGCACTGTATTCATCTATTCCAGCAGCAACACCTAAACCGAACTGGGTGAGGCCCCTTTGCAATCTCGCTTTTTTAAGGCGGCTGGGGAATGGGGTTGCAGTTTTTTGGCGAGAATTCATCCTAAGAGTTTCTTAGGGTGCTCTTGACAATGTACTAAGACATCCTTAGTATTTACCCTTCACTAGCTGTTTCACAGTGCAGAATAGAAGGTTAATTCTGCAAAGCTAAGTGAACTAGCCTTCCTTAAGGGCCAGCCGCAACGGCTGATGTGTGGCCCACTTCCTATCTTTTTTGAAAGCACAAAATGTCTTTATCGACAGACTTTTGGTCGTCCCAAGCAAACTTCTTGTTTCCAGTGGGGCGGGTCACAGCTACGGCTGCTGCCATTGATTTAGTGAATAGAACGAATGAGAATATGTCCGAGTTGCTGATAAGGCATATGGTGGGTGATACCGAAAGCAGGTCACCTGAAAACAAAATGCTGCACGTAAGAGGCGTGCTAGAAGGTGAGAAGGTTATTACACGTTACTATTTGGGGGCCGAGCGTGACGGTATTGTTTTCTTGACTCAGGCAGACAGGCGTTCAACGCTCATTAGGCTTGAGGCCGAAGGTTGGTAGAAAATCCGATAGCCGCTTACTGAATGAATGGTGCAACCGATTCACCGGCGGGGTGAGTTTTTGGTGTTATTGAGTATGGTGGTGACAAAAATCGAAAAAAACAGCCGCATGCTTTCACATGAGGCTGTTTTATAGAAGCAAGAAAGAATGGGTAGCTAAATGGGTAGCTTTGTGCGAAAAAATCTATTTTTATTGCGGTAAGCTATTGAAAATAAACGAAATTATTTTCTACATTAAAATAATGTCGTATTGCTCTTGCTGATAATCCGTCTGCACCTGCAATGAAATCGGCTTCTTGATGAAGTCGCCGAGCATCGCCAGATGCTGGGATTCCTCTTCCAGGAACATGTCGACCACTACTTGTGCCGCCAGGATGCGGAATTCACGCGGGTTGAATTGCTTTGCTTCGCGCAGGACCTCACGCAGGATTTCGTAGCAGACCGTGCGCGAGGTTTTGACCTGGCCTTTGCCTTTGCAGGCCGGGCAGGTTTCGCACAGGATATGTGCCAGTGACTCGCGTGTGCGCTTGCGCGTCATTTCCACCAGTCCCAGTGTCGAGAAATTGGACACCGAGATCTTGGTGCGGTCGCGCTGCAGCGCCTTGTTCAGTTCCGAGAGCACGGCGGTGCGGTGCTCAAGGTTTTCCATGTCGATGAAATCAAGGATGATGATGCCGCCCAGATTGCGCAGGCGTAGCTGGCGTGCGATGGCGTGCGCCGCTTCCAGATTGGTTTTGAAAATAGTGTCGTCGAAGTTACGGCCGTTGACGAAACTGCCGGTGTTGACGTCGATGGTGGTCATTGCTTCGGTCTGGTCGACGATCAGGTAGCCGCCGGACTTCAGGTCGACGCGGCGGCCGAGCGCGCGTTCGATTTCTTCCTCCACACCGTACAGATCAAAGAGCGGACGCTCGCCGCGATAGTGCATCAGCTTGGGTAGTACCGATGGTGTATAGAGCGTGCCGAACTCCTGCAGCATCTGGAAGTTTTCGCGCGAATCGACCTGGATGTTGGATGTATCGTCGCTGACAAAGTCGCGCAATACGCGCTGTGCCAGGCTCAGATCCTGATACATCAGCGTGGCTGCGGGTTTGGTCTTGGTCTGGCTAACGATACTGGCCCAGGTCTTGCGCAAGTATTCGACGTCCATCTGCAGGTCGGCATCGGAGGCATCTTCGGCCATGGTGCGGATGATGAAGCCGCCTTTTTCTTCCGGCGGCAGCAGGCTCTGCACTTTGCTGCGCAGCAGTTCGCGCTCGGCTTCGTTTTCGATGCGTTGCGAAATACCGATGTGCTTGTCTTGCGGCAGATACACCAGCATGCGGCCGGCAATGGAAATCTGCGTCGACAGGCGTGCGCCCTTGGTGCCGATCGGGTCTTTAATGACCTGGACTGTGATGGTCTGGCCGTCGAAAAGCAGTTTTTCAATCGGGATTTGTGGCGCATTCTGGCTGTGCTGGCCGTCGTGCGGTTTGGCTTCCCAGATGTCGGCGACGTGCAGGAAGGCTGCGCGTTCGAGACCGATGTCGATGAAGGCCGATTGCATGCCGGGCAGGACGCGTACAACCTTGCCGAGATAGATATTGCCGGCGAGGCCGCGCGAGAGTGTGCGCTCGATGTGGAGTTCTTGCACCGCACCTTGCAGGATCAGCGCGACGCGCGTCTCCTGCGGCGTGATGTTGATCAGGATGTCTTCGTTCATGGTCTGGTGACCCTAAAATGTGAATTCTTGGAAGTGCGGGCCGCGATCAACGTGATCACAGCGTGGCCGGCGGCAGGATGCGAAGGCCGGCGTTTTGCAGCAGTTGTGCCGTCTCGAACAGCGGCAGGCCCATGATGCCGGAATGGCTGCCGGCGATGTCCTTGATAAAAATCGATGCCAACCCTTGAATGCCGTAGCCGCCGGCCTTGTCGTAAGGCTCTTGCGTGGAGCAGTAGGCGCGGATCATGTCGTCGGTCAGGGTCTCAAAGGCGACGTCGGAATATTGCGTGATCTGCCACATCTGTTCCTGGAACGCGACGGCGATGCTGGTGAGCACCTGATGCGTGCGGCCGGACAGCCGCGTGATCATGTCGACAGCTTCTTTCATGTCTGCCGGTTTGCCGAGGATCAGGTCGTCGATGACGACAGTGGTGTCGGCCGCGAGGATGGGGCGCATCGGCAATTGCCGGTACAGCATGGTCTGGCGCGCGCTCATGAGTTTGTCGCGCGTGACGCGGGCAACATAGGCCGCTGGTTTTTCGTCGGGAAGAACTTGCTCGTCGACTTCCTTGTCGTTGAGCAGCAGTTCGAAGTCGATGCCGATCTGGCGCAGTAGTTCGCGCCGGCGCGGACTTTTGGAGGCGAGGTAGATTTTTTTGTCAGCAAGTTTCATGAAGCAACACTTCTCAGTATTTATCCGTACATCAGCGCGTTGTTTTCCTCTGCGCCGATGTGCTTGCTTGTTTTCTTTCCGTTCCCGGTTTGTTACGCCTTCTACCCTTATACGCGGTGATAAGGATGATTCTGCGTAATCGACCAGGCGCGGTATAACTGTTCTGCCAGCAGCACGCGCACCATGCCGTGGGGCAGCGTCAGGCTGGAAATCCGCACCAGCATGTCGGCATTGGCTTTGAGGCCGGGATCGAGTCCGTCGGCGCCGCCGATCACGAAGGCGACATCGCGGCCGTCCTGCTGCCATTGCGTGAGCAACTGCGATAACTGTACTGAAGTGATGTCCTTGCCGTGCTCGTCCAGTGCAATGATGCGCGCACCTTTCGGCAGGGCCGCTTCGATCTTGCTGCGTTCCTGCGACATCACGGTTTCTGCGGTCCTGCTGCCGGAGCGTTCGATCGGTTTAATTTCTTTCAACAGAACCCGGCACTCGGCCGGCATTCTCTTGGTGTATTCGTTAAATCCCGATTCGATCCATCCCGGCATTTTGTGGCCGACGGCGGTAATGATGAGCTGCATGGCTCACACGACCGGCATCACGCCTTGGCTTTTGGACGTGCCGGGCGCTTGGCTGCCGCTGCTTTTTTCGATGCAACGGCGCTCTTTGGCGTGGCGACCTTGACGGTTTTGCCGACTGCTTTTGACGCTGGTGCTTTACGCTTGGTAGCTGTACCAGTGCCGGCAGCGGCCTTGGTCTTGGCTGCGCTGAGCGTGGTCGATGCGCGTGGAGCACGCGTCGTCTTCGGCGCCGGCTTGGCTTCAGTCGTTGCAGCAGTGGCGCGCGGCTTGCGTGCCGGCTTCTTCGGTGTTTCGTCGTCGTCGATTGCCTGGCTGGCTTCAACCGCCTCGGCTTGTTCGCGGGTGCGGCGGATCTTGGTCGGTTTTTCGTCTTCGGCAGCTTTCTTGGCGGCGGCGGTGGACGCCACGCGCTTGGCTGCGCCCATCTTCACTTCCTTGTCGCCCCAGATTTCTTCCAGACGATAGTAGGCGCGGATGGCTGGTTGCATGATGTGGACGATCATGTCGCCCAAGTCAACCAGCACCCATTCGCCGGTGTCTTCGCCTTCGACGCTGACGACATGGCCGCCCTTGGCCTTGACCTTGTCGCGCACGGATGCGGCCAATGCCTTGGTCTGACGGTTCGACGTACCGGAGGCAATTGCCACGCGGTCGAACAGGCTGGTCAGGTGAGTGGTGTCATAGATCTTGATGTCTTGAGCTTTGACGTCTTCCAGCGCGTCGACGACGGCGGTTTGCAGTTTTTTGATGTCCATTAGTTTTGATAGAGATGATGTTGTTCGATATAGTCTAGCACCCTCGCCGGGATCAGCGACTCCGGTCTTTCGCCGCGTTGCAGCAAGGAACGGATCTCGGTCGACGAAATATCGACGTCGAGACTGGATGCCAGATAGGCTTTGCCGTGCGAGGTGGTGCGTATTTCCTTTTCAGTGCCGGCACGGCGTGTGAATTCCTGCATGACAACATCCGGCACCTGTGCGGCGTCGATACCAAAGCCCGGGCGCGAAGCGGCGCACAGGTGGGCATAGTCGAACAGCTGTTGCCAGCCTTGCCAGGTGTCCAGATGCTGCAATTGGTCTGCACCCATCAAAAAGACGATGGAGACCTCGGGACCAAGCTCGGCCCGCAAGGCCTGCAAGGTATCGATGGTGTAAGTTGCCGTTGTACGGCGGATTTCCTGTTGGTCAATCACCACAGGTACGTGTTCATGGCCGAACGCCAGCTCGACCATCTCCACGCGTTGCGCCGGCGTGGCCTGCAGGCCATGCTTTTGCCAGGGGTTGCCCGCAGGAATGACGCGCAGTTCATCCGGCTGCAGCAGTTCGACAAAATAATCGCCCAGCGCGACGTGGCCGTTATGGACGGGATCGAAGCTGCCGCCTAAGATGGCAATGCAGCGCGAAGCTTGCATCGGAGTATCGGCCGCCACTAGATCCATTCCTTGTGCGGCAGGAAATCGGTATAGAGCTGTGCTTCCGGGCTGCCGTCTTCGGGCTGCCAGTTATAGCGCCATTTCACCACCGGCGGCATCGACATCAGGATCGATTCGGTGCGTCCGCCCGATTGCAGGCCGAACAGCGTGCCGCGGTCAAATACCAGGTTGAACTCGACATAACGTCCGCGACGATACGCCTGGAAGTCGCGTTCGCGCTCACCGTAAGGCGTGTCCTTGCGCTGTTGCAGTATCGGCAGGTAAGCATCGAGGAAGCGATCACCGACGCTGCGGATCAGCGCAAAACTCTCGTCAAACGGCAGCGCATTGAAATCGTCGAAGAAAATCCCGCCGACGCCGCGAGCTTCCTTGCGATGCTTCAGATAAAAATACTCGTCGCACCATTTCTTGAAGCGCGGGTGCAGGTCGTCGCCGAACGGCGCCAGCGCATCGCGGCAGGTGCGATGGAAATGGGTCGGGTCTTCGGCGAAGCCATAGTAAGGCGTCAGGTCCATACCGCCGCCAAACCACCAGACCGGCTCCTGGCCTACCGCCTTGGTCGTAAAAAAGCGCACATTCATGTGCACTGTCGGCGCATAAGGATTGCGCGGATGCAGCACCAGCGATACGCCCATGGCTTCCCATTCGCGGCCCGCGATTTCCGGACGGTTGGCGGCAGCCGAGGGCGGCAGGTTCTTGCCCATCACGTGCGAAAAGCCGACGCCGCCGCGCTCCAGCACATTGCCTTCTTCGATGATGCGCGACGTCCCGCCGCCGCCTTCAGGGCGTTCCCAGGAGTCGGTCAGAAAGGTTTTGCCGTCAACACTTTCCAACGCCGCAACGATGCGGTGCTGGAGGTCTTGCAGATAGGCTTTAACGGTAGAGGCAGCGTTAGCGGATGATGTCACGGGGTGTCGTCGGTAGGGGGCGTGGTGGCAGCCGTAAAAGGCGCTCTGGTGCACGCAAGAAAAATTACCCCCGCGATTGTACCCTGACAGGGCCTTCAGCGGATAGCCCGGAGCCGTTTTGAAGGCTCCGGAGCAGGCTTTGGAAGGGAATTATGAGCGGATTGTCGCGAAAAGCGCGCACATCAGGTGCACGCCGGCCGGATCAGGCCTGAGGCGCAGCCTTGTCGGCGGCAGCATTATCGGAACTGGCGGCACTCGAGGCCGTGGCGACGCTCACCTGATAGGTGGCAGGCGCCGGCCAGCCTGCCTCGGCGCAGGTCTGGGCGATGGCCTGGTTGGTGTCGTTGTAGACCTGACCGTAGTTCGGCGTCGGGGCGTAAAGGCGTACCGCCAGTAGCGTGCCCATGGCGTTGAACTCCTGAATCACCACGGCGATGGCCGGGGAGGTAAGCACATTGGGAATGCGCGACACCTTGTCGGTCAGGCGCGCAATTGCCTGCGCCGGATCGACGCCGTAAGCAATCTGGCAACGCAGATCGACGCGGCGGGTCGGATGGACGTTGTAGTTGGTGATGATGTCGGAGAACAGTTTGTTGTTGCCGATGATCACGCGCAGATTGTTGTCGGTCAGTATGGTGGTCGTTACCAGACCGATATCTGTCACCGTGCCGGTCTGGCTGGCGGCCGTGATGTAGTCGCCGACCTTGAACGGGCGCAGCACCACCAGGAAGACACCGGCCGCGAAGTTCGACAGCAGGCCCGACCAGGCCACGCCCAACGCCACACCGACAGCGCCGATCATGGCGGCAAACGAGGTGGTCGGGATGCCGCAAACTTCCAGAATGCCCATCACCAGCAGCACGCGCAAGATCACATGGATGGCTGAAACGGCGTAATTGATCAGTGTCGCCTCAAACTGGCGCGCCGTCAGTACGCGACGCACGACTTTGGCGAAGGTGGCGATCAGCATGCCGCCGATGATCCAGATCGCCAGTGCGGCGAGAACCTTGAGGCCGAACGGCACCAGGTAGAGATTGATGAGGGTATCGAGATTGAGCAGGTGTTGTTGCATGCATGTTCCTTTCTTACTATCTTGTTTTTGGGCGCAGACGTCGTTATTCCTTGTGATTTGCCAGGCACGACGTCGCATTCAACGCAGTTAGTTCATTGCGGGCGATTTTTGTTGCAGATTTCCTGCAATTTTATGCAAAGAGGGCAGATATAAAGAAAAAACCTCGCAAAACATTCGGTTTTGCGAGGTTTTTTGTCGATATTGCCTGTTTTTACATGTCGTGCTGATCAGCGTTTGATCGCGCGCCAGCCGATATCTCGGCGCAGTTGCGCACCTTCGAAGTGGATCAGATCCGCCGCTGCATAAGCCTGTTTCTGTGCGACTTTGACACTGTCGCCCAGACCCACGACGCACAGCACGCGGCCGCCCGCAGTAGTGAGCTTGTTGTCGTTCAACACGGTACCTGCGTGGAAAGTGACACAATCGTCGGTTTCCGCCGGGATATCTGTGATCAGGTCGCCCTTGCGTGGCGCATCCGGATAGCCGGCAGCGGCCATCACCACGCCCAGCGCGGTACGGCGATCCCATTCCAGCTCAATGGTGTCCAGCGTGCCTTGGACGGCGTGTTCCATCACGGCCAGCAGATCGGTCTTCAGGCGCGCCATGATCGGCTGCGTTTCCGGATCGCCCATGCGGCAGTTGAATTCCAGCGTTTTCGGATTGCCCTTGTCGTCGATCATCAGGCCGGCGTACAGGAAACCGGAGAACGGGATGCCGTCCTTGGCCATGCCTTGCACGGTCGGTACGATGATTTCGCGCATCACGCGGGCGTGCAGCGCCGGCGTTACGATCGGGGCTGGGGAATAAGCGCCCATGCCGCCGGTGTTCGGACCCTGGTCGTTATCTTGCAGGCGCTTGTGATCCTGGCTGGTGGCCAGCGGCAGGATGTTCTTGCCGTCGACCATGACAATGAAGCTGGCTTCTTCGCCGGCCAAAAATTCTTCGATCACCACGCGTGCACCGGCGTCGCCGAGCTTATTGTCCGACAGCATCATGTCGACCGCGCCGTGTGCTTCTTCCAGCGTCAGTGCAACCACCACGCCCTTGCCGGCGGCCAGGCCGTCGGCCTTGATGACGATAGGCGCACCCTTTTGGTCGACGTAGTCATGTGCTGCCTTGACGTCGGAGAAGGTCTGGTATTCCGCCGTCGGAATCGCGTGGCGCTTCATGAAGGACTTGGAGAAATCCTTCGAGCTTTCCAGTTGTGCAGCTTCCTTGGTGGGGCCGAAAATCTTCAGGCCACGGGAGCGGAACAGGTTGACGATACCGGCTGCCAAGGGGACTTCCGGTCCGACCACGGTCAGCGCGACGTGTTCTTTTTCGACGAAATCGGCGAGTTCGTTGAGATCGGTGATTGCCACGTTTTCCAAGCGTTCGTCGAGTGCAGTGCCGCCATTGCCCGGCGCAACGTAGACGGTTTGAATACGCGGCGATTGAGCGATTTTCCAGGCCAGTGCGTGTTCACGACCACCGGAGCCAACAACGAGAATTTTCATGATAGGGACTAGGTAAGAATGGTTGGGCGGCTTCAGTCTTCAATAACGGCGTTGCTGTAAATCTCTTGCACGTCGTCGAGGTTTTCCAAAGCATCCAGCAGCTTTTGCATCTTGACGGCGTCGTCGCCGGTGAAGACGGTTTCGGTCGCGGGCTTCATGATGATTTCGGCCATCTCGGCCTTGAAGCCGGCCTTTTCCATTGCAGCCTTGACGACGGCGAAGTCGTGCGGTGGCGTCAACACTTCGATGCCGCCTTCTTCGTCGGTGATGACGTCATCGGCGCCGGCTTCGAGTGCGGCTTCCATGACGGCGTCTTCGCTCACGCCAGGCGCGTACATCAGCTGGCCGCAGTGCTTGAACATGAACGACACCGAACCTTCGGTGCCCATGTTGCCGCCGAACTTGGAAAACGCATGGCGGACTTCCGCCACGGTGCGGATACGGTTGTCGGTCATACAGTCGACGATGATGGCCGCGCCGTTGATGCCGTAACCTTCGTAGCGGACTTCTTCGTAGTTGACGCCGTCCAGGGTGCCGGTGCCGCGCTGGATGGCGCGCGTGACGTTGTCCTTGGGCATGTTGGCGTCGGCAGCCTTGTCGACCGCCAGACGCAGACGCGGGTTAGCGTCCGGTTCGCCGCCGCCCATGCGGGCTGCAACGGTGATTTCCTTGATCAGGCGCGTCCAGATCTTGCCGCGTTTTTCGTCCTGACGGCCCTTGCGATGCTGAATATTGGCCCATTTGCTGTGTCCAGCCATGATGAATCTTTCCTGCCTTGATGAAACGCACTCCAACCGGATCGTCGCGAAGTCCGCTGAATTTTCAGTAGATATCGGAGATTGACGAAAGGCGTTCTAGTTATAATCGACCGGGAATTTTACCATATCGTCCGACCCCAAAGCCGACCTCCGGCCATCCTCTTTATTGGCGTTCTTATTACATTCCTATCATGATCAATCCACTTCTCGTCGCCCGCAATCAGACCCAGGAACTGGCATTGCTGCCGAATCTGGTCAATCGCCACGGCTGCATCACCGGCGCCACCGGCACCGGCAAGACCGTGACCCTGCAAGTAGTGGCGCAGGCCTTGTCCGACATCGGCGTGCCGGTGTTCATGGCCGATGTCAAAGGCGATCTGTCGGGTTTGTCCAAAGCCGGTGTGCTGACGGCCAAGGGTAAAGAGCGCCTGAGCTCGCTCGGCATGAGCGAACCGGCCTGGGAAGCGCTGCCGGTGACGTTCTGGGATGTGTTCGGTGAAAAGGGCCATCCGGTGCGCGCCACGGTGTCCGACATGGGGCCGCTGATGCTGTCGCGCATGTTGAACCTGAATGATACGCAGGAAGGCGTGCTGCAACTCGTGTTCAAGATCGCCGACGACAACGGTTTGTTGCTGCTCGACACCAAAGACCTGCGCGCCATGCTGCAACACGTCGGCGACAACGCCGCCACCTTCAAGACGGAATACGGCAACATCTCCGCCGCCAGTATCGGCGCCATCCAGCGCGGCCTGATCGGCATCGAGGAGCAGGGCGGCGACAAGTTCTTCGGCGAGCCCATGCTCAATATCGAAGACTGGATGCAGACCGATACCAACGGCAAGGGCGTGATCAACATTCTCGCCGCCGACAAGCTGCTCAACGCGCCGCGCCTGTATTCAACCTTCCTGCTGTGGATGCTGTCCGAGCTGTTCGAGCATCTGCCGGAAGTCGGCGACCTCGACAAGCCCAAGCTGGTGTTCTTCTTCGATGAGGCGCACCTGCTGTTCGACGAAGCGCCCAAGCCGCTGCTGCAAAAGATCGAACAGGTGGTTCGCCTGATCCGCTCCAAGGGCGTCGGCGTGTTCTTCGTCACGCAAAATCCGCTGGATATTCCCGACACCGTGCTGGGCCAGTTGGGCAATCGCGTGCAGCATGCCTTGCGCGCCTACACGCCGCGCGACCAGAAGGCCGTGCAAGCGGCGGCGGAAACCTTCCGCGTCAATCCGCAACTCAATACCGCGACGGCCATCACCGAACTCGGCGTCGGCGAGGCGCTGGTGTCTTTCCTTGATGAGAAAGGCCGCCCGAATATCGTCGAACGCGCCTACGTCATGATGCCGGGCTCGCAGATCGGCCCGATCACCGATGACGAACGCAAGGCCTTCATCGCCTCGTCCGTGGTGGCCGGCGTCTACGAAAAAGTCGTCGATCGCGAATCCGCCTACGAAAAACTCAAGGGCCGCGCGGCTCAGCAACCCGGCAATGCACCGGCCTCGGGCGCGCCTGCCAATACGACTGTACCGGCTGAACCGGAATCGTCCGGCGGTGGGTTGGGTGATTTGCTGAAAGACGCTGCCGGTGGATTCTTCGGCAACAGCGCTGGTGGCAAAAATCGTCGCGAATCGCCGGTGGAAGCCATGGTCAAATCCGCAGCGCGCAGCATCGGCTCGCAGGTCGGCCGTGAAATCATTCGCGGTGTGCTCGGATCCTTGCTCAAGAAGCGTTGATCAGTCAGTCCATGGCAGTTCCCGAGGAGCATTCCTCACCTTCGCTGAACGCCTCTGAAGTATTGGGGCGTTTTCGCCCGCGCCTGACGCTGCACACGCTCACTCGCGGCGACGGCGTATTCGGTCTGCGTCCGGGTGGACTGTTCGGGCCGCGCGGCGGCAATGTCACGGTCGCGCAAATCGACTGGACATACTCTGTGGGCGACAGTCTGCGCTGGGAAACCCCCGCGCAAACCACCCTCATGGACCAGAGCGCCGCCGCCACGCAAACCTTGTTCGATACGAAAGGGCGGCGGGTCGTCATGCGGCGCAATCTGCACGCCGAAGCCGATGCGCTCGAATCGATTCAGGCCGCCGGCATGCTGCCGCTGCCGCCCGACGCTTTGCAGTGGCGCTCGGAGGATATTGTGACTCTGCAGGATCCCTTGTGGTCGCTGCTGTTGGAAAACAACTTCGGTGACTTCTGGGCCGATCAGGTGCCGCAATTGCAGGAGCAGGGTTGGACCATCGTCGTGCGTCCCGGCTTCGCGCATGAAAGCGTGCCGGTTGATGCCTGGCGGCTGATCGTCAGTCCCGAGTCCGGCGCCGTACTTGGTAAGGAAGTCGCCAGCCGGCTGCAGCAGGGACGTCACAAAGTCATCGGCGATTTCGGTGAAGTTGGTCCCGGCCGTGCTGCTTGGTGGCTGCTGACGATGGGTATCGAAATCGAAGGCCAGTCCTTCGACCTCGCGCCGATGCTGGCCGACCTGTTGCGCCGCGACGCGCGTTGGACCGACGTGCAAAAGATCGCCGCCATCGACGATATCTCCGTCATCTCGCTGCGCGCGCCGGGTGGCAAGCGCGTCGATGCGCTTGCAGCGCCGCTCAAGGTGATCGTCTCGGCCATGCTCGATCTGCTGACCGATCCGCGCCGCAAGGAAGGCGCGCTGCGTATTTCTGCATGGGACGCCGGCCGTCTCGAAGACATGTGCCTGCGTCTGGGCGACAGCGCCGCCGCACGCAGCGGTGTGCTGACCATGGAAAACGACATTGGCCTGCGCGCGCTGGCGCAGCGTTTGCGCGCCGCCGGCGAGCCACCGCCGGTCGCTGCACCGGAAGGATTGGGCGTCACGCTGCGTCCGTACCAGCTGCATGGCGTCGCGTGGCTGCAATATCTGCGCGAGCACAATCTGGCCGGCATTCTGGCGGACGACATGGGGCTGGGCAAGACGGCGCAGATGCTGGCGCATATTCTCATCGAACATCATGCCGGCCGGCTCGACTGTCCTGCGCTGGTGGTGTTGCCGACCTCGCTGGTATTCAACTGGCAGGCCGAAGCCAAGGGCATGGCACCGGCCTTGCGCGTGCTGGCTTTGCAGGGGCCGGAGCGCGAGGAAGACTTCGCGCGCATGGCCGACTACGACATCGTGCTGACTACCTATCCGCTGGTGTGGCGTGATCTCGACGTGCTGGCGCGGCAGCCATTTCATCTGCTGATCCTCGACGAAGCCCAGACCGTCAAAAATGCTTCTGCCCGCGCCGCCAGCGCGGTGCGTCGCCTGCAAGCGCGGCATCGCATCTGCATGACCGGCACGCCGATGGAAAACCATCTTGGCGAGTTGTGGACGCAATTCAATTTCCTCATGCCGGGATTTCTCGGCGACGCCACCACGTTCGCGCGATTGTGGCGCAAGCCCATCGAAGAAAACGGCGAAACCTTGCGCGCACAACTACTGGCGCAACGCGTACGCCCCTTCATCCTGCGTCGCCGCAAGGAAAGCGTGGCTGCCGAATTACCCGCCAAAACCGTTGCGGTCAAACTGCTGCGGCTGGAAGGCGGGCAACGCGATCTCTATGAAAGCGTACGCGTGGCCGCGGACAAGCAGGTACGCCGCGCGTTGGAACGTAAAGGCTTTACCGGTTCGCACGTGACGATCATGGATGCCTTGCTCAAGCTGCGTCAGGTGTGCTGCGATCCGCTGTTGCTCAAAGGCGAAGCTGCTAGAAAGAACGCTCCCAAGAATATCGAACGCGCCAAGATAGAAATACTGCGCGACATGCTGCCGTCGCTGGTGGCTGAAGGTCGGCGCGTGCTGGTGTTTTCGCAGTTCACCGAGATGCTGGAGCTGATCGAAACTGAACTCAACGCCTTGCAGCTCGACTGGCTGTCGCTGACCGGCAAGACGCCGCCGGCGCAGCGTGGAGAGGTGGTGGCGCGATTCCAAAGCAAGAGCGTACCTATCCTGCTGATCAGTCTCAAGGCCGGCGGCATCGGCCTGAATCTGACCGCCGCCGATACGGTCATCCTGGTCGATCCATGGTGGAATCCCGCCGTGGAAGAACAAGCTATTGCCCGTGCCCATCGCATCGGGCAGGATCAGACGGTGCTGGTCTATAAACTGATCATCGAAGGCAGTATCGAGGAACGCATCATGGAACTGCAGGAGCGCAAGTCGTTGCTGGCTGAAGGCGTGCTGGGCAGCGACGGTGCGGTGACGCCCAAGTTCGGCCAGACGGAGCTGGATGCGCTCATTGCCCCGCTAGCCTACACGTAGATTGTTCTAAAGCTGAACAAACAGCTTATTGTCTCGGCATTTTTCAAAAAAAGAGTCCTTGTCCTCTTCCGAGCAGAAACTAAGGGCTGGGTTAGACATCAGCTCATTTCTTGTGAATTTCTTGAGCATTATCGCGATCTCCATAATCTTGATTCCAGATTTATTGAAGCGAAATATTTTGTAGTGCTTCGAATCGAAAAACATATTGTCTTCGGGTCTTTCTATGAGAGCGGGCGATATCTGAAAGATGTTCATATTTTCCTCACGTTAAAATCAAGTCGTTTTCTAGCCTGTCTTCGATCAAGCGGTACAGGTCATGTTCGCTGTTGTTGGCTGCTTCGACGTAGTTTGGGTAAGCAAGCGGGTTGATTAGTTTTTGGATAGAAGATAAAGCCCAGATGTTGACTATTTTTTCTACCTCAGCGCTTTTTTCGATCAAAGGTTTTTCAAAAAGAGTGTTTGTAGCGACATGTCCAATTTCATGAATTATTAAAAACGCTCGCAATATCGGATTCAATCCACTTTGGCAAAATATTTCTCGTCGATTTTCAAAAGCCAAAATCATCGCGCTTGCAGGAAGAGATTCGTTTATGTCATTGATGCGATGGATGTCGTAGTGTATTTTTAGCTCAGAGATTAATCTGTCGAAAGCCGATAGTTTCTTTTTCTGCTTCCATTGTTGATATGTCTCCGCGATGAGACCATCTTTTATGTGTCCAATGTAATCACCTTCTTCACCATATCGGATGGAGCCGTTGGCTGAAATAACGACGACTTTCCGCTGATCGATATGAGGATGCTTCTGGCCTGTAGTGATGGAATACAAAGGTGATATAACGAATCCCTTATTGCAGTGTCGTTCTTCAAATTTTCTGGCGACAATAAGTGTATTCTTAATTTCAGTTTCGTCGAGTTCTGTTACGAGAGAATTGACTTTTCCATATCGGCGGTAAAAAGCCAGTTTTACCTTCGATATTCCAATGGATATAGCCAGCTCAAGAATATTATTTAGCTCATGGAAATTTCCTCTATGCATACATGTGGCCAGATTGACATCGATTCCTGCATGGACAAGTCGCTTTACATTACGAATGACTTTTTCCAATGTCCCAGTTCCTCGAATGGCTCCATTTGTACTATCGCTGGAGCCATCCAAGCTAACTTGAACTGTGGGTATATCCAGATGCTTCAGGAGTTCGATATGGGCATCTTCAACCAGGACTCCTGTAATTCCAAGAAGCGGGAGCATGCCGTGACGACGTATCCGTTTCAAAATCAATTCGATGTCAGGATGAAGGAACGGATCTCCGCCGCTGACAATGATCATGAAGACGCCTGCTGCGGCAGCCTGATCGACAATTTCCAATATGTCCGCAGTTTGCAATTCAAACCGATTTAGTTGATCAGTTTCAACTAGGAAGCAATGAGGACAGCGGAGCTGGCATTTGTAGGTGACATAAAGTGTCAAGCTTGTCGGGAGAAGTTTTCTGCGCATTTTTTTCGTTTCCAGAGATTGAAAAAAAGAAGAAGCATTCCAACTGTAGTTGTTAATCCAATGATTGAGAATGCGGAAAGATAGCCATAGCGATCTGCCAGAAAGCCACTGCCATAGGCGAAGATTGCGCCGCTAATCGCCTTTGCAAGCGCAGCAACAGATAACACTGTTGTGCGATTCGGATCGGAAGAGGCCAGACACGTGTTCGTTCTATAGTTTGAGTAAGCTGGATAAATCCCTCTCGCCATTTGATGGCATCCAAGTATGAGAATTAGAAGAAGAATTTCTAGTTTTTCTTTACCTATCCAAGCCAAAGCGGTGGCTAGTAATAGCAGAAGAGTCACAATAAAAAATGGAAGTTCGGAGTTGATAAATTCCTTGGTCGCTTTACTCATTAAATATGCGGTAAGAGCCGAGGCGGCGACTACGCCAGCGTATATGACTCCGAAAAATCGCAAATCTATCTTTGATAGATCGAATAGCGGTTGATAGAAATTGAACGATGCGCGAAGACAACCGAATACCAGGGCGGAAAGGAAAATTACATAAAGCAGTTGAGGAGATGAAAGCGTGGTTTGAATTCCTCCATGCATGGTTTTCAATAGTGAAAGCGAATTGCTTTTATCTTTTCTCGCTTCGGAAATATTGTATTTCGGCGCAATCATGAACAGCATGAGCAACGTAAGGATTGCCAAGGCCATACAATCCAAAGCCATTGGAATCCATATCCCATATGTCGCTACGAATGAACCGAAAATTCCTGCAACGGCGGCACTTAGCAGCGCTACGCTTCCTGCTTTTGCGTTGACATGATGAAATTGGTCCGTCAATTTTTTTTGAGAAAAAGCGTCATACATCATCGCCTGATACGCGCCCCCCGCGAGGGATGATCCAAAAGAAGACAGGATCGCAAAGAGCAGAAACGGCATGGCCTCTCCAAGCAGGAGAAGTAGCAACATTCCGAGGCAATACAAGCTATTGCCTAACAAGAGTGAAAGTTTGCGACCAAAGCGATCTGCAATTGCTCCGGTGGGAACCTGAAAAATCCAACCCAGGAGAAAAAGAGTGGCGAGCAGTTCTCCGTACTGAGAAAAGGAGTAGCCTGCGTGCTGTGTATAAAACAGTACCAGTACGGGGGCGACAAAGACCTCGAGGCCTAACGCTGCTTGAAGATAAGTTAGCTTAGTCCAGCGTTTCAAATCTCGATCAAAAGATATTTTTTCTATAGGCGTTGAATGCGGCATGACAACCCTCTTGATGAACGTTTATGAATGACCGGATCGTAGCCGTTCTATCCTCTTTATTTCCGTTACCTCTCCACTGTTGAAAAACCGGATCTGTATGCCAAATTTCTGCAATGGACTGCGGGTCCTGAATTGATTGAATAGTTCGATGTTCCTCTATCAACATATCGCAGGCGGAAAGAGTAAAATCGCTATTGATAATCAGTGATGTGGTTCCTGCTCCACATCCGACAGAACTCGACTCCTGAGGTTGTCGATGAAATGTCACCCTTGAAACGAAAGCGCCAGGATTGATCTTCAGGTTTGGATAATTTTTTCGCGCAACTAAAATTCTCTCTGCTACCTCTTTTGCAATTTCTCTATTGAGAAAATGATCTCTCTGAAGTAAGGCGCCTGTGCCTATTGGCACGAAGGCGTTGAATTTGAGTTCATCGATTTTTGTTGCAGAGGAAAACTCGACAAATTCCTCGACGAGATGGTGATTTTTTGCCGTGATAGTGAGTGCGAATGAGACATAGGCGCCAGCGTCTTTTAAAGCTTTGACACCTGCGATAATTTTTTCGAAGGTGCCGTCACCTCGTGTGGGATCGCTTAACTCTGGAGAATGTCCTTCAAGGCTGACCTGGAAATTTCTTGCGCCATGTTGAACCAGCCTCTCGGCTCTTGTTGACGTGGCTAAAATTCCATTCGTGGCGATCTTTATTCCGATCCCATATGAGCGGAGTCGGGCCACGATAATTTCTAAATCGTCGCGAGTCAGAGGTTCTCCGCCTAGAAGCACGACATTTGCAACCCGCCGATAGCCTAAATAATCCGCAATTTCCAAAATTTTATGCAAACTGCCTTTTTCGGTGTAATCGGTCAAATAGCAATGCTTGCATCTGAGATTGCAGCGGCTGGTGATGTACCATTTCACGAAAAGTGGAAATTCCAGTGCGACGATTTTGACCATTTTGCCTCCATAAAGAGGGGAGGCCCGGAGGCCTCCTGCGTAAGATAGTTAGTCTTGTTCCGGTGCCATTGCGTGAGGATCCGAGCTACTCAAACAACCTTTGACGCTGATTACTTCGAAGTCTGGTTTTTCCACTGATGCGACTTCATCCGGGTGCTCAAGACTTTTTTGAGCTTGATCATGGAACTGAGTTTTCATAATGCCTCCAGAGGGTGAGATGCAATATTGGTTATCAAAATTGCAATTTATTTTGACATTGCTTTTTTGCAATATCAATAGATTTAGCGGGATGCGGCAATTTGCCGCATCTTCGGACGTTCATTGGTTTATCGTTTGAGAGAAGGCTCAGGTAGGCTCACCCCATAACGTTTAAAATCACGGGATGTCTTCCGCCACACTTTCCCCCGCTATTTCCAAACGCCAGGCTTATCTTGGCGGTTTGCTGCTCGCCGTCGTCGGCGCCATTTTCTTCTCGGCCAAGGCGATTGTCGCCAAGCTGATGTATCGCTATCACGTCGATGCGGTCATGGTGATCAGCTTGCGCATGATGTTTTCTTTCCCGATGTTTGCCGTCGTGGCGGTCTGGCAGGCGCGCCATTCGCCGCCGCTGGCCGGGCGCGATTACGCCAAGATCGTCTTCCTCGGCCTGATCGGCTACTACTTGTCGAGCTTCCTCGATTTTCTCGGGCTGCAATACATTTCGGCCGGTCTTGAGCGGCTGATCCTGTTCCTTACGCCATCGTTCGTGCTGCTGATCTCTTTTACGTTTTACAAGCGCAAGGTCGGTCTGGTGGAGTGGGCCGCTTTGCTGGTGTCCTACCTCGGTACGGCGCTGGTGCTGCAACATGACATCAATACCGGCGGCAGCAATGTGGTGCTGGGCAGCCTGCTGGTGCTGGGTGCGGCGATTTCGTATGCGCTCTATCTGATCTTCTCCGGCGAGCTGGTGCGCCGTGTCGGTGCGATGCGTCTGGTGGCCTATGCCATGTGCGTGTCGTCGGTGGCGTGTATCGTGCAGTTCTTTATTTTGCGCCCCGCTTCTGCGCTGGTGCAGCCGGTCGAGGTATATCAGTTGTCGGCATTCAATGCGGTGTTTTGCACCGTGCTGCCGGTGTTCCTGACCATGATCGCGGTGGCGCGCATTGGTGCGCCGAGCGCTGCGCAGGCAGGCCTGGTCGGGCCGGTGTCGACATTGTTCCTTGGCGCCATGCTGCTGGATGAACCGATCACGGCGATTCAGCTGGTCGGTACCGCGCTGGTACTGTCCGGAATTTATTTGTTGTCGCGCAAAAAGACTTAAGCAAGTTTTCTTCAATCACAATTCAGGAGACCGAAATGACAAAAGCAATCAGAATTTTCAAGACCGGCGGACCGGAAGTCATGGAATACGTTGACGTGGAAGTCGGCGATCCCGGTCCCGGCGAAGTGCGACTCCGCCACGCTGCCGTCGGCCTGAATTTCATCGACGTCTATTTCCGCACCGGCCTGTATCCGCAGCCGCTGCCAGGTGGTCTCGGTCAGGAAGGCGCAGGCACCATCGAAGCCGTCGGCGCGGGCGTGACTGGCTTTGCGGTCGGCGATCGCGTGGCGTATGCCGGTCGCGGCGGTAACGGCGCTTATGCTGAAGAGCGCCTGATCTCGGCGGAAGTGCTGGTCAAGCTACCCGATTCGATCAGCTTCGATACCGCTGCCGCGATGATGTTGCAAGGCATGACGGTGCAATACCTGCTGCGCCAGACCACTCCGCTCAAGAGCGGCGACACCATTCTGTTCCACGCCGCTGCAGGTGGGATCGGCTTGATCGCCAGTCAATGGGCCAAGGCGCTGGGTGTGAACATGATCGGTACCGTCAGCACCGAGGAAAAAGCGGCGCTGGCCAAAGCGGCCGGTTGCGCGCACGTGATCAATTACAAGACCGAGAACTTTGTCGAACGGGTCAAGGAAATCACCGGCGGCAAAGGCGTACCGGTGGTCTATGACTCGATCGGCAAGGATACCTTTACCGGTTCTCTCGATTGCTTGTCGCCACGCGGCATGATGGTCAGTTTCGGTAATGCGTCCGGTCCGGTGCCGCCGTTCGGCATGAGCGAACTGGCTTCGCGCGGTTCCTTGTATTTGACACGTCCTTCGCTGGGCGCCTACACCGCCACGCGCGACGCGCTGGAGGCTACTGCCGGCGATCTGTTCGCCATGGTGCAAAGCAAGAAGCTCAACATCGACATCAACCAGCGTTATGCGCTGAAAGACGTCGCTCAGGCGCATGCCGATCTGGAAGGCCGCAAGACGACCGGCTCCACCATCCTGATTCCTTGAGGACATCGATCTTGACTATCTCTGATCCCGGCAAGAGTCCGATGAATCATCCCGACGAGCAACCGTCAGGCACCGACGGTTCGCCCAAGTTCGGGCGTTTGCTGATCGTGCTGATCCTGGCGGTATTGGTGATCGTGGCGATCACCTTCGGCAGTGAAGCGCTGTATTCCTGATTGCTCATCAGGCACATGACGTAAAAAATCCCGGTCTTGCACAAGTGGCAAGGCCGGGATTTTTGTTGGTGGCGTTAGTTTCTTTGGATCAATCTACTATTGGGCAGGTCTGGCAGGAGCAGCAGGCGGCACCTTGTCCAGCTTAAGCACGACATGGCGTGACACGCCGCTGGGGCCGGGGAATTCCGAAAACGCGCTGCGCACCATGTAAGGCATCGCCATCGGCAAGGTCGCCTCGCGGCCTTCGCTGTCGACCGTCACTTCATACAACTTCTGATCGCCCGCAGCGCGCGCAATGGTCACATGCAAGCGCCGCTGGAATACCGGGAAAGCAGTCGTCTGCATTGGCGGTCCCCAGAACGGATCGTAGAACGGTCCCGGTCCCCATGGGCCGAACCCGCGTCCCCGCCAACCCGGATAGCCTGGGCCGTACCAGAAGGGGTCATACATCGGTTGCGTCACGACGACCGTGCCGGACTGCATGCCATAGGCAAAAGACACCTTCAGCGTCGCAGTGTTGGGTGCCGATGCATCGGTAAAGCCCAGTCGCAGCAATTCGGCGCGGATCAATTGTTCGTAGTTGCGGTATTCAAGACTGCCTTCCTGTTCCTTGGCCGGCGCAAAGGCGAAGGATTTGTCCTTCAAATCCGCAGGCCAGGCGTGGAAAGCGGTGACGTCGCTGGTGATGGTGGTGGCGCATCCTGTAAGCAGGGCGCTGCCGGCGAGGAAAAGGACGCCAAGCAAGCGTTTCATGGTGAGTCTCCGGTGGTTCTGGCAGATCTATGGGGTGAGGTAAACGGCTTCGGTGAAGTCTGCAGGCTACTATTCTCGCCCCTTTTCTGCCTATCCATACCGTTGATTGGTAAAATCGTGTTTTGTTCCTATTGCACTATTGCATCCATTTCACGGGATATCCTCCATGCGCACAGAAACGCCTCCGACGATTTACCGCAAAGATTACGCTGCTCCGACCTATTTTGTCGACACTGTCGAAATGGGCTTCGACCTTGAGCCAGAACTGACCCGCGTTGCGACCCGCATCACCATGCAGCGCAACCCTGCCGCAGCCGGCAAGGATATCGAACTCTACGGCGAAGAACTGGACCTGGTTCAGCTTCGCCTCAACGGCAAGACCCTGACTGCGCGCGACTACCGCGTGCAAGGCGGCATCCTGCGCATTCCCGGCGCACCGGCCAAAGTGACGCTGGACATCGAAACCACCACTAATCCACAGCGCAATACGTCGCTGATGGGTTTGTACGTGTCCAACGGCAATTTTTTTACGCAGTGCGAAGCTGAAGGTTTCCGCAAGATCACCTACTTCCCCGATCGTCCTGACGTCATGGGCAAGTACACCGTCATGCTGCGCGCCGACAAGAAGAAGTACCCGGTGCTGCTCTCCAACGGCAACCTGATCGAAGAAGGCAATCTGCCCGACGGCCGTCATTACGCCAAGTGGAAAGACCCGTTCAAGAAACCGTCCTACCTGTTCGCACTGGTGGCCGGCAAGCTGGTCTGCCAGGAAGAAAAATACACGCTGCAATCCGGCCGCGAAGTGCTGCTGCAAGTGTGGGTGGAAGACGGTAACCTCGACAAGACCCAGCACGCCATGGATTCGCTCAAGAATAGCATCCGCTGGGATGAAGAGCGCTTTGGCCTGGAACTGGATCTGGATCGCTTCATGATCGTCGCCGTCGGCGACTTCAACATGGGCGCGATGGAAAACAAGGGCCTCAACATCTTCAATACCAAGTTCGTGCTGGCCAATCCACGCATCGCTACCGATGTCGACTACGCCAACATCGAAGCCGTGGTCGGCCATGAATATTTCCACAACTGGACCGGTAATCGCGTCACCTGCCGCGACTGGTTCCAGCTGTCCCTGAAGGAAGGCCTGACGGTCTTCCGCGATCAGGAGTTTTCCGCCGACATGATTGGCAGCGACAGCGGCCGCGCGGTCAAACGTATCGACGACGTGCGCGTGTTGCGTCAGGCGCAGTTCCCGGAAGACGCCGGTCCGATGGCGCATCCGGTCCGTCCTGATTCCTTTGTCGAGATCAATAATTTCTACACCGTCACCGTCTACGAAAAAGGCGCCGAAGTCGTTCGCATGTACCAGACCCTGCTCGGCCGTGACGGCTTCCGCAAAGGCATGGATCTGTACTTCAAGCGCCATGATGGTCAGGCAGTGACCTGCGATGATTTCCGCGCAGCCATGGCTGACGCCAACAAGCGCGACCTCAAGCAATTCGAGCGCTGGTACAGCCAGTCTGGTACGCCGCGCGTTGCCGCCTCCGTACGTTACGACGCCAAGGCCAAGACGCTGGAACTCACGCTGGAGCAATCCTGCCCGTCCACACCGGGACAAAAGAAAAAGCTGCCATTCCACATCCCCGTCGCGGTCGGCCTGCTCGATAGCAAGGGAAAAGACATGGCCTTGAATTTGTCGGGCGACAAGGCGGCCAAGTCAGCGCAGACCACGCGCGTGCTGGAGCTGACGCAAGCCAAGCAGACTTTCAAGTTCACCGACATCGTCGAAAAGCCGGTCCCGTCCATCCTGCGCGGCTTCTCCGCGCCGGTGGTGCTGGAGTATGAATACAGCGACGCCGAGCTGGCCTTCCTGATGGCGCATGACAGCGACGCATTCAATCGCTGGGAAGCCGGTCAGCGCCTCGCCACACGCCGCCTGCTCAACCTGACTATCGCCGTGCAGGCTGCGCGTCAGTCCGGTCATGTGGTCTCGGTCGAATCCGTACTCGGCAACCTGCAGCAGGACGATGCCTTGACCAACGCGCTGCGCGCCACGCTCAACGACACTTCGCTCGATCCGGCCTTCCGCGAACTGGTGCTGACCCTGCCATCGGAAACCATGATCGCCGAACAGATGGAAGTCATCGATCCGCAAGCCATCCACGCTGCACGTCAATTCTTGCGTCGCACGCTGGCAAAAGATTTGAGCGCTGATTTGCTGGCGGCATACAAGGCCAACCAGAACAAGGGCGCCTACAGTCCCGACGCAACGGCTTCGGGCAAGCGCGCACTGAAGAACGTGGTGCTGTCCTATCTGGCCGAACTCGACGACGAGCAAGCGCATGCGCTGGCGCAACAGCAATGCGACGACGCCAACAACATGACCGACCGGCTGGCAGCCTTGGCTGCGCTGACCAACAGTCGCGCCGAAGGCAAGGGTAAGGCCCTGGAAGCCTTCTACACCGAGTTCGAGCAAGAAGCGCTGGTCATCGACAAGTGGTTCACGCTGCAAGCCACTGCGCGCACCGCCGATGTCGAAACCGTCCGTGCGCTGGCGCAGCATCCGGCTTTCACGCTGAAGAATCCGAACCGTGCACGCAGCCTGATTTTCAGTTTCTGCAACGGCAATCCATCGGCGTTCCATGCGCTCGACGGCAGCGGTTACACCTTCTGGGCCGAGCAAGTGATCGCGCTCAATGGCAGTAACCCGCAAGTTGCCGCCCGTCTGGCGCGTAGCATGGATCGCTGGCGCAAGTATTCGACGACTTTGCAGGAAAAAATGCGCGCCGCGCTGCGTCAGGTGGCAGATACGCCCAACCTGTCGCGCGACGTTGCCGAAGTAATCACCAAGTCGCTGTCCAACTAGAACCTATTTTCGATCTTACTGCGAGGCCATGATCCGGCGTCGGGCGGTGCTCAGAATCCTCATGTACTCAAGTACATTCCGGTTCTTCCGCTCCGGCCGCCACCGGCTGATGCGCTCTCGCTACAGATCGCAAACAGGTTCAACGACCAACGTAAGCTAGCGCAAGAAGATTTGATTTTTAAGAGAGAGCATCATGACCAAACGCATCAGCCTGACCCAACATTTGATTGAGCAGCAACGCCTGCACAACAAGATCCCATCCGAACTGCGCCTGCTGATCGAAGTCGTCGGCCGCGCCTGCAAGAGCATCAGCCACGCCGTCGGCAAGGGCGCGCTGGGCGAAGTGCTGGGCAGCGCCGGCAGCGAAAACGTGCAGGGCGAAGTGCAGAAGAAGCTGGACGTCATCTCCAATGAAATCCTGCTCGAAGCCAACGAGTGGGGCGGCCATCTGGCCGGCATGGCATCGGAAGAAATGGAAACCATCCATCCGATTCCCAACCGTTATCCCAAGGGCGAATACCTGCTGATGTTCGATCCGCTGGACGGCTCCAGCAACATCGACGTCAACGTGTCCATCGGCACCATCTTCTCGGTGCTGAAAGCACCGGAAGGCATGACCACACCCTCGGAAAAAGACTTCCTGCAACCGGGCGTCAAGCAAGTCGCAGCAGGTTACGCGGTGTACGGCCCGCAAACCGTGCTGGTGCTGACCACCGGCGACGGCGTCCACTGCTTCACACTGGACCGCGAAATGGGCGCCTGGGTGCTCACGCAGCGCGACATGCAGATTCCGGCAGACACCAAGGAATTCGCCATCAACGCCTCCAACGCGCGTCACTGGTATCCGCCGGTCAAGCGCTACGTTGACGAAATGCTGGCAGGTTCCACCGGCCCGCGCGGCAAAGATTTCAACATGCGCTGGATCGCCTCCATGGTTGCCGATGTGCATCGCATCCTTAATCGCGGCGGTGTCTTCATGTACCCGGCCGACGCGCGTGAACCGGACAAGCCAGGCAAGCTGCGCCTGATGTACGAAGCCAATCCGATGGCCTTCATCGTCGAGCAAGCCGGTGGCGCTGCGACCAATGGCGACCAGCGCATCCTCGACATTCAGCCTGAAAAGCTGCATCAGCGTGTCGCGGTGTTCCTCGGCTCGAAGAATGAAGTTGAGCGCGTGACCGGTTATCACAAAGAGTAAGAGGGTAAGAGAGCAGGCGGAGAGTGTTTCTCCGCTGCGGAAACAATAAAGGGACTTGCGATGCAAGTCCCTTTTTATTTTTGTGGTCTGTTGTTGTCAGCGCCGCTGCATCAGCCGCACGCTATGAATCGCCGTAAAGCCGACCGACATCCAGATCGGGATATATGTCCACAACTGCGCCGACGTCAGTGTCTCATCCAGCAGGATGATCGCCACCACCACCAGCAACACCGGCTCCACATAGCCGAGGATGCCAAACAAGCCCATCGGCAGCAAGCGGCTCGCGCGCAAGAAACAATCCAGCGCTGCGGTACTCAGCAAACCCAGTCCCGGCAACAGCATCAGATACATGTCAGGCCGCTGCCACACCGCAGACAGATTCGGGCTGATCGCTAGCGTGAACAAAGCTGCCGGCGTCAACAGCGCGATCTCCATCGTGAAGATTACCATCGAGTCCAGCTTCAGACGGCGTCGCAGCATGAAGTAAGGTGGATACCCCAACGCCACCAGCACCGTTGGCCACGAAAACGCTCGCGTCATCCATAGTTCATGCAACACTCCCGCAATCGCACAGGCCACCGCGATGCGCTGCCAACCATCCAGACGCTCGCCGTAATAAAACCGTCCGATCAACACCATCGCCAACGGCAGCAAAAAATATCCCAGCGACACGTCCAGCGCACGCCCATTCAGCGGCGCCCACAAGAACAGCCACAACTGCACACCCAGCATCGCCGTCATCGCCACAAACAACAGTGCCTGCATCGGCGCGCGCAGCAATGCAAGAACGGCATCACGCAATTGCGCGCCATGCTTGCGCGTGCCGATCAGCACGAATGCCAGTGGTAGCGTCCACACGATGCGCCAGGCAAAGATGTCGAGGCCATTGAGCGGCGTCAGCCAACTGGTGTAGGCAGAGAGCAGGGCGAACAGCGTCGACGCAATGACCGACAAGGCGATGCCACGCGCCGTTTCAGGATGGTTCATGCAAAAAAGTGAGGTAAGGGGAGTTACACAACGGCACCAACATGGTGCGAGCGCGATTGTAGCGTAGTCAGGTACGGACGCTGAGAGTTATGTTGAGAAAGCATAGAGGTGTGCGCTAAGTGGTTGCTGCCGGCGATTGCAGTCGCATAGACATGCCGTGCTCCGATGTCGTTAAAACGTATCCCGTCCGAACAGAGATATTGGACATGCATGTTTGAAGAGGTAGAGCCAATCGATTAGCCATCATAGTCAGCAGAAGCGCTATTTCAACCATCGTGGTACAGGTGGCCAACTGCTAAACCCTCCAGCAAATTCTGAAGTAGAAAAGAAATTATCAAACAAATCACATATTTGTTTTATTTGTTTTATTTGATTAATTCATTATATTTGGTGTAAAATTCAGGCATAGAAGGTCAAGTAGTGATGAAATGCCAACGATGTTGTATGGAACACAACAGCCCGACAAGATGCGAAGATCACCTGTTTGTCTATGCATTGATCGATCTGAAAACGCAGTGGAGTCATGATGCATGAAATAGCCTGCGGGATTTGACCGAAGAGGAGGAGGATTATCAATCCCTCTTCAAGGTTCTGGGCAAAACCCGGGCGATCATCGAGTTCGACACTACCGGAAACATCTTACGGGCCAACCAGATTAATGCTCTATACCACCAAGGCGATTCACCACCAGCATCACCGAATTTTTGCCTTCCCGAGCAGACATCTGGTGGTATCGCCAGAAATTGGCTTCCCAGCATGCGAACACTCGGCTGCGTTGTCGAGAATTCGCAGTCTTGAGCTGGTTTTTCGTTCGAAACGTACGTAACGCTTGCTAAGACAAACAAAAATGAGCCACTTAAAAAAAATCAGCGTCAACAACCTTATTCCAGGGATGTATTTTTCCGGTTTCGATGGGCCGTGGATTGATAATCCATTCTGGAAAAACAAATTCTTGATTACCAATCTCAAAGAGGTGACGCAAGCGCAGACGTCAGGATTTGAGCATTGTTGGATCGACGTTTCCAAGGGAAAAGACGTGCAAGAGAGCTCGCTCACCGCAGAAGAGCATGAACTCCTGAGTGACATTGCATCTGGTCTTTCCGAAGAGAGCCTCGACTTGCTGTACGAAGTGGAAGATGCGAAGCGCCTTTATGATCAAGCCAAAGAAATTACTCAGACGATGTTCAAGCAAGTTCGTTTGGGCAAGGCGATCGATACCGCGGAATGCCTTCGGCTGGTGGATGAAATTGCAGCGTCGGTGACACGCGGTTCCAGCATATTAACCAGCGTTGTGCGACTGAAGCAGGCCGATGAATACAGCTATATCCACTCCGTGGCTGTTTGTGCCTTGATGGTCTCCTTGGGAAAAACGCTGGGAATGGACGATGCATCCTGCAAGGAGGCCGGTCTGGCGGGATACCTGCATGACGTTGGCAAAGCCTTCATCCCGCTGGAAGTGTTGAATAAACCAGGCAAACTGACCGACCAGGAATTCAGGATTGTTCAGCGTCATCCGACTTTGGGATACGAATATCTTCGCGGAGACCCCAAAGTTCCGGATTATGCTTCCACAGTTTGCCTGCACCATCATGAAAAACTGGATGGGAGCGGCTATCCCGGCAAGCAACAAGGCAATGCAATCACGGTCTATGCGCGGATGGCAGCAATTTGTGACGTCTACGACGCGATTACCTCTGATCGCCCTTACAAGCAAGGCTGGGATCCGGCCGAGTCGATTGCGCAAATGGCGTCATGGGATGGTCATTTTGACAGGCCCATGTTCCTTGCCTTCGTCAGGACCTTGGGTATCTATCCGGTAGGATCAATTGTCAAACTGAAGTCAGGCCGACGTGGCCTCGTCATCAAGCAGAACCATAACGATCTGACCAAGCCGGTCGTGAAAGCATTCACAATTTCTGATTCATTTGAAGTGCTGCATACCGAACTCGTTGACCTCGGATCGACTTCCGCCGAAGACGGCATTACCGAGCGAAGCGGAGAAGACTGGCTCAAACTCAAGGGGCTGAGCATGAGTTTTGTCGATCATATGAAGTCGGGTATTGCGGAGAGCAGAGCTGTTTCAGTCGCCTGAAGCAGGGTCGATCTCAGGCGAAAATATTCACACGAGTGATCAGCCTGCAGGCCGATCGCAGACGCTTTTTATTTTGGCATCACCCCGATACTTTTCACGATAGATAAGACTGCGAATTTCTTCCGCGGATACGCCGACACCAAACTAGGGTGACTTCCCCGGTCAATGTTGTTTAGAAAACCGAACAGTGACCCGGCCTCTCAGAAAACAAAAAAACACTTTTTAAGACTTTCTGACCCCATTCGCTACCATCCGTTTTATTCGGGTTATAGTGCAGAAACAATACGGCAGAACATTACATAAAATACGCTGGGAGACGCGCATGCCTATTTTGATCCGATGTGTCTTGTTCCTCATGCTGGTTCCATTGGCGGCTTTGTCGCAAGAAAAAGAATGCGGGAAAGTCGTTATTTCAGCCGATTCCGACTATGCGCCGCTGCAATGGTATGACGGTAAACAGTTGACCGGCGCCAGTATTGAGATCGCGACGACCGCCTTGAGCGCGCTCGGCATCCCCTATGAAGTTCGCTATGTCGGTCCTTTTCATCGCGTGCTGAAAAGCGCACAGGGCGGCGAGATCGACATGATCTCGTCTCTCAAAGACACTCCCGAACGACGCGAGTATTTGACCTATACAAGCGTCGCACTGTTTTCCAATCCCATCGCCGTATTTGTCGCAAGGGATAAAAACTTCAGCTACTCGGGATGGGATGACCTGATCGGAAAAAAGGGCGGCGTCACGCTTGGCAACCAGTTTGGAAATGGCTTCGATGAATTCCTCCGGAAGAATTTGCAGGTGCAGGCCGAGCAAAAAACTTACATGAATTTTAAGAAACTCGAGCTGCGTCGCATCGATTACCTGATCACGGGGTACTACAGCGGATTAGCCTACCTGGCCACGTCTGGGCAAAATGACAGATTTGTCGCCTTAAAGCCGTACGTCTCGGAATCCGACAATTTCATCGCCATAACGAAGTTAAGTCCATGTATTAAACACTTGAAGGCATTGAATCTTCAGTTGGACACGATGCGCCGTGAAGGCAAACTGAAGTTGATTTTGGACAAGCACATGGCACTGCTGGCTCAGCCAGCGAATCAACGGTAGATTTGCGGCGGATCGCGGGCCATTTCCCCGTAGAAATTTCCCGCACATACGAGCATTACAGAGGTTTAGCACAACACCTTGCGTAGTTAAAGTTAAAAGAAATAATTGTCGTCCCCGGCATACGTTGCGTTTTGGAAATCTGTCGAAATATATGCTTTTGTGCGTTAATTACGCCCATCAGATTTAAAGTACAGAAGATTTTTATTGAAGATCATGTGCCAGTTGCCACAGTCTTTCATCTTGCTTGCGCTCAAACAAACAGAGTAGATGGGGTTTCAAAATTAAGCGTTTAGGGAAGGCTCTTAAAATAAGCGGGTTAATCCTGATGGCAATGGTATTCGGCCTGTTCGGCTGGATGCTCTACACCAGCCATGAGGAGGCAAGCCAATATGCAATCGATACGTCGCAAAACATCACGCTGATGGCCCAGCGAGATATCGTTCGAAATATCGAGATACTCTCTCTGTCTCTGGATGCGCTGGCCAATCGCTATCAAAGTCCGACGTACGGGCAGCTCACGCATAACCAGCGCCATTCTTATCTTTTCGGCGGCGTTGCAACCGCGAAACATGTTGTGGTCATGGCGGTACTTGACGATGCCGGCAAGGTTGTCGTTTCCTCTTTACCGGGCGCACCGGCCAATACCTACGGTGATCGACTCTATTTCACGGTTCATCGAGATCAGCCCGAAACCGGTCTTTATATTTCGCCGCCAATTACCGCCAAATTCGATCGGGAGCTGCAGGTTGTCGTCTTGTCCAAGCGCCTGGCCAATCAAGACGGCAGCTTTGCCGGCATTGTTGTCATGGCTCTCGATCTGACCTATTTCCGCGAGCTGTTCAGCGGAGTCGTGTTGGGTGAGGATGGTGTGATGTCGCTGTATTCCCGCACTGGGGTGGTCTACATGCGGTTGCCATACTCCGCTTCGATAATTGGTCGTGATATCAGTACCAACCCGAATTTCTTAACGATCAAGTCTTTAATTCAGAAAAATAGTGGCAGCTTCTTTGCACGAGCCATGAACGACGGGGTGAAACGTCTGTATGCCTTCAGAAACGTTCCGGGAACCCAGCTTGTCGTTTTTGTCGGGCGTTCAGAAAAGCATATCTTCAGGCACTGGACGGAGAGTCTTTATACCATCGGTTCCATGATGCTGCTCTTCATCGCGGTGTGCGTGGCGCTTTTCTACGTATTGCGCAATGAGCTTAAGAAGCGACGTCATGCCGAAGAAAAATTGCAGGAGTTGGTGCGCGTCGACGATTTGACTAAATTGCTCAACCGCCGGGCACTGGACCAGGCATTGGACGACCTGTGGAGTAGAAGCAGACGCAGTAAGGGGACGTTTTCGATTTTATTTATCGATGTCGATTATTTCAAATTTTACAATGACACCTATGGCCATCAAAAGGGAGACGAGGTTCTGGCCGCCGTCTCTCGCGCCATCTCTTCAGAGCTGCCGCGCAGCTCCGATATTGCCGCGCGCTACGGTGGAGAAGAGTTCATCGTCGTGCTCGCTGAAACTGATGCCGACGGCGCCATCTTTGTGGCTGAAAAGATTCGAAGCGCCATTGAAGCACTGAATATTTTGCACTCGAAAAGCCAGATTGGTCATATTTCTGTGAGTGTTGGTGCTGCCGTGTATGACGGCGAGATTCATGATTCGATCAACGCTGTATTGAATGCGGCCGATAGCGCCTTGTACAAGGCCAAAGGGAATGGACGAAACAACGTACAAATAAGCGCGAGGCCAGTCGATGAGGCATAGTCGTGATGAATCTTGCCTCATTTTTAAATTGTAAGCGCCGTCAACAAAGCAATCGATAAGGTACTGCGCGATACAAATAAAAAAGCCACGTTCCAGAGAACGTGGCTTTTTCTTATTGCAGATCAGCTTGCTGAATCAGTGCTTCAATGCCGGCGCTTTCGCACCGCCTTTTCCGAACACCAATTGCACCACGACTGCCACAACGATGTTGATGGCCAGCGCAATCAGACCGGTGTACATGGAGTACGAATCAGCGCCGATATGGAAGGTATGCACCGGCTTGATGCCGTCTGCATACGCCAGCCAGCTGCCGCCGACGATACCGACTGCCCAGCCGGTCAGCAGCGCATTGGCGCCAAACCAGCCGATAAACAGACCGAACACCAGCGCCGGGAAGGTTTGCAGAATCCACAC